>Ga0172368_10000411_pt1 | contig 61376 bp, 59 predicted proteins | sample Lak11m_FD_114540 | JGI IMG/M metagenome (GOLD analysis project Ga0172368, IMG submission 114540) | Freshwater microbial communities from Kabuno Bay, South-Kivu, Congo - kab_022012_11m | ecosystem: Environmental > Aquatic > Freshwater > Lake | place: Democratic Republic of the Congo: South-Kivu... | reverse complement strand
CTTTGGCGAAGACCTCGTACCATTGGGCGTTCACAATCTTCCACTCCGCGATCAAATCCACGCCCTTGGCTTTTCCGTCAATAATCTGATAGGGAGCGGATGGGCGATTAAGCGCCATGATCCTGTCATACACTGTTTGCGTGGATGCGTCCATTCTCCCGGGAGTCCATTGACTGGCTGATGCAACCGGAGCCGGTGATGCAGGGGATTGATCAACAGGCATTGACGTATTCGCGTGAGCGGGATGGATGGGAACACGGGGCATGCAAAGAATACCCGCAGTTGCCGCAGGTTCGCGCTTGCGGCGGATTGGATTTTCCACAATTTGGACAATTCATTCCGACATCCCCCGCTCCAAAACTTTCACTCGACCATCACGCCCGCCCGGGATAAGCATAGTCTCTGTTCCTTGTTTTTTATAACAGTGTACAACAATATAAAATGTAAGTCAACAAACGCTGAATTCAAATTAGGACAATCGCATCTAGATCCAAAAGTGATGGCTCGTATTGAGCAAAGGCTATATATGGCGGTGTGCTTAAAACCGTGTTGTACTACATATTGCTAATATGACCTGATGTTGCCCACTATGGGGCGCGAAAATTTAGATGCGATTGCTCTGGTTAATAACCTCGCCCAGTTTTTTCTTTTCATGCTACACTGTCTTCGCAAAAGCACCTCCCAAGCTTAAGCAGTGTTTACCGGTACGCGCAATGCAGACATCCCAACATAAACTCCCCTTCTGGTTAAAACTCTTATACGGTTCCGGTGATTGGGGGATTGCCGGCATTGGCATGATGCGTTCGATCTTTTATGCCCTGTACCTGACGGATGTGGTTGGCATTGAACCGCGGCTTGCATCGATTGGCGCACTGGTGGGAATTGTGTGGGATGCCGTCAACGACCCGCTCATTGGCACCTTGAGCGACCGCATGAAATCAAAGCTCGGGCGCAGGCGTCCTTTCCTGTTGTGGTTTGCCTTTCCATTCGGATTCAGTTTTATGATGCTTTGGTCCGCGCCCAATTGGGAGAGCCAGATCGGTCTGCTTATCTATGTGACTCTGGCCTTTATGATCTCTGACACATTGACCACGCTCGTGGCAGTGCCGTATCTTGCCTTGACTCCCGAACTGACCCAGGACTACGACGAACGCACTTCGGTTTCCAGTTTTCGCACCGTCTTCCAGTTATTATCCGCCATGACGATTGTGATCGCCGCGCCCATGATCGTGGATGCGGTCATTATCGAGGGTGGTTCGCAGCAACAGGGATTTTTACTGGCAGGCGCCGTCTTTGGCGCCATCGGTTCGCTTCCGATTTTCTTGATTGGCTGGTTCGTGCATGAGCGCTATGCAGAAGAACAGCAGGAGTCGATCCCTTTTCGAGAAACCTTGCGTCATGCCTGGCGGAATATCCCCTTCCGTTATGCGGCAGGTATTTACATGTTCAACTGGTCCGCTGTGGATATGATTGCCATCACTTTTCCATTCTTTTTATTGTATTGGGTGGCAGGGGGGAATTTGCTGGCGAAGATCACCGTCTTCGGTATTAACCTCGCGCTTGAGTCCGCTTTCTTTGGCGTGCTGATGTTGGTCTGTATTTTATGCGTGCCATTCTGGTTATGGTTTGCAAAACGATACAACAAGATCCAGGCCTATATCGCGGGCATGTCCTCCTGGATCATCGTGCAGGTCATGGTCTTCACCATTCAGCCTGGTGAAGTAACCTACTTGCTGGTCATCGCCGCGCTGGCAGGCATCGGTGTTTCGGCCGCGTACATTTTGCCTGATTCCATTTTGCCCGACGTGATCAACTGGGACGAACTGCGCACAGGCCGCAGACAGGAGGGAATTTATTACGGCATCCGTACCCTGATCCGTAAGTTGACAGGGGCGCTCATTATTTTCATTACCCTGCAAATACTTGGCTGGTCCGGGTATCAGAGTCCACCGGAAGGCGTCATTCAATTCACTCAACCTGAATCCGCATTGACAGCGATCCGCTGGATGGTCTCTTTTCTGGGAGTCATCATACTGGCTGGGACGATCGTGCTGGCATGGTCGTATCCGCTCTCGCGTGAGAAGTACGCGCGCATTCAAAAGTTGCTGATAAGGCGAAGAGAGAAAAGTGCATAACACACCTTGCGCAATGTCGTTCTGAGCGGAGCGAAGAACCCAGATTTCAGCGGTAGAGACCCTTCGCTCACCTGCACTGCAACAAACGCAGTGCGGCGCAGTGTCGCTCAGGGAATCATGCTTGAGTGTGTAAGGTCACTTACATAATAAAAATGGACAGTCGTTGAACTGTCCATTTTTATTATCTTTGATTCTTTATATCACCGACAACTCTTCGTAAATCCCAAACGTTTCCTTCATCACGCCGATAATCTCGCCCAGCGTAACATAAGCATGGACACAGTCCATGATGTAGGGCATCGTATTCCCGGTGCCCAGGCAGGCGATCCGCAGCCTGTCTAATGTTTGCCCTACACGCCCGCTATCGCGGGTCTTGCGAACTTCGTTCAGACGGGATACCTGGCGGGTGTACCCATTTGGGTCCATTTTCAAAATTGGAATGATGAAGGGCTTATCTTCCGCGAAGGCATTTACACCAACGATCTTGCGTATGCCATTATCAATTTCGCGTTGATAGCGATACGCCGCATCGGCGATCTCACCCTGGAAGAATCCTTTTTCAATGGCAGGGATCACACCGCCCAACTCTTCAATCCTGTGGAAGTAATCGTAGACCTGCTTTTCCATTCGGTCAGTCTGCGCTTCGACGAAGAAACTGCCGCCCAATGGATCAACCGTATTCGTCACACCTGATTCTTCTGCGATGATCTGTTGTGTTCGCAGGGCAATCGTCACAGAATGTTCGGAGGGCAAAGCCAATGCTTCATCCATCGAGTTGGTGTGCAAACTTTGCGTGCCGCCTAAAACTGCTGCGAGCGCCTGAATTGCAACACGCACCACATTGTTCTCAGGCTGTTGCGCGGTTAATGAAACTCCCGCTGTTTGTGTGTGGAAGCGTAATAGCCACGAGCGCGGATTCTTGGCCTTGAAGGTCTCGCGCATCTCGCGCGCCCAAATGCGGCGGGCCGCGCGATACTTGGCGATCTCTTCAAAAAAGTCATTGTGCGCGTTGAAGAAGAAAGACAAACGCGGCGCGAAATCGTCCACATCCATCCCCCGCGCAATACCCCAGCGGACATATTCGAGTCCATCCGCAAGAGTGAACGCCAATTCCTGTGCGGCAGTGGAGCCGGCCTCGCGGATGTGATAGCCGCTGATCGAAATCGTATTCCACTGCGGAACTTTCTGCGCGCCGAATTCCATCGTATCCACAACCAGTCTCATCGAAGGTTCGGGCGGGAAGATGAATTCCTTTTGTGCAATGAATTCCTTGAGAATATCGTTTTGAGTTGTGCCGCGCAATTGGTCGAGGCGCAAACCCTGTTTTTCTGCGGCGGCCAGGTACATGGCCCAAATGATCGCGGCCGGGGAGTTGATGGTCATACTTGAAGAAACTTTATCGAGCGGAATCCCGTCCAATAAAATCTCCATATCTTTCAAGGAGGAAATCGCCACGCCGCATTTTCCAAACTCACCCAGCGCTTCGGGCTGGTCGGTGTCATAGCCCATTAAAGTCGCCAGGTCGAAGGCAATACTCAAGCCCGTTTGACCCTGCTCCAGCAGGTACTTGAAGCGTGCGTTCGTTTCCTCCGCAGTACCGAAGCCGGCAAACATGCGCATCGTCCACAATTTGCTGCGGTGAAGCGTCGGGTGGACTCCTCTTGTATAGGGGTACTCACCCGGAAGTCCAAGCGAGGCGGCGTAATCCAGGTCCGCGATATCAAGCGGCGTGTAAAGTCTGTTGATCGGTTCAGAAGATGTAGTAATAAATTCGTCGGCGCGTTCCGGCAATTGAGACAAGGCTTTTTTCAGGGAGGTTTCCTCCCATTTACCAAGTGATTTTTTCAATTCATCGAGCTTGTTTTTATCATACATGGCAACTCCTTTGACAAGATGTTTGCATTATACTTTACTGGTATACTCGCCAACACAAAAGGTACCCTATGCCACGCTTTGAAATTGACGTAGACCCATGTGACCATATTACAGCAGACGCCATCGGCAAACCAGGCCAGCGCGTTTTTTATTTGCAAGCTTATCAGGAACAACGCACCATTACCATTATCATTGAAAAAGCACAGCTGCAATCCCTTGCGATTGGGATTGAACAGTTTCTTGCGCAGATCAGCCAGCAAAACCCAGACCTCGAGGAAGCCTCCGGGGATTACGTGGAGCAGGTCATGCGCATCAATCCGCCGGTGGATCCGCTCTTTCGCGCCGGTGAAATTGGCCTCGGCTACGACAAGGACCGCGACCGCGTAGTGATCTTCACCAAGGAATTACTCACCGAGGAATTCGAACCCGATTCTGCAGCGCAAGTCCGTTTTTGGATCACGCGCACCCAACTGCGACAACTGGCACGCTGGGGACAGGATGTTGCTTCACGAGGGCGGCCTGTTTGCCCGCAATGCGGGCAGCCAATGGAGCCCGAAGGACACTTCTGCCCGAAGAAGAATGGACATTTGCATTAGTGAGTTGAAGGTCACAAGTTACAGGTTTAAGTTTTTCAATTCCAACTTGCAGCCTTCAACCTGTAAGATTTACAACCCGCATGACCCCATCAAACGAAATCCAAGCTGCCCTCACACACGGCGAATACGAACTCAAAGGCCAGTTCATGCTTGGCAGTAATTACACTTTTTTTGTGGATCTGCACCATGAGGGTGAAACCTTTCCAGCAGTTTACAAGCCAGGCAAAGGCGAACAACCGCTTTGGGATTTCCCCGAAAGCACCCTTGCGCTTCGCGAGGTTGCCGCCTATCAATTGAGCGAGGCGCTCGGCTTTCATATTGTCCCATTGACGATCTATCGTGCGGACGGCCCTTACGGTCCCGGCTCATTGCAGCAGTACATTGATTATGATATTGAATATCACTACTTCAACTTCACGCCCGAAGATAAACAAAAAATTCGCCCTGTTGTTTTATTCGATCTCCTCGCCAACAATGCCGATCGCAAAGGCAGTCATGTTTTCTTTGAAGATGAGACCCGCAAACTTTACGCCATAGATCATGGGGTTTGTTTTCACGAAGAGAATAAACTCCGCACGGTGATCTGGGACTTCGCAGGTCAGAACATTCCAGACGATTTGCTTGCGCCTCTTTCCCAAACGGATGATTGGTCAACCATCTTTGAGCAGTATCTCAGCCCAAACGAGATCTCCGCATTGTTGACTCGCGCAGAGATATTACGCACAACCAGGGTGTTTCCACATCCGTTTCAGGGACGAAGGGCATATCCATATCCACCCGTGTAATTCCATGTTATTGCGAGGGCGGTGTGTTTCCCGCCCGAAGCAATGGTATTATTTCAAGGAGACTCATATGCACTACAAACTCGCACTTATTGGTTTCGGAAACGTTGCCCGCGCACTGTCCAGGCTTTTGGTCCGCAAGCAGGATTTACTCAAATCCAGATATGACATCACCTTTTCGTTCACTGGCATCTCCACAGGCAGGCACGGATTTGCCGTAAACCCCGGCGGGCTCGATATTCAAAAGGCATTGGAATTGGTGGAGAGTGGAAAATCAATCTCTCCACTTTCCACCCTTGATGTGCAGGACTCTTTGGCAGTCATTCAAAATTCCACTGCCGATATGATGTTTGAAAACTCGCCGGTCGATTATGAAACAGGCCAGCCTGCCATTGACCACGTCCGGGCTGCATTGAACGCGGGAATGCACGTAAGTACCGCCAATAAAGGCACGGTTGTTCATGCCTATCAGGAATTGACCGCACTTGCCAGATCAAAAAATAAAAGTTTCATGTTCGAATCGACTGTCCTGGGCGGCACGCCTGTATTCTCCACTTTTCGAGAAGCCCTGCCTGCCGCGGATTTACTCTCTTTTAAAGGCATTATCAACGGCACGACCAATATCGTGCTTTCACGCATGGAAGAGGGTGAATCATTTGATGCGGCCGTAAAATATTGTCAGAGTGTGGGGATTGCAGAAAGGGATCCATCCGGTGATGTGGATGGCTGGGACGCATCCATCAAGGTGGCTGCGCTTGCCACCGTATTAATGGATGCGCCGCTCAAACCTCAGCAGGTGGAACGGACAGGCATTCGCGGAATTACATCCGAAATGATCGCAGAAGCAAAATCGGAAGGCAAACGATACAAGTTGGTGGCTTCTGCAGAACGTGTGGGCCAGACCATTAAAGCACGTGTGGCGCCTGAACTTGTTGGGCCCTCCTCGCCATTATATGGAATGATGGGCTCATCCACAGGGTTAACTTTCCGCACAGATGTGTTGCCGGATTACTCCATCACCGTCTCTGAACGCGAAGGTATGAAAGGCGGACCTCTTGAAACGGCATATGGATTGTTTGCAGATTTTGTGAATGTGGCGAGATAAAGAAGCAACCAGGTCAAGAACTCGTCCAGGCCGTAGCTGCTTGATGCGCCCGGGAATTCGAAATCTTGACCTCAGCTACTTTGTGCTATAATCCCGTCACTATGCAATTCAGTTCCAGCTTTGCCAATAATGATAATAATAACGAAAATAACGATCTGCGTATCGTTTGGCGAAGCACGGAAGGCTGACGGATAGTACAAGTCAAATCAAATCGCCCGACGCAGACGCGAAGGGCGATTTATTTTATGTAAAATTAACCACAGAGGACACCAGGAGCACGAAGGAGGGAGAAATGCTCAATGGGAGACTCCTTTCAGATTGTCTTTGTGCACTTTCGTGTCCTTGGTGGTTACAAATGAATTTCGGAGGCGCACTATATGTACAGAACTCATACTTGTGGAGAATTAAGAGCCGTCCACGCGGGACAGACGATCACCCTTTCGGGCTGGGTACATCGACGCCGCGACCATGGCGGGGTGGCTTTTTTTGATCTGCGTGACCGCACAGGACTGGTGCAGGTCACCATCAATCCAGACCTGGTAAAAGAATCGCTTGACCTTGTAACCAATATCCGCATGGAATGGGTTTTGCAGATCGAAGGTGTTGTGCAATTGCGCCCCGAAGGCATGAAAAACCCTAAAATGGAAACAGGCGAAATCGAAATCATCGCGCGTAATATAAAAGTATTGAACCCCTCCAAGCCCCTGCCCTTCATGATCAATGGCGAGAACGATCTGCCCGATGAAAATACGCGCCTCAAATATCGTTATCTTGACCTGCGCCGCGAACGGATGACGCACAACTTGGTTCTGCGTCACAATGTGATCAAGTTCATGCGCGATTATCTCGACCAGGAAGGCTTTGTCGAAATCGAAACGCCGATCATGTTCAAAGCCACCCCAGAAGGCGCGCGAGACTACCTCGTCCCCTCCCGCCTCTTTCCTGGGCAGTTCTACGCCCTGCCTCAATCACCACAGCAGTTGAAGCAATTGCTGATGGTCGCTGGCATGGACAAGTATTTCCAGATCGCGCGTTGTTTCCGTGATGAAGACCTGCGCGGCGACCGCCAGCCTGAGTTCACGCAGCTCGATCTTGAAATGTCCTTCGTCCATCGGGATGATGTGCTTGCCTTGGTGGAGGATTTGTATACCAAGATGATTCCCGCCGTCACACCGCACAAGAAATTGCTCTCTTCACCGTGGCCGAAATTCTCACATCATGAAGTATTGGATAAATACGGATCGGATAAGCCTGACCTGCGCTTCGGCATGGAATTATTCGAAATGAACGGCGTCTTCGCCAAGAGCGAATTCCGCGTCTTTCAATCCACGCTGGAAACTGGCGGCGTGATCAAATGCATCGTCGCCCCTCGATCAGCGGATATGTCCCGCAAGGAAGTGGATGCTCTTACAGAGGTAGCGAAGTCGTTTGGGGCAAAGGGAATGCCCACTTTGGCGATAACAGCCGAGGGCGTGAAAGGAAGCGCGTCAAAATTCGTCACGCCTGAAGAAGTGGAAGCAGTCAAATCCAAAACGGGTGCAAAAGAGGGCGACCTGATCCTGTTTGCAACGGACACGCGCTCAGTGGCCAATAAGGTTTTGGGTGGACTTCGCCTGTGGTTCCGTGATAAATTAGATCTTGCGGATAAAGACATGATGGCCTTTGCGTGGATCGTGGACTTCCCATTCTTCGCGTGGAACGAAGAAGAGAAGCGCTGGGACTCGGAGCATCATCCGTTTACCATGCCGAAGATGGAAGATCTCGATAAGTTCGATACCAACCCCGGCGAGGTGCTGTCCGATGCGTATGACATGGTCTGCAACGGATATGAGATGGCGTCTGGTTCGATTCGTATTCATCGCCGCGATATTCAGATGAAGATGTTTCAAATGCTGGGACTGAGCGACGAGGATATTCAGGCCAAGTTCGGGCATATGCTCGACGCCTTTGAATACGGCGCGCCTCCACACGGCGGCATGGCTCCTGGTATTGACCGCCTCGTCATGCTGCTCGCGGACGAACCCAACATCCGCGAAGTGATCGCCTTCCCCAAAAATCAAGCGGGTCGCGATGTCATGGCTGACGCGCCTTCCAGTGTTGAGCCGAAGCAGTTGAAAGAGTTGCATATCAAGTTTGAGTAATAAATAAACGTTGGTGGTTGAGTAGCCCCGAATGTTCTTTGAGGGGCGTATCGAAACCACCAGTTAGAACCAAAGTTAAAGTTTTTATGTAACGTGTTGGTTTCGATACGAGCGAGAAGAACACTCGCTCTACTCAACCAACGGAGTATTTATAAAATGACAATTCGTGTTTGTTTTGCCGGCGCTACTGGTTGGGCTGGCTCGGCCGTAGCCCGCGCAATAGTCCAATCCGATGATATAAAGCTTGTATCTGCGGTATCCCGCACACATGCCACACGCTCTCTGGGAGATGTGCTTGCAGAGCCGCGCCTGACCTGCCCCGTGTATGCAACCGCGCAGGAAGCGCTTATGGCACATCCGTGCGATGTGTTTTTCGAGTTCACAAAACCAAATGTTGCCAAATCACATGTGCTGACTGCATTACAACACGGAGCACATGTGATTATTGGAACATCAGGATTAACAGACGCCGACTATGAAGAAATTTCGGCGGCCGCCGAGGGACAACAACGCGGCGTCTTGGCGGTTGGCAACTTTGCGCTGACTGTTGTCTTGTTGCAGAAGTTTTCTGAAATTGCCGCCAGATTTATTCCCCAGTGGGAGATCATAGATTATGCAAGTGATGGCAAAAAAGACTCACCCAGCGGAACCGTGCGCGAATTGGCTTATCGCCTGTCCAAGGTTCGACCTTCGGAATTGACTGTTCCTCTGGAGCAAACCGAAGGCGTCGTAGAAACACGCGGCGCACGTTTGACAGGTTCACAAGTTCATTCCATCCGCCTGCCTGGGTACACCATCTCGGCGGAAATCATTTTTGGCATGCCCGACCAAAAACTGACTATTCGTCACGACGCAGGCAGTAGCGCCCAGCCCTACGTGGATGGATCACTTCTGGCAATTCGCAAAGTCAATACTTTTGCTGGCCTGCGTCGCGGACTTGATAGTGTGCTCGATTTAAGTTGAGTACTAATCCTCGGTGGTTGAGTAGCCCGAAGCGATAGCTGAGGGCGTATCGAAACCACCAGTAAATAGTTTATTTTTAATTTTCTGTTTGATTTTCATTGTTGGTTTCGATACGGCGGAAGAACACCGCCCACTCAACCAACGGAGTATATTTTTATGATAAACAAAATAGACACAGACATGGTTAAGCACGTAGCAAATCTCGTGCGGCTTGGCATCTCGGAAGAAGAGGCGCAAAAATTCAGCGGGCAATTTTCCTCCATCATTGACTACTTCAAGATGCTCAACGAAGTGGACACGGAAAACGTCCCGCCCGCATCCGATATCACCAATAATAAAAATGTCTTGCGCGAAGATGCAGCCAAACCCTCCATGAGCCGCGAAGAGTTTCTAAACAACGCGCCCCAATCCGAGCGCGGATATATCAAAGTGCCAACTGTCTTGGGAGATGAGTAATTAGTGATTAGGTAATTAGGAATTAGGCAGCAGACGACCTCCTAATCCCCAATTACCTATTTACCTAACGCCCCAACTATCAAACGACAAAACTATGCAACTACATAACTAACCTATGCAACTAACAAACTTAACCATCCGCGAAGCACATGAAATGCTTGCCGCCAAAAAGATCAGCAGTCTGGAACTCACACAGGCTGTGCTCAAACGCGCGCACGAAATCGACCCAAAGATCAAATCCTACGTCACCATCACCGACGACCTCGCGCTCGAGCAAGCCGGACAAGCGGATGAGCGCATTCGCAAAGGTGAAAACGTCACTCCCCTTACGGGCATTCCCTTCGCCATAAAAGATTGCATCTCCACGCGTGACATTCGCACAACCTGTTCATCCAAAATACTTGAAGATTACGTCCCGCAATATAATGCCACCGTCACTGACAAACTTGCAGACGCGGGCGCAGTGCTCATGGGCAAAACCAACATGGACGAGTTCGGCATGGGTTCATCCTGTGAAAATTCCGCCTTCTTCAACACGCACAATCCCTGGGATCTGGATCGTGTCCCAGGCGGTTCAAGCGGAGGTTCCGCCGCGGCCATGTCCGCGGGTTTGGCGACATTCACCATCGGCGAGGATACGGGCGGTTCCGTGCGCATGCCTGCCAGCTTTTGCAACGTAACAGGCATCAAGCCCACTTATGGCCGTGTCTCTCGTTATGGATTGATTGCCCTCGTTTCATCATTCGACTCCATTGGTCCAATGACTCGCGATGTTTACGATTGTGCGACGGTTCTCGAAGTCATTGCAGGTCACGATGAAAAAGACAGCACCACATTCAATGCGCCTGTTCCGCAATACCATCAAAACATCAACGGGTCCGTCAAAGGTATGAAACTCGGTATTCCAAAGGAATATTTTGTGGCGGGCATGGAGGCGGGTGTCGAGTCGTCCATCCAGGAGGCCATCCGCAAATTTGAAAAACTTGGCATGGAAGTACTCGAAGTCTCGCTCCCCAACACAAAATATGCGCTGCCCGTTTATTATCTTTTGCTCTTCGCCGAAGCCAGCTCGAACCTGGCGCGTTTCGACGGCACGCGCTTCGGTCTCTCCGTTTCAGAAAACGCAAAAGACGTGACCGACATCTATTTTCAGACCCGCCACAAAGGTTTCGGCGACGAAGTCAAACGCAGGATCATGCTCGGCGCATACGCTTTGTCTGCGGGATATTATGATGCGTATTATCTCAAAGCCCAAAAAGTCCGCACGCTTCTTCGTCGGGACTTTGAAACTGCCCTGTCTTCCTGTGACATTCTCGTCGCCCCGACCTGTCCCACCACCGCCTTCAAGATAGGTGATAAGGTCAGTGACCCGCTCGAAATGTATCTCTCTGATATTTACGTCGCCGCCACCAATCCAGCCGGTGTCCCGGCCTTGGCTCTCCCCTGCGGATTTTCCAAGGGCATGCCCGTCGGCATGCAGCTCATCGGCAGGCATTTGGATGAACAAACCCTGTTCCGGGTCGGTCACGCTTATCAACAGGAAACCGACTGGCATAAGCAATTACCATTTCTTTAGGAATGTCATTCTGAGCCGCTTTGTGACGAAGAATCTTTACGATAATCCCAGAGACCCTTCGCTGGCGCTCAGGGAATCATAAACGCAAGGTAAACACATGACACAATACGAACCCGTCATTGGACTCGAGATCCACGCCGAATTACAGACCAACTCAAAGATGTTCTGCTCTTGCTCGGCGGATTACTCCAACGCGCCGGAACCGAACACCTTTATTTGTCCCGTTTGCACGGGCTTGCCTGGCGCCATGCCTGTGCTCAACAAAAAGGCAATCGAACAAGCCACCCTGGTTGGCCTGGCTTTGAATTGTTCGATCAACGAATTCAATACCTTCGCGCGTAAAAATTATTTTTATCCAGACCTGCCCAAAGGTTATCAGATCTCGCAATATGAATTACCCATTGCATCCAAAGGGTATCTGGATGTTTTGGACGATACAGAGAATCCATTGCGCGTTGTCGTGCGGCGTGTGCATATTGAAGAAGATACCGCCAAGCTTGCACATGAGAAGAATTATGCCCTCGTAGACTTCAATCGCGCAGGCGTGCCGCTGCTCGAAATCGTCTCCGAACCGGATATGCGGACAGTGGAAGCCGCACTCGATTATGCCACCAAAATCCGCGCCATCCTGCGCTATCTGGGCGTTAACTCTGGCGACATGGAAAAAGGTGTCCTGCGTTTCGAGGCGAACATCTCTGTCAGACCTGCTGGCAGTTCCGAGTTACGAACCAGAACCGAGATCAAGAACCTAAACAGTTTCCGCGCACTGACTCGCGCATCCGCATATGAGATCGAACGTCAGACCAAAGCGCATGAATCGGGCGGCGAAGTCATCCAGGAAACATTAGGCTGGGATGATGTGCGCGGCGTAACCGTTTCACAGCGCGGCAAGGAAGACGCGCATGATTATCGCTACTTCCCCGAACCCGATCTGCCCCCGCTTCAATTGGACCGCGCATGGATCGATTCAATCAAGAGTCAACTCCCCGAATTGCCCGAAGCCAAAACCCACCGCTTCATGGAACAATATGAGTTGAAACGACAGGAAGCAACCCTGCTCGCCTCCGAAAGATCGCTCGCGGATTATTTTGAAGATGTGGTTTCAAGGTCAAGAAGTTCCGCAAAAACGATCCACTCATGGATTGCAGGCGAGTTCATGCGCTACCTGAATGACTCAGGCTTGGCCTTGGAAAGCCTCGCTTTATCTGCCGAACGATTCGCGCAATTGATCGACATGGTCACGGACAAAACCATCAGCGGCAACTCAGGGAAGATTGTGCTCAATGAAATGCTCAAGCACGGGGGCGACCCACGGGAGATCGTCAAAGCCAGGAATCTCGCCCAGGTTTCTGATACAGGGTTTATTCAGGAAGCCATCGAAAAGGTTCTGAGTGACAATCCCAGGGAAGTGGAACAACTCCTCGCTGGCAAAGAGACCATCATCCAATGGCTGATGGGACAGGTCGCCCGCGCCACCAAAGGCAAGGCGGATCCAAATGTGGCGAAGGAGCTGTTGGCGAAGGCGTTGGAAGGGAGAAGAAGAAGTGGAAATACGCCCTGACAATTTGTCCCAGTCGTATCCAAAAAGGAGAGGATGTTTCGATAAACATCCTCTCCTTTTATTTATTGCTGAATATTGTTAATATTATTACCCATGCCTGCTCATGAACCGTTCCATTCTTGCCAAGGCTTCCTCGATCTTTGTGTATTCGGTTGCATAACAGGCTCTTACGAATCCTTCCCCACCAGGACCGAATGCATTGCCGGGCACTACGGCCACATGTTCTTCCTCCAATAATTTATTGCAGAAGGTCTCATCGTCCATGCCGGACGCCCGGATGTTGGGAAATGTATAAAAAGCGCCGCGCGGCTCAAAGGTCGAGAGACCGAGACGATTTAATCCCGCCACCAACAGCCTGCGGCGGCGGTCATATTCAGTCAACATTTCCTGCACATAGGGTTCACCGTTCTCCAAGGCTTCAATGGCGGCATCCTGCGCGGTGGTGGGCGCAGACATGATGGTGTATTGATGAACACGTACCAAACCTTGGATGATATCCGTCGGTCCGCAGGCGTATCCGATGCGCCAGCCGGTCATCGCATAATCTTTTGAGAAACCACCGAGCAAAACAGTGCGGCGTTTCAGGCTTTCATCCAGGGCGGGGAAGCAGACATGTTCAAAGTCATATACGAGGCGGTCATAGATTTCATCCGAGACAACCATAAGATCATATTGTTCGGCGATCCTGCCGATTTCCAGCATCACTTCGCGCGGAGCGACTGCGCCCGTTGGGTTGGATGGGTAACCGATAAAAATGATCTTCGTGCGCGGCGTGATGGCTTTGCGAATATCATGCGGGTCGATCGTGAAATTATTTTCCAGGCGCGCGGGGATTTCAACCGGCACGCCGCCGGCCAGAATGACCTCGGCTTGATAGGAAACAAAACATGGCGTGGGGACGATGACTTCATCGCCGGGATTCAAAATTGCGGTGAAGGTGAGATACAACGCCTCCGAAACGCCGACTGTTGCAACGATCTCAGTCGAGGGATCATATTTCACCTTGTATAATTTTTGTAAATTATCGGAAATGCCTCGGCGCAATTCAATTTTTCCGTGATTGGATGTGTAATGCGTTTCGCCGTTTTGCAGGGAGCGAATGCCCGCATCGAGGATTGGTTTTGGGGTTGTGAAATCGGGTTCGCCGATCCCAAGCGAGATCACATCCTTCATCGTCGCGGCAATATCGAAGAACTTGCGAATGCCGCTGGGCTTTAATCCAGCCACACGTTCTGAAAGTCTTTGTACTTCACTAATTTTCTGCATTGAGCCTCCTGGCTTCGCCATTGCCTCGGCAATGACATTAGATTGGGTATACACGCCAGTCATCCGATAATTCCTGATACGTCAATTCAAAAGCAGAGCCGTCAGTCGTGATCACACGAAAACCTTTTTCACCCGGACCATGCCAGCGTGAAATGATCTCTGCAATCTCGTACTGGCATCCCTGCCATCTTAATGAAAGGGGTCGTTCCGCATATTCCGTGTCCGAACGACATTCTACGATTTCCATGATCTAAAGAACGACGGAACTTGTATCGCCGATGTTCAATTGCATGACGCGACCATCGCTTCTGGCTTTAACCCTGGCCTGCCTGCCGATCAGGGAACGACTCAGCGCCGCATCCTTGATCTCACAATCCGCCTCGAGAATACTCTCTGTGATTTGGCTGTTTTCTATCTTGCAGTTCGCGCCGATCGAAACATAGGGTCCGATGGTGGAGTTGGAAATTTCAGCGGTTTCATGAATCGCCACGGGTGCCACGATCTTGACGTTTGAACTTGTAAACGTTTGAAGCTTTGAACCTTGTTTTTCCAACAACGTCTTATTGGTGTCCAGAGTCGCTTCAATCGTGCCCGTATCCAGCCAGGTGCTGATCTTGTTTGTGTGGATTTTGGCGCCGCGTTCGATCATAATGGAAATGGCGTCCGTCAGGAAATATTCATTCTTCAGCATGATGCCGCGCTTTATTTGGTCGTCAATCGCGGCGAGTAAATTATCGGCGCTCTTGAAATAGTAACACCCAACCACCACAAGGTTGTTATCCATGCTTTGCGGTTTCTCGATGAAACGTTTTACCCAACCGTCCGGGCCTTCCTCCGCCACGCCAAAACGACGCGGGTCCTCGACTGGCATGACCCAGGCTACCCCATCCGACTGCTCATTGGAGAGAAAAGAGAAGTCCGTCTCCATCAACGTGTCTGAAAAACAGATGACCAGCGGTCCGCGCCGCAGGTATTCGCGGGCAAGCGTAAGCGCATGGGATTGTCCCCTCATCTCATGCTGCACAACATAATGCGCCTTGAGATTGGGATAATGTTCTTTAATGAAGGCGGGTATCTGCGTCTCGCCCAGATAGGGGCCCACGATAAAAATGTACTCGGTGTTTTCAGGTTCAGGCAGGGTCTTGAACATATCGAGTAAATGCTCGAGGGATGTTTTGCCAGCCACGCTCACGAGCGGTTTGGGCTTGCTCCAGGTATGCGGTTTCATACGCGTGCCCCAGCCCGCCATGGGAATAACGATCTTTAGGGAATCATTTGTCATGGTTCAATGGTCCATCAATCATATTGATTTATTGTGCGGGTTGCATTATACCGTCTGCCAATTCTCACAAAGCAGTTGGATCGATGAATTTTACCATTTCCCGTAACCTGGTGATTTTGCACCCTTTGTTCCATATTCTTCCAGCAGGCGGAGGTGGGAAGCGTAAACGTCTGCAGGTAATTCATCCAATGGGAAGGTACGAATTTCTGCGATTTCGCCGTCCGGCTTTCCAGTTATTTTGAAATCCTTGCACTGAAAAACAACGGTATGGTCGGTTTTCCATTGAATGAAGTTTGAATAAGCGCCGATCAAAGTCATGGCCCTCAATTCCGCGCCTGTCTCTTCGAAGGCTTCGCGACGCGCGGCTTGTTCGAGGGTTTCGTTGCGTTTCAACCCACCGCCGGGCAGGAACCACCCGGGCAGGTAGGTGTGCCGCACCAGCCATACATTGTCATTTTGAAGCATTACGATCCGCACGCCCATGCGGACAGGGCGGAAGACAAAGCAATAAATTTTAAAGCCGAGATATAACAGGCGGAAGTACATCTATGAATGACCCAATATTGGATGCGGTTGATATGACTGCTCGAGCTGTTTGACTTCCTCTTCGGATAATTTAATATCCAGCGCGGCAATGGCCTGATCCAGATGCTCGATCTTGCTGGACCCGATTATGGGTGCTGTGATATAGGGTTTGCTCAATACCCAGGCCAGTGCGATCTGTGAAGCAGTTACGTTGTGTTTATTTGCAATTTCATGAGCGCGATCTGCCACTTTGAAATCCTCTTCGCGGAAATACAGCTGGTTTGCGAAGGCGTCGCTCTTTGCGCGGGTTGTTTCGCCGCCCCCGCCGCGTTTGCGGTTGCCGGCGAAGAATCCGCGCGCCATTGGGCTCCAGGGGATCAGCCCAATACCCTGATCCACGCAAAGCGGAATCATCTCGCGTTCCTCCTCGCGATAGACTAGATTATAGTGATTTTGCATGGACACGAACTTTGTCCAACCGTTCCTTTCAGAGACATGCAGCGCCTTCATGAATTGCCACGCAAACATGGACGATGCGCCGATATACCGCGCCTTCCCTGCGCGCACGACATCGTTCAGCGCCTCCATTGTTTCTTCGATGGGTGTGTTGTAATCCCAGCGGTGGATCTGATACAAATCCACATAATCCATTTGCAGGCGTTTCAAAGAACTGTCAATCGAGTCCATGATGTGTTTGCGCGAGAGGCCGCGGTCATTCACATCATCGCTCATTTGCTGGTACACCTTTGTGGCGACAACGACATTTTCGCGTTTGATCCCTTTAAGTAAATTGCCAGTAATGCGTTCGCTTTCGCCCAATGAATAGATATCCGCTGTATCGAAGAAATTAATGCCAGCATCCAGCACGCGTTTAACAAATGGTTTGGCTTCGTTTTCCTCCAATACCCACTCGTGCCATTTCTTTGAGCCGTAGGTCATCATTCCCAAACACAGGCGTGAGACCTTTAATCCGGTTTTACCGAGGTTGATGTATTGCATGGGAAACTCCGTTATCTATTCTATGCTCCTTTCGCCGTCCTCGGCGGAAGGGTTTGATGTAAGCCATTTATTTATATCAGTAATTGGAATAACAGGTTTTCTTCCGAGATCGTAGTATCCAGCGCTGGAATAAACATAGTCTGCCCTATCTTCTACCAATTCCCAATTTTTTGCTATTGGGTTTTGATGAATATATTCCATCTTTTGCCACAAAAAATCCATTGAATAAATATTCTTGGCTTGAATATCCTGCCAGATACTATGCTCGTGCCTTGAGTCACGCTTCTTTTGTTGAAACACTTCCAATAAAGCCTTCTGTTTATTCTCTCGCAGTTTTTTCAAAATTTCATGTGCTGTAAATGAGCCGAATTGTTGAACAATATCCCCGATTGGCGCGCTTTCAGGTTTTATGACCGCATGAAGATGAGTTGGCATGATGACAAATGCAAATAACAGAATTCGTTTTTGTTCCTGCATCCATGCGAAAGAATTTAGGGGAATATTTATGTATTCAGGGGTGATAAACAGATTTTTCCATTCCACAATGGATGCAGTGATGAAATAGAAATGGGTCGAGTCGTGAAAAGAGGGAAAAGTCATGGTTGATTTTTGTGCTCTTATTATTGTTGCTCCATTTGCCGTCCTCGGCAAATGGCTTTTGCAAAATAAATTAACTTGCACAACCCGCGCCGATGACGGCGCTTGAGCAGATTATATGATTGTCAAATTCGCCAAACTTGCTGCAAGCCTCTTGATACCAACTGATTCAAAGACCACATCCACGATCTCGTCGCCGTCTTGCATTCGGCTGTTTAGGACAATGCCTTCGTCCCAGAGCGGGTGCTTGACGCGAGTCCCAGCTTTGTATTGGCTGGTTGAAACAGGAGCAGATTGGGGATGGGAAGGAAGCGACCATCTTGTCTCCGCTGATGTGTCGTGCACGCCTGTCCTGAGTGAAGACGAAGGAGCGCGTCCCATGCGTGTTTTTCCAACAAGCATGTCGGCGGGGATGTCATCCATAAAACGCGAGGGATAGGTTTCTTCGCTCATGCCGCGTCCGCCGCGTTGAATGGCGCGCAGCAGATAAAGCCTGTCTTTGGCGCGGGTGATGCCGACATAAAAGAGGCGGCGTTCCTCCTCCATTTGTTCCGGTTCGTCGAAGGAACGGCTGTGTGGAAGGATGCCGTCATTGAGACCGATGATGAAGACCGCGCCGAATTCAAGACCTTTTGCGGCGTGAAGCGTGAGCAGGGTGGGCGCATTGGCGTCTGTGATGGTGTCCTGATCTGCGACGAGGGCGATGTTCTCAAGGAATTCATCCAGCGTGCGTGTGGAATATTCAAGCGCGAGGCGTTTTAATTCCTGCACGTTTTCCCAGCGGTCTGCGCTTTCTTCGGTATCATCCTCCAAAATGAATTCTTTGTAGTTGATGTCTTTTAAGATGTGCTCAAATAGTTCAACGGTTGTAGCTGTGTTTGCAATGGCGCGCCAATTCGCGAACATGCCGCCAAAGTCTGCGAGTGGCAGGGCGGCGCGGCCGGTAAAGGATTTGTAATAGGGTGAGTCTGCGCCGCGTGCGAGGTCAAGCAGGACCGCGGCCGGGCTGGTTTCGTTTTGACGTGCGACCATGTGGAGCGTGGTCAAGGTCTTTTCGCCGATGCCGCGCGGCGGGACGTTGATGATGCGTCCGAGGGCTGCCTCATCGGCGGGGTTGTGCACCAGGCGCATAAAAGCGATGACATCCTTGACCTCGCGGCGTCCATAAAATCTTTGCGCGCCGACGAGTTTATATGGCAGCCTGGCCTGCAAAAAGGCTTCTTCGATTAAACGCGACATGGCATTGGTGCGATACATCACCGCGCAGTCGCCCGGCTCAAATTGTTTGCTCAACACAAGTTGCGCGATGGTATCCACCACAAAGGCGGCTTCGCCATAATCGTCCCGCGCTTCGTAGAAGAAAATTTTCTCACCCGCGCCGCGGTCGCTAAAAAGCCTTTTCTTGCGGCGGTTGTGTGCACGGTCAATTACACCTGTAGCAGCGTCGAGGATGTTTTGATGCGAGCGATAATTTTGTTCGAGCAAGATAACACGCGCTTCGGGGAAGTCCTGCTCGAATCTTTTGATGTTTCGATAGTCAGCCCCTCGCCAGCCGTACACGGAGTTATGCACAACCATGCCATTTGCGACATAATTGTGCAAATTTTCCACTTCAAAGTCGTAGACTGTTCCTTGATAGGGTTCGCTTGCAATTTCGATGATTTCATCTTCGATGATTTGTCCATCCTTTTCGATGGCAACAATCATGGATGGATGCAGGTGACTGGCGGGCATTAAATTGAATTTTTGCGCGAGCGGCAAATTGCCCTTATCCACGAGAAACGCGCCCACGACAATTTCCGCGTCGTTTGCAGATTCGCTTAGTTTTTGCGCTACTTCCTGAATGTCATTATATTGCAGGCGGTTGACGCCCACGCGCCAATTCTCCCTGCTGCGAATGCGCGGATTGTAGCCGAGTGACTTCAATTGTTTCGCCAGTTTTGGGTCACTGCTCCACAAGTCTACGCGGTGCGCGTGCCAGTGGGATTCTTCTGTAATTCGCCCGTCTCCGAAATACCGCAAGTTGACGATGTTTCTAAATGTGCCTTGTGGAATATAGTGTGGGTACTTGAAATCCATGCCAAGATCGGTCAGTAATTGATTTGCGTTTTCATCTGTGTTAATTTCCTTGAAAAGTTTATCAATATACTCTTGCGACATTCGCATTCTGCGCCCTCGTACATGGAATACGGTTGTAGGGATGCCATAGGCGGTTGAGAAATAGGCTTCCCAGTAATGGGCCTCATTTCTATCCGCACATACTTTCAGAACCCACATTTTGTCTGCATTTTCCTGATTGCTTCTGACTTGCAAACCGACTTTTAGCGCGCTTCCATCACTGCGGGCATGGGAAGCTATACCAACGCGATAGCCTTTGTCCTTGCGGTACATCAGATAAACATAATGCCAACCGGGGTTCATTCCCAACCTTGCAAAGACAATGTGGTTTGGCGTGGCTTTGATAACGTGCCCATTACGGGTTGTTGCTTTAACTAGATTCCCTTTGAAGACTCGTTTGCCCGCATGTAAAACGCGCGAAGTCATGGTGGAACCGCGTCCGCCTGCGGCAATAACTTCATCGCCCTTTTTTATCTCTTCAATTTTCTTTTTTCCGCGCGGCGTTTGAATCTTTGTGCCAGCAGGGAAGCATTGGTCTGGATCGCCCACGCAGAAAATATTCTTGTGATGTGAAGCGAGGTGTTTCACCAGCGCATATTGGGCCAGGTTGGTATCCTGGAATTCATCCACCAGTACGTGGCGGAATCTTTGTGCGTATTTGTCTCGTACGGCGGGCATATCTTCCAGCAGGCGCGCGGTGTAAACCAGCAGATCGTCAAAATCCACGGCGTTGCTGGCAACCAGTCGTTTTTGGTATTCCGCATACACGCGCTTTACGACCTCATCGCGATAAGTGTTGACCGGATAATCCTCCGCGCCGATGAGTTCGTTCTTTGCGCGTGAGATGGAGGCGTGAATACTGGCGGGGCGATATAACTTATCGTTTAAATTAAGTTCGCGAAGTATTGCCTTGACGATTCTTTCCTGATCGTCGGAATCAAAAATCACAAAATTGGATTCAAGCGGCAGGTGTTCGGTCTCACGCCTCAAAATCCGTGCGCAAATTGAGTGGAAGGTGCCCAGCAGCATGCCTTCGGTGGTTTGTTCGTTTAGCATCGCCTTGACGCGCTGGTCCATTTCCTTCGCAGCTTTATTGGTGAATGTGACTGCGATGATCTGCCATGGGCGGATGCCTTCATTCGCGATCAGCCAGGCGATGCGTTGCGTGAGCACCCGCGTCTTGCCGGAGCCCGGGCCTGCCACGATCAAAACGGGACCCTCCGCCGCTGTGACAGCTTTTCGTTGTTGTGGGTTGAGTTTGTTTATAAAATCCATGTTGTGTTTATAAAAGGCTCTGCCAGGGTCTCATCCCCCGACAGAGCAAGGCTTATCATCCGTTTGATCGAAAACTACTATTACCTGGATATTTATAATTCGGATGTACAGTTCGGGCAGCGTGTAGCCTTAATGGAAATGACGCTGAAGCAGTGCCGACAGTCCTTGGTGGTCGGGTCGGCGGGCGGAGGAGCTTTCTTCATGCTGTTGGCGGATTTAATAATAGTGAAGATGACCAAGGCAATAATGAGAAAGTCGATGATGGTTTGGAGAAACACACCCCATTGGATGACAGCCGCACCAAAGTGGATGGACAGTTCACTGAAATTGATTCCGCCAATAAGCGAACCGATGATGGGCATCAGGATGTCGTTGACCAGCGAGCCGACGATCTTTCCAAACGCGCCGCCGATGATCACGCCCACTGCCAGGTCCAGAACGTTGCCGCGCGTAACGAATTCCTTGAATTCCTTTAACATTAAGGGTTCCTTTTGAATATACCACTGCGAGCGCTCCGCGCAAAGCAGCCCCCTCGCTGCTATCTGGGTATTGCTTCGGGAAGTAGGCTCTCGCAGCGACAACCTGAGAATCGCTGGTTTGAATTCTATGTTAGTAAGCGGGGCTTGTCAACGATGAGATGATATTTGACGGTCAATCTCAAAGTGAAAATCTGTTTCGCGGCGTATCTCAGTGATCGGCTGGGGGTGTTCCGCGGCTTTCGTCCACCCCGATACATTTTTTATATCGCCAATGAGGTGTAAAACCCACTCCAGAAATTGAGATGCAAAATAGTCCTCCTGCAGATTGGCGGAGAGATAATATCCTTTCAATTTTGATTGCATTCGAGTAACATGGTCTTGGGATTTCCAACAATCCATGCTGATTTTTTCTGATATCATTATATACCTGTCTCTGACAGGCAAATTGGCCCGTCGGAAAGTTACTTTTTCCATGATGCAATTCGGGCTTGTTGACTCCAATAAAGAATTCGGTATAATTCAACTTGCTTTCTGCAGGATTGTTGTTGGAGCGGCTCGTAAGTAGTAATTATCCCAATGTGCAAAGGACCTCGCAGATGCCAGATTTTTTACTTGACGTAAAAAGGCTTGAAACTCAATTCAAGACACCCGATGGAATTGTTCACGCTGTCAATGGTGTCTCTTTTGGATTGAAGGAAGGCGAAACACTGGGGGTGGTAGGGGAAAGCGGCTGCGGCAAGAGTGTAACCATGCTCTCTGTGCTGGGGTTGATCCCAATACCTCCAGGAAAAATTGTTGCGGGGGAGGCGTTTTTCTTTGGACAGGACCTGCTAAAGATGTCTAAAGAAGAAATACGCCATGTACGTGGCGCACAGATCGCCATGGTCTTTCAAGACCCGATGACTTCGTTGAATCCAGTGCTTACAGTGGGCCTCCAGCTTGTCGAGCCGCTTATGTTGCATCTTGGCATGACGCGAAAACAATCAGATACGCGCGCGGCCGAGTTGTTGGAGATGGTCGGTATTCCGAAAGCGAAAGACCGGCTGGGCGATTATCCTCATCAGTTTTCGGGTGGTATGCGTCAAAGAGTGATGATTGCCATGGCGCTTTCATGTTCCCCGCAGATCCTGATCGCAGATGAGCCCACCACCGCATTGGATGTGACCATTCAGGCGCAGATCATGGACTTGGTGCGCCGGTTGCGTGATGAATTGGGCATGACCGTTATCTGGATCACGCACGATCTGGGTGTTGTGGCAAACCTGGCTCAGCGGGTGATTGTCATGTATGGCGGCTATATTATCGAAGAAGCGCCAGTCAAAGAGTTGTATTTCAATCCAAGCCATCCGTACACGCTTGGACTTTTGGGCAGCCTGCCGCGCCTGGCGAAAAAGGGCGTCACAGGCTTACTTCCATTGACGGTGTACCGCCTGTGCTTTTTGAGAAGCCGGTTCATTGCCCATTTGCGCCGCGTTGCAAGTTTGCCGTTGAACACTGCTGGAAGGAAAATCCTCCCTTGAATGAAGTCACGCCGGGTCATCGCACGGCATGTTGGGTGGATGTCAAGACTGGGAGAGAACGCTAATGGAAAAGGAAAATATACATAAATGCATACGCACCAAGAAATAGCAGAGGAAATAAAAACAGCCAAATCAAGCCTAATATTGAACCAGCAAAGCGAGTGCGAATGTCATTCCATGTGGTCTGTATCAATAACCTGCGATGCTTCCACAGCAACGCATATGGTTCGAAAATGAATTTCACTTTTGATATCCTTCCAATTCTTGTAATATTCTGTTTAATATCCACAAGTCTTCTTTGGGTAAGTTTAGGCAGACAAGGGCCCAGTCTCGATCAAACCGGTCTCAGACGCTACAATTTTTTCTCTGATCGAAAGACTAGTCATAGGACTGTAAAATAAGGGCAATTTTCTCAGCCGCGTGGCCGTCGCCATAAACATCGGGGCGTTCGCCGCTGGGGAACCATTCGTTTATGGCGTCCTGAATCAAGCGGGGATCAGCGCCCACAATCCGGTTCCAGCCTGCGTCCACCGTTTCGGTCCATTCCGTTTCAGTGCGCAGGGTGATACAGCGCACGCCCAGCCAGTAGGCCTCTTTCTGCATCCCGCCCGAATCGGTCATGATCGCATCGGCATTGGCTTCCAGTTGCAGGATGTCGAAATAGCCGACGGGGTCGATCACACAAACGTTATCAGGGATATGTAACTTCTGGTCCTGCACCGCGCCGCGTGTGCGCGGGTGCATCGGGAAGACAACCATCTGGCCGAATTTTCCTAAGGTTCTGAGCAACACCTGGAGATTTTCCACATTATCAGTATTGGAGGCTCGATGGATGGTAGTCAAGATATAAGATTTGGGCCGAAGTTTCAGTTGATCTAGGATATGGCTGTTTGCATTGGAGGGCGGCAGCGACCTCTGCAGAACATCAGCCATTACATCACCAACCATATACACACCGCGAGTGATGCCTTCGTTTTTCAAGTGGCTGGCCGCATTTTCAGTGGGACAAAATAGCGCATCCGATATATGGTCACAAACCACACGATTAATTTCCTCGGGCATATTTCTATTGAAGGAGCGCAGGCCTGCTTCCACGTGCGCCACGCGGATGTGCAGTTTGGCGGCCGCCAGCGCCCCCGCCAAAGTGGAATTGGTGTCACCGTAGACCACACACCAATCAGGTTTTTCTCGAAGCAACACTTTCTCGATCTCGATCAACATGCGCCCGGTTTGTTCAGCATGGCTGCCGCCGCCGATGCCGAGATAAATATCCGGTTCGGGAATACCCAACTCATTGAAAAATACCTGCGACATGTTGTCATCGTAATGCTGGCCGGTATGAACCAGGATCTCATTTCCGATTTGGCGTAATTTTTCAGACAGGATGGCCGCTTTGACGAATTGGGGACGCGCGCCAACAATGGAAAGAACCTTCATGCAATGATATTCCTTTACTTCAAAATTAACCGTGCAAATAAGCACAAATTATTAAGCCGGGTCGTGACTGTTTTCTATGCCTTGCCGACTTTTTCTACTATTCTCTCCACGCTGCTGAGCAGCTCTTCGATTTGCGCATTGGTCAACTCCGGATAGAGAGGCAAAGCCAGAAGTGTGCGGCTGGCTTGTTCTGAAATGGGGAATTGTCCTTCGTGCGTTCCCAGCGCCCGGCAGGGCGCCGCCAGGTGAAGCGCCTGGGGATAGTATACTTCGCTGGCAATCCCGGCTTCCTTTAGTTCCTTCTGGATCTCATCACGCCCGTTAAACGGCAGCATGTAAAGGTGGTAGACATGTGTGCGATCAGGCGCCTCCACTGGTGGGCATAAGCCAAGTGCGGTTAAGCTGGCCGAATAGGTGCGGGCAATCTCGCGGCGGCGAGTATTCCAGCGATCCAGATGTTTGAGTTTGACGCGCAAAACGGCTGCCTGGATTTCATCCAGGCGTGAATTGTAACCCAGGATCTCGGGGAAGTATTTCTTTTTCCAGCCATGCGCGCGCAGCATACGGGATTTTTCAGCGATCCGGTCGTTGTTCGTGACGATCATCCCGCCGTCTCCATACCCACCCAGGTTCTTGCTCGGGAAAAAACTCAGGCAGCCGACATCGCTCATGGCGCCAGACTTTTTGTCTTTATATTCTGCGCCAAAAGCCTGGGCGTTATCTTCCACCACCGCCAGGTCATATTTTTTCGCCAGGGCAAGGATTTCATCCATATCGGCAGGCTGGCCGTAAAGGTGAACCGGGATAATGGCTTTTGTGCGGGGCGTGATCGCAGCTTCAATTTTTTGAATGTCAATCAAAAACGTTTGCGGGTCAACATCCACAAAAGCGGGTTTTGCTCCAACAGTCAGGACGGCTCCAGCGGTGGCGAAAAAACTGTAAGCCGGAACGATAACCTCGTCCCCAGATTTCACCCCAGCCGCGCGCAGGGCGATCACCAGCGCATCGGTGCCCGAAGCCACGCCGACAGCGTGCTTTACGCCGAGATAGTCTGCCACTTCCTGCTCCAGGGCTGTCACATTCGGGCCAAGGATAAACTTGCCCGATTCAAGCACAGCCAATACGGCCTGATCCATTTCAGCTTTGATGCTGTGATACTGCGCTACTAAATCGAGAAGCGGGATGTTCATTTTGCCTCACTCTGTATGGGGGTTACAACCTGCCCATTTTTGTTATAGCGGTCGCCGCACAAAGGACAGAGCGCTTCTTCCTGTCCGTTATGTGCTTGAAAGTCCAGGCGGGTGCCGCACTGGCACATCCAGCCCTGAATCCTGCCCGGATTTCCGTAGACGAGCGCGTAATTGGGCACATCGCGCGTGACGACGGAGCCTGCGCCGATAAAGCAATACCGGCCCAGGGTGATGCCGCAAACGATGGTAGCATTTGCGCCAATGCTGGCGCCGCGTTGGATCAGGGTTGTCTTATATTCTTCCTTGCGGTTGACGTGGCTGCGCGGGTTGATGACGTTTGTCAGCACCATGGAAGGCCCAAGAAAAACATCGTCTTCCACCACGACCCCAGTGTAAAGCGAGACATTGTTCTGAATTTTGACGTTATTACCGATGGTGACATTTCCGGCAACAAAAACATTCTGGCCGATATTACAGCGTTCGCCAATTTCAACGCCAGCCATCACATGGCAAAAATGCCAAATTTTTGTTCCTGTGCCGATTTTTGAGCCTTCATCAAGGTAACTGGATTCGTGTACAAAATAGTCCATGCCTATGCTCTTGTGGTTTCTATGCTTTCGTAAACAGCTTGGGGTGAGCCAGACTGTCCAGCGGTGATATTTGCGCCGTGCGGAGACGGTGCGTTAATTCAATCGAAGGGCGGGCATCGCTGATGCCAAATCCGCGCCCGGCCAGCGTTTCTTCGTAAACGCGCGTATGCAGGTCTGTAAATCCTTCCGAGAATTCAATTTCTTTTCCATCCACCGTAATCGAGCGAAAAGTGGTTTTCCCTCCCGGTTTGGCCGGAAAGGGCAGGTCATTTGAGTCTACAGACAGGAACCAGCGCACGCGCGCATGTTCCAGTTCGATGAAACCGCTCATGCTGTTATCGTCCGCCCGGTAAATTTTGATATCACCGGCAGGGCCAAACAGCCAAAGCAATAAATCAAATAAATGGATGCCAATATTGGTGGCCACGCCGCCCGATTTTTCGGGCTGCCCTTTCCAGGAGACGTGATACCAGCCGCCCCGGCTGGTGATATAGGTCAACACTACATCGTGCTGTCCCGAACGGATGCTTTCTTGTACGGCCTGCTTTAACTTCAACAATTCCGGGTGGACGCGCAATTGCAGAATGGTATGGATGCGGTGACCGGTCTCCGCTTCGATATCCTCCATTTGATCGAGATTCCAGGGGTTGATCACCAGCGGTTTTTCGCAGATGGCGTCTGCTCCGGCCCGCAGGGCCAGGCGGCAGTGCGCATCGTGCAGATAGTTCGGCGAACAAATAGACACATAGTTCACCCGGTTCGCTTCAGGCCCGCGGCTCAGTTTTTCAAGATGGCGGTCAAAACGTTCAATCTCGGTGAAAAATTTGACGTCAAAGCCGAATTGATCGAGCAATCCGACCGAGTCTTTTGGATCGGCAGCTGCAACCAGGTGGTTGTTGGTGTCGCGAATAGCTTTAAGATGTCGAGGGGCAATGTATCCCCCCACGCCGATGACGGCAAAATTATAGGCCATGAGTTACCCTTCCAGAAACAAATTAATATCCATGGATTATATCTCAGAACGTCGCGCGAATGATATAATCTGAAAAATGTGTGGAATAACCGGCTTTATCGACCTAACTCACGGATCTTCAACTGAATGGATCGAAACTCGTCTCGAGGGCATGACCATTCGATTGCGCACCGCGGGCCGCATGACCCTGGCGCATGGATCGATCCCGCCTGCGGGATATTCTCATGCTTCAGGCGTGGAAGGAAAATTCGGGTGCCAACGGCTGGTTTTTATAAAAGTTGATCATCCGGCTTTTTTCGATAACGCCTTGTCATCTTCCGGTCGTTAAAGTGAAAATATTGTTGTTTGCAAACACGGATTGGTATCTGTACAATTATCGCCTGCCCCTTGCCCAGGCGTTGCGCGAGCGCGGGGATGAAGTGATTCTATGCTCCCCGTCAGGGCGCTATGCAAACCTCTTGCAGGCAGCCGGATTCACCTGGCACTCCTTTCCCTTCGAGCGCAATGGAATGAATCCGCTGGCAGAAATCGCCATCATTTGGCGGCTGGTGGGTATCTTCAAACAAATCCGTCCGCATGTCGCTCACTTGTTCACCATCAAGCCGGTCTTGTACGGATCAATCGCTGCGAAGCTGTCCGGTGTTCCAATAGTACTGAATGCCATAACAGGCCTCGGTCATGTCTTTATCGATGAAAAACCCATCACTAAGATCATCCGCACAATTGTGAAAACCTTATACCGTTTCAGCCTGAAAGGTACGATAATCATCTTCCAGAACCAGGATGACCGGGGTCTGTTTATAAAGCTGGGCATTCTGGCGGCCCTAAAGCAAAATACCGTTTGGGATTACTTTGGCATGGGGATTGCCATATTGGGAGTATCTGTGCCTGTCATTGTATTGGGTCCGATCTTCGTGTGGGTCTTTGGCGTGGCATTAAAATGGTTCCCGCCAACAGGCTGGGGCGCGAAACCGCCCTATCTCCTGGGTTTTCTGCCAAGTGATTTGGGCTGGGATTTCTTCAAATTTGCGATCATGCCCTCGGTCGCATTGGGGTTGGGCTCATCTGGCGTTCTTGCACGCCTGACCCGGGCAACCTTGCTTCAAACTGTGCGCGAAGATTATATCCGCACGGCCCGCGCCAAAGGCTTGCAGGAACGCGTCATCATTATGCGACATGCCCTCAAGAATTCATTGATACCGGTTGTTACCATCCTTGGCCCGCTGTTTGCGGCTTTGGTGACCGGCACCTTTGTAACCGAGTTGATGTTCGGAATCCCCGGGATGGGAAAATATTTTGTGACCAGTATTACCAACCGGGACTATCCGGTCATCATGGGAACCATCCTGCTGTATGCTGTCTTTTTAGTGGTTGCGAACTTGCTTGTTGATATTACCTACGCGTTTCTTGATCCGCGTATTCGCTACGATTAAAGTTGAGGAAAGTATCCATGACACAGCTAAAAATTGAATCGGAAACACTAGGCTCTGGCGGCGTGCTGCTCACACAAAAGCGCGGAAGCCTGTTTCAAGACGCTTTCAGGCGTTTGGTTCGGAACCGCGCGGCAGTGCTCGGTGGCGCCATTGTCCTCCTGCTCATCCTGATGGCAATTTTCGCGCCATTGATCGCTGTTAAGTCCTATGAAGTGCAGGTTTTGGTGGATCAAAATGTGGTCCCCGAGTGGATTACAAAGGTCTTCCCCACCATGCAGCCTTATGCCAGGCTTTCGAATGATTATCCTGTGGGAGCAGATTATGTTGGGCGCGATCTGTTCAGTCGCATACTTTATGGCGCGCGCGTGTCACTGGCTGTGGCGTTCATTGGTCCCCTGATCAGCCTGATCATTGGCGTTATTTATGGCAGCATTTCAGGCTTCTTTGGCGGTCGCGTGGATAATATCATGATGCGTATCGTGGACATTTTGTATGCCTTTCCAAGCCTGCTCTTCATCATCTTACTGCTGGCTTTCTTCCGTTCCACCATGTCCGACATTCAACCAGGCACACCCGCTTATGTGCTCAGTAAATTGGATGAGGCTATGGGAGGCTTGTTTTTCATCTTCGTGGGCATTGGTCTGACTGCCTGGCAGACCATGGCCCGGCTGACGCGTGGGCAGGTGCTCTCCATCCGCGAAAAGGAATTTGTCGAAGCCGCGCACACCATTGGCGCTTCAAATATGCGTATCATGTTCCGCCACATTTTGCCCAATATTCTCGGTCCCCTGGTTGTCGCTGAGACCCTGGCCATCCCTGGCTACATCTCCACCGAAGCCTTTCTTTCCTTTATTGGCTTGGGTGTGAACCCGCCGACCCCCTCCTGGGGCGCGATGATTTCGGATGGCGCTACAACCATCCGCACCTATCCAAACCAAACCATCCTCCCTGCGCTGGCTCTTGCCATTACGATGTTCGCCTTCAACTTCCTCGGTGATGGCTTGCGTGACGCCCTTGACCCTCGCCTGCGCGGCACACAATAATTTGGATGGTTCCGTAAATCTAACCAAAGTAGTAGATATGACAGGATTCAGAAACCTTAAGGTTTCTGAATCCTGTCATCGTTGTGAAAGAATGGTTCGATTGCGGTGAATGCGAAATTAAAGAGAACTTGTATGCGAATAAATCGGTTGCCATTTCTGATGCTCGCTTTTATTATCTTGGTATTGATGCTTGGGACGACAAGTTGGTTATTTACTGATGCACTCATTCCTTTGCAACAGACAACCATAACAAGCACCCCTGCAATGCCTCCCGCATCACCGGATAGTTGGATAATAATCGATCTTCCACCAGACGCCAGTCAGCTTGAATATGGCGCGGAAGTATACCGGCTGGTCTGTAAAGCATGTCATGGTGATAGGGGACAGGGTCTTACTGACGACTGGCGTGCCAAGTGGAATCCGGAAGACCAAAACTGCTGGAAGTCCAAGTGTCATGCTCTCAATCATCCACCGGATGGTTTCTATATGCCAATCAGCCCGGCTGTTGTTGGGCCTCCGCTCAAGATATTTGAAACCGCGTTGGATCTTTTTAACTTTATCCATAATAACATGCCCTGGCATAACCCCGGCAGCATGACGGAAAATGAATCCTGGAGCGTGACGGCATATATCTTGAAGATAAATAACATTGATCCGGGTCCAGAATTGAATGCGGATACTGCCGCGCAAATCCGCCTGCGCATGGATATGACTCAACCTGCCTATCCAACGCCTGCTGTGGCGGCGACTAATCGGGACTTCACTCATAATTTGCAAGATGAAAACACCGGAAGTGTTTCTCCTTTCTGGACGATTACAATTATTATGACTGTGGCGCTGATTCTAGTTGGAGTCTTTCTGCTAAACAGGCGATCATCCCAATAATATTGATTTGGGTGTGTTTCAGCTGAAATGAAACACACCCTATTGATTATTATAATTTCAGGAGGTGGGTAAATTTCCACGCCCATTTGCCTAGAAAATGAGTTGTTTTGGGACGATCTCCTTGAGACTCGATATGAGCCTAGAATTGTGTATTAAAGGTGTGTATGCAAAACATATCAAGCATGCTATCGGGGATGGCTTGCGCGATGCGCTTGACCCGAGTTTGAAGTTATAATCGGTAAAAATCTCAACCATGGAGATACCTGTGGCAACGAATAACCAAAAGCCTTTGCTCGAAGTACGCAATCTAAAGACCTATTTTTATACGGAAGATGGCGTTGTGCGTGCTGTGGATGGCGTGAGCTTTGAAGTTTACCCCGGTGAGGTGCTTGGCATCGTAGGCGAATCAGGTTGTGGTAAAAGTGTCACTGCCCTCTCGATCATGCGTTTGATCAGCGTGCCTGGCAAAATCGAGGCTGGCGAAATATTTTTTGATGGCAAGAATCTTGTCAAAGCCACTGAAGAAGAGATGATGCAGGTTCGTGGAAACCGCATCTCGATGATCTTCCAACAGCCCCAGTCTGCGCTTAACCCTGTTTTTCGTGCTGGCGACCAAATCTCCGAAGTGCTCAATATTCACCAGGATTTTGGCAAAGAAGCTGGTAAAAAAAGAGCTATTGAGCTGCTTAAATTAGTGGGTATCCCCGAGCCAGAAAGCCGTGCGGAATCATTTCCACATGAACTTTCCGGCGGCATGGCACAACGTGTCATGATCGCCATGGCGCTGGCCTGTGTTCCGGACTTGTTGATTGCGGATGAACCTACAACAGCTTTGGATGTGACCATCCAGGCCCAAATCCTTGATTTGATGCGGGATATGCGTAATCAGCTGGGTTCCACCATGATCCTGATCACTCATGATCTTGGCGTGATCGCTGAAATGGCGGACCGTGTGGCAGTGATGTACGCAGGCGAAATTGTTGAGCAGTCTCCTGTAGCAACACTTTTTGATCGTCCGCTTCATCCATATACTAAAGGTTTGATCGGTTCAATTCCGGTACTTGGTGAGGTTCGTGAGAAACTGGATGTGATCCCCGGCTCCGTGCCCAATTTGGTGAACCTGCCACCTGGTTGCCGATTTGCTCCTCGTTGTTTGGCGCGGGTTGAGCATGAATTATCGATCTGTTCTGAAAAACGACCGGAATTAGTGGATATCTCCGATGAACACAAGGTACGCTGCTGGCTTTATCAGGACTCTGAAGCTGATCAGCACGTCGCTCCAGTCAAACACGGAAGCAAATCTTAAGAAGAGATGATGCGGTTATGAATATAAAAATGCAAACCCAAGAGAAACCAGATTTATTGGTTGTAAAAAACCTTACCAAGTATTTTCCGGTTCGTTCGGGCATTTTACAACGCACTTCGGCCTGGGTAAAAGCTGTGGACAAGGTAAGTTTCTCGGTAAAAAGCGGCGAAACCCTGGGCATGGTGGGTGAGTCCGGTTGTGGAAAAACAACCGTGGGCCGTTCCATTTTGCGGTTGATCGAGCCGACATCCGGTGAAGTTTCCTTCAATGGTGAAGATGTTATCAGGATGCGTCCGAAACCGCTTAAGACCTTGCGCCGCGATATGCAGATCATCTTCCAGGACCCCTATGCATCCCTCAATCCTCGTATGCCGATCGGGGAAGCAGTGATGGAAGGGTTGCAGATTCATAAAATTGGGCAACCCAAGGAACGTTGGGAAACGGCCATTAACATGCTCAAAAAAGTGGGTTTGGAGGAATACCATGCCCGCCGCTACCCGCATGAATTCTCAGGTGGACAGCGCCAGCGCATTGGCATCGCCCGCGCTTTGGCCTTGCAGCCTAAATTTATTGTTTGCGATGAGCCGGTTTCAGCGTTGGATGTTTCCATCCAATCGCAAGTCTTGAATATTCTCAAAGACCTGCAAAAGGAATTCGGCCTCACTTTCCTGTTCATTGCACATAACTTGAGCGTGGTGGAACACATCTCCAACCGCGTGGCTGTGATGTATTTGGGTAAGATGGTCGAACTCACCGAGCGTGATACGCTTTATCGTGAACCGTTGCACCCTTATACCAAAGCCCTGCTTTCCGCCATTCCGATTCCTCATCCCAATGTGAAACGCGAACGTACCATTCTCAAGGGTGATGTGCCCAGTCCGCTCAACCCGCCCAATGGCTGCCGCTTCCACACGCGTTGTCCTGTTGCTGTTGCTAAATGTTCACAGGAAGAGCCTGAATTCAAGGAAACCAAACCTGGTCACTGGGTGGCTTGCTGGCTTGTGGAATAAAACAATAGATGAAACCGCTTCCGGCGGTTTCATCTATTTAAGAATTAAAAAATCGTTTTGAGTGTTCAACATGGTTATAATTACACCATTATTTATTGGTGTCGCTGTATTTGTTCATGCCTCGTCCCACCTAAAATCGGCAGGCAACCATGAAAAGAAAAATTCCCCCCATTGCATGGATCATATTTGCGGTTCTCACTGGATGTTTAAGATTATCTTCACAGGCTGAAACTCCAACAGAATCGGTTACCCCTTTTCCAACTTTAATCCCCAAGGCTCCCGTCCCGAGTGCCCTTACCGTATGTCTTGGGCAGGAACCCAACACCCTTTACCCCTTTGGGGAACTGAATGCCGCTGCGCGTAGTGTGCTGGCCGCAGTCGATGATGGTCCCTTTGATGTGATCGGGTATGAATACCAGCCAGTGATCTTCACGCGGATGCCGTCACTTGAAAACGGTGAAGCGCAAATTGTCAGAACGCAGGTACAGGCCGGAGCTCAGGTTGTGGATGCGAATGGGGATCTTGTTCAACTGGGACAAGGCGCGCGCGTGCGTCCTGCGGATTGCCGCGGCGATGATTGCGTCATCACTTATGATGGCACGACTTCACTTGAGATGGATCAAATGGTGGTTAACTTTCGCCTGCGCCCAGACCTGACGTGGGCGGATGGCACGCCTCTTACCGCCGATGATTCTGTGTATGCGTTTGAAATTAATGCGAATGTCAAAACCTCAGCCAACACTTATTTGATCGAGCGCACACAAATTTACGAGGCCGCCGATGCGCAAACTGTACAATGGTGGGGCGTGCCTGGTTTTATTGACCCATCGTATGTTACGAATTTTTGGGCGCCTGCCCCGAAACATTTATGGAGCCAATTTCCCGCCGATCAATTGCCTTCCGTGGATATTACTTCGCGCACCCCGATGGGATGGGGACCTTATATGATCGTGGAATGGATTGCGGGAGATCGCATTACCTTGGCGAAGAATCCATATTATTTTCGTACTGCGGATGGTTTTCCAAAGATGGATACTCTCTTCTTCCGCTTCATCCCCGACCCAAACACGGCTCTGAGCGAACTTGTGGCAGGTCGCTGTGACATCCTCGACCCATCCATACCCCTTGACGGTCAGGCAGGTTTATTGCAGGCCATGCAAGCCGCCGGGCAGGCGCAGATGTTCAGCGCTTCTGGCACGACCATTGAATGGCTGGGTTTGGGGATTGTACCCGCTTCCTATGATGATGGTTTTGACATTCAAAAGGACAGGCAGAATATTTTTGCTGATGTGCATACCCGTCAGGGCATCGCGTATTGTCTTGACCGTCAATCGGTGGTTAATAATGTTCTCTTTGGAATGACAACCGCGCCAAAGACATATGTTCCAGTAGAACATCCCGTGTACGACCCCAATACTGCGTCCATCCCTTATGATCCCGAAGTGGGCATTTCGCTGCTCGAACTAGCTGGCTGGCAGGATACAGATCACAACCCAACCACGCCGCTCCGCGCAATAAAAGTTGCCAATGTTGCCTATAATACGCCCTTGCAGTTAAATTACTACACTACAACTGCCACACAACGTCGGCAGGTGGTGGAAATTCTTAAAAAGTCACTTGCAGAATGCGGGATAGGTCTCAACATTGAATATTTTTCACAAAACGATCTCTATGCATCTGGACCCCATGGCTTGCTCTTTGGGCGTAATTTTGATCTCGCTGAATATGCTATGGGTGTCAATGGCATCGAACCTCCATGCAGTTGGTTCACCAGCGCTGAGATCCCTTCCGAAGACAATATGTGGATGGGGACGAACGTCAGCGGCTACAGCAATGTGGAATATGACACTGCCTGCCGCACCGCCCTGCTTTCATTACCGGAAGAACAGGCTTACATCAATTCGTATCGCCAGACTCAGATTATCCTCTCAACCGACCTGCCTGCCATCCCCTTGTATTATCGATTGCAAATTGCAGCCACCCGCCCTGAAATTTGTCATTTTGATTTTGATGCAACTGCCAACCCGCTCTGGAATGTTGAATCGATTGACAAGGGCGACTCCTGTCATAAATGATCGAAAACTCCTTGAAAAACAGACAGATAAGCTTGCGAGTGCAGTCCCAGCCCCTGAAGAAGCGCGTAAACTCGGCATTATTTCCGACGGAAAGTAAAATAATTTGTGATACAATTTTGCCCGCACTGGGGCATGGTGCAATGGCAGCACACCAGCCTTTGGAGCTGTGGATCTTGGTTCGAATCCAGGTGCCCCAGCCTGACACATCCGCAATTGCGGACTATTTTTCTAAAACAGGATTTGTTGCGGAGCAATGCATTGCCGCCCAAATCCTGTTTTAGTTGAGGTGAAAACATGAAGATAACCGCCATCCTGCTGGCCGCCGGCCAGGGAACTCGCATGAAATCATCCCTGCCCAAAGTATTGCATCCCATTGCAGGTAAACCCATGATCTGGCATGCATTGCAGGCGATCCGACGGTCCACCACTGAGAAGCCGGTTGTAGTGGTGGGATATGGCGCCGAGGAAGTGACTCAATATCTCGGCGATTCCGCGCAGACAGTGTTGCAGGAACCGCAACTCGGCACAGGTCATGCGGTGATGCAGGCAGAGGCCTTGTTGAAGGGGAAGACAGACCTTATTGTGGTTTGTTACAGTGATATGCCTCTATTGCGCAGCGAGACTTTGCAAGAACTTGTTGAAACACAGAAGCGCAACAAAGGCCCCATCTCCATGCTGACTGTCATGGCAGATGACCCGCGCGGATTTGGCCGCATTCTCCGCAAGGCCGATGGCTCTGTGAATGCAATCGTGGAGGAATATGTAGCCACGCCAGAGCAGTTACAGATCAAGGAAATGAACGTGGGCGGGTATTGTTTTGACGCAAATTGGCTGTGGGACGCCTTACATCGCATTCCCAAAAATTCCCGAAAAGGCGAATACTACCTGACTGATATAGTTGAGTTGGCCTCCGAAGCCGGCTCGCCGGTTCAAGCCACTGTGATAGACGATCTCGAAGAGACCATCGGCATTAATACACGTGTGCATCTTTCAGAAGTGGAAGCCGCCATGCGCAGGCGCATTAATCAGGGGCATATGCTCATTGGTGTCACGCTGATGGATCCCGCTTCCACATACATTGATGTTGACGTGAAGATTGGCGGGGATACGGTGCTCATGCCTGATACTCATCTGTATGGAAAGGTTGAAATTGGCGAAGGCAATCTGATCGGGCCGAATACCATCATCCGTGATTCAAGGATCGGGAATCGCTGTAAAATACTTGCCTCGGTGCTTGAAGGCGCATTACTTGAAGATGATGTGGATATGGGTCCGTTTGCACATTTGCGCAAAGGCGCTCATCTTGGTAGTCACGTCCACATGGGGAATTTCGGCGAAGTGAAGGATTCGCATCTTGCTGAAGGCGTAAAAATGGGGCATTTCTCATACATTGGCAATGCGCAGATCGGCGCAGATACCAATATCGGCGCAGGGACGATCACCTGTAATTATGACGGCGAAAAGAAACATGCTACTGAGATTGGCGAAGATGTTTTTATCGGTTCAGATACCATGCTGGTGGCGCCCTTGAAGATTGGCTCAGGCGCGCGCACAGGTGCTGGCTCCGTGGTGACGAAAAACGTGGCAGAGGATACACTTGTGGTGGGCATGCCTGCGCGTGCCATCAAAAAATTGGAAAAAAAGAAAAAGAAATAACAGCGTTACTCATCCACAGATATTGATAATTAATTTGCCCAATCGGCGCCGTCGTACCCAAAAGGGTAAGCCTACGGATCGAGATAGTATGAAGCCGAAAAAACGCCAATTGTTTTCTCTAGGATATTAAAATGTCGAAACTTACCCAGGAAGAACGTAAATCTCTGATTGACCTTGCCAACAAAGCCCGCCGCCGCGCTTATGCACCGTACTCGAATTATCCAGTTGGTGCAGCCTTGCGCACAAAGAGCGGACGTTTATACACGGGCGTGAATGTGGAAAATGCAGCCTATCCGCAGACCATGTGTGCCGAACGCGTTGCCATCTTCAAAGCGGTATCGGAAGGTGAGACCGAATTTGAAGTGATCGCAGTCGTCACCAATAACGGCGGCTCTCCCTGCGGTGGATGCAGGCAGGTGCTGGCTGAATTTGGTTTGGATACCACCGTTCTGCTGGCAGATGGGAAGGGAAAGCTGGTGAAGGAGACCACAGTAAATGAGTTGCTCCCCGAAGCATTTACCCCGAAGCATTTGGTAACAGATAATTAATTGCCTAAAGAATCAATTAGTCAAGGAAAATTATTTATGCCAAAAAAGCCAATGAATTTTAGGTTCCAAGTAGATAGTGAAGAATCTACTGAACAAACAACAAAGTATAAAATCCCAGGTTGGTTTTCATATTATCCTACTTTACTAGATTCTCTTTTTGAAGTTGCATATTTTATCGGAATCACCGAGGATGCAACATCCCCAGAAGGACATTTTTATATTCTTGGATATAACACTTTAGTACAATTCCCGTACACTGTTCGAGCAACTTGTATACTTGTTGAAAAAGGCTTTTACTTTGAAGCGATTATCCTGGTTCGCAATTTATATGAATCATTTTTCCAGTTACGCTATTTTCACAAACATCAGGATAAACTTATAACTCACTGGAAGAAAGAGAAGCCCAAAGTTCTTATCAAGACAATGTTTGAAGAAATCGCCCCTAATTTTTATGACGAGGTATACGGAAAAGAATTTTCTGAATTCGCACATAGCGGGTTAACATCTTCAATGTTCCGAACTAAATATCAATCGCCAGAAGTTGGCGCAACAACGATGGGAAGTAAATATAGTGAAGATGGTTGCGGGTATTCAATAAATAAAATTGTGGTCGTCTTATTTGGACTACTAAACTATGTTCCAATATTATTTCCACAATATCCAAGTTTAGCGTCAAACACAACTGAAACCAAAAGAAAAGAATCACTGGCTGGTCTCGAAACTATAATGAAAGCACATCTTGCTAGCAAACCAGAAGCACAAGAGTTTTATGACTTGGTATCTCCATTAATATATTGACTAGTATATTATGCTGGTCGAATAGGCAGTGGGGTCTCGTACAGACTTTGCCTTGCTTGACCGCCGCCGCATCAAGATTATGACCGAATTCCGCTCCTTCCGCGCTTCTGCTGTTGTGCTTCGCCATGCTGATTGGGGCGAAGCCGACCAATTGCTTACGCTCTACACACGCGAGCAGGGCATGGTGCGTGCAGTGGCGAAAGGTGCGCGTAAAATTACCTCGCGCAAGGGAGGACATTTACAACCCTTCACCCAGATTACCGTACAACTTGCCAGGGGCCGTGACCTTTTAATTGTTACACAGGTTGAAACAGTCAACGCATTTCTTAAATTGCATGATGATTTGGAAAAGACAGGCTATGCGGCTTATGTGATTGAACTGCTCTTGCGATTTTCGTATGAGGAGGAGGGTGGGAACCCCACACTCTTTAAGTTATTGATCGATACCCTGGGGCGCATCGAAAAGGAAACTGATTCCTGGCTTGCTGTCCGATACTATGAGATGAGATTGCTGGATGCTGTGGGATTTCGTCCCCAGTTATTTACATGCGCTAATTGCGGACGCGAAATACTGCCCGAAAACCAATTCTTTTCATTTACGGCTGGCGGCGTGATCTGCCCTCGCTGTGGGCAGGGTTTACCCAACCTGGTAAAGGTCTCTGTCGAAACACTCAAGTATTTCCGTCATTTCCAAAGATCCAGCTACAGAGATGCCTCGCGCGCGCATCCCAGCCTCGCGGCGCGGAAAGAAGCGGAAGTTCTCATGCAGGGATACTTCACCTATCTGCTTGAGCGCGGGTTGAATACGCCTGGCTTCATCAAACGCGTCAAGTCATAGCGGGAATTTTCTTTTACTCCAATTCAAAACAAAGGCCCATGCCACAAATAATACGATGGGCTTCAACATGCGCCATAACAGGATTTGGAACCATTTCCATTTAAGGGAATAGATGATATGTGCGATGAGCCAGCGCGCAAACAAAGTTTGACCTAGTCCGCTTCGTACGAGCCGCTGCTTGTAACTGCGAAATGAAAATTCGTTGCGCTGAAACGACTCTGCGATCTCCTGCGCGGCGATGGCTCCATACCCCAACGCCATGCTGATCCCCTCGCCGAAGATCGGGTCTGCGCCGACGGCATCGCCGACCAATAAAACACGCGGCACACAGGCCTTGTTTTGCGGGCTGTACCAGCGGATGGGATGACCTTTAATTTCATAATCGCCCAATTCAAAGCCGTGACGTTTCAACTCTTCTGCAAGTGATTCTTTCAAAGCAGGGCGTTTGTAGTTTGCAAGAATATTCATGTCATAAATTCCCCAGCAGCGCACGGATTGGCCATTAACCTGTGTGGGGAAGTCCCATGTATACCCTGCGATATTGTTTGGGACGGGGAAGAAATCAAAATAAGCTTCGTCATTAGGAGGAGGGTGTTCTTCTCGACGAAGTAATTCACGTTGACTTGTGGCAGATTCCTCGATGAGTTTTTCCCGTTTAGCGGGAGATTGTTTCGTTTCGCTCGCAACGACATGTCTCACAGGGGTCAAAACTTCCAGGGCGCGCGATGTATAAACTGGTTCGTTCGGGAGGATACAGCGACGGGTTACGCCATTGGAACCGTCTGCGCCGACGACAATTTCTGCACGGAATTTCCCCTGGTCGGTTATAACACTGACACCCTTTTCATCGGGGATGACATGGTCGACCTTGATGCCTTCCCGAATTTCGATTCCCAATTCCCGAGTCTTGACTGCCAGCCAATGGTCAAACTCATCGCGGCGGATTATACGGATGGCATGTCTCTTCGGAACGCGGACGTTAAGGCCTTTGCCTGCGAAATCGAAGTGGGCGTTTTGAGCATCCACATGCGGAATTTCGCGCACATCAAGGCCGAGGCCTTCGAGGATGACTTCGGCATCTATGACGAGGCCGCCGGCGCAAAGTTTCGGGCGGGGATAATGCTCTTTTTCCAGAATCAAGATTCTGCTCGCCAGATGCGGGGCGATCTTTATCAGATGCAGCGCAGTGGAAAGTCCACTGGGTCCGCCGCCAAGGATGAGAATCTCAGTATCCATGATCCAATTTTGCCATAAAAAACAGAGCATATTGAACATGTCCTGTTTAAATTCAAAACCAGTGACTTCGGCAGCGATGAAAAAGATTGCAGTACAATAACCTGACAGAAAAAATTGCCGGTTTATTGTTAAAAGGAGAAAGAATGAAAAACTTATTCTTATTGTTGATGATATTGACTCTCGCATCCTGTTCCTTTCCATCGGATGCGCCTCCGCCTCCCACCCTTCTGCCGTCCGCTGTTCCCCAACCGACATTGGGCGCCTCCCCAACATTGACCCCCATCCCTGCGCCAACGCAGGTCCCTGTCCCTGCACAACCTTCCAATCCGACAAACGCACCTTCTTTTTGTAATGACCCGCGTGGGAGCGAACTGATTACAGCCCTGCGGAATGCCATCCAGGCAAAGGCTGGCGCACTGCTTGCCGCACTTGTCTCACCGGCCTCTGGCATGGATGTGCGTTACTACCGCGATGGCAAGGTGATTAATTACGATGTTGAACATGCCCAATATGTCTTTGAGTCCACCTATCAGGCAGATTGGGGCTTGTCCTTTGGAAGCGGCCAACCTGCCATTGGCGCATTCAAGGAAATCGTTTTACCGTCTTTGCAAAAAGTCTTTACTCCCAATGCCGTGATCCTTTGTAACCAGATCAAAGTGGGCGGTGCAACCTACATTCCTGAGTGGCCATACTCCAATATGATATATTATTCCGTGCATTTCCCCGGCACAAATCAATACAGCGAACTGGACTGGCAGACCTGGGTGGTGGGGATGGCTCCTGCAATGGGCAAACTCCACATCACGGCGCTTGCCCATTATGAGTGGGAGCCATAAACCAGCCGCATAATTTGTTTTATCCCCCAATTATGACACGCTGTAAACTATTCAATCGCAATGATGAACTGGTAATGCGGCTGCCCGCCTTCCTGCACTTCCACTTCCAGTGAGGCGTATTTCGTGACGATCTCATCTGCAAGGCGGTTGGCTTCGGCATGAGTCATATCTTCGCCGTAGAAAAGCGTGACGATCTCATGCTGCTCTGCCTCGGCTTTTTCAAGCAGATCCATCACGCCCTGTTCAACCGACTCGGCTGACACAACGAGCTTGCCATCCAGCAAGGCAATGACCTGTCCCTCCTTCACGCTTACGCCGTCAATTTCAACGGAACGGGTCGCAACGGTAATCTCGCCCGTCTTTACACCGCTCATCGCTTTGTTCATTTTTTTAGCGACAGCCTCAATATCCCCGTCCGGAATGAGCGAGAGCATGGCGGTAAGTCCCTGTGGAACGGTGCGTGTCGGCACAACCTGCACGTTTTTCACGGTCACTTCTTTTGCCTGGTTGGCGGCCATGATGATATTTTTATTGTTTGGCAAAATAATCACCTTATCGGTCGGCAGATTTTCAAACGAGCTCAAAATATCCTGGGTGGATGGATTCATCGTCTGTCCGCCCGCCACAACGGCTGCCACGCCCAAACTTGCAAAAATGCGGCTCAACCCCGCACCGGGTGAAACCACCACCACGGCAATATTGCCCGGCTCAACTTGCGTAAATTTAATTTTTGCAGTTTTTTGAATATCATCCATCTGTGCGAGCAGGTTTTCAATCGCAACCTTCGTCACTGTGCCAATCCCCATGATGTAATCGATCGGCACATAACGATTTTCAGTAGGCACGTGGATATGCATGCGATACATGCCTTCCCCCTCGCCCACCTGAATCGACGTACCCATCTCCTCCAGCTGCCCATAGAACGACTCCAAAATCAATTCGCCATTCGGTACAAAGTCCACCACCACTTCGTAGTCCTGTCCCTCCTCCACTTCCTCCATCGCATTCTGTAAATTCATTCCAGACAGCGGCTGCACGCTCATCGTCGGTGTTTCAAGCGACTCGCCGTAAATATGACGCAGCATTCCTTCCAAAATAAAAAATAAGCCCTTCCCGCCCGAATCCACCACGCCCGCCTGTTTAAGGACCGGCAGCAGATCAGGGGTTTTCTTGACCGCTTCATCTGCCGCCTTGACAGCGACTTCCAAAATTTCTAACGCATCTTTCGCGGAAGCTGAAGCTGCTTCTGTTGCAAGAGCTATTTCTTTAATGACGGTTAAGATCGTCCCCTCCACCGGGCGGACGACTCCTTTATAGGCCGTATCCCGTGCCTCGCCCAAGGCTTTGACAAAAGTCTCCTTATCAAGCACGGCTTTCTCATGTACACCGCGTGAAAAACCACGCAAGATCTGGCTGGTGATCACGCCCGAATTACCGCGCGCCCCCATCAGGGCGCCTTTTGAAACAGCTGCCGCCATCTCGCTGAGATTGCGTGTGCCCAAATCCTTGATCTCATTCCATGCCGATTGCAGGGTGAGGGTCATATTGGTGCCTGTATCTCCGTCTGGGACGGGGAACACATTCAAAGAGTTGACCACCTGCTGGTTGGTACGCAGCCAGATCAACCCTGCATCCATCAGGCGTTTGAGGACAAGTCCATCGATCGGTTGTTTGCGAAATTTCTCGACGCGTGCGGTATCAATAGCCATGAATCGCCGGGCTCCTAATCAGTATCGCTGACGCGCAGGCCGGCTACATGCACATTGACAGAGTTTACGCGCAACCCCAGCGCTTTTTCCACGTGGAAACGAACCGTGTTCGCCACGCTCTCTGCGACTGAATTGATGCGCGTGCCATATTCGACGATGATATGAAGGTCAATATTGATCTCATCGCCCTTGTAGTGCACGGATATGCCGCGTGAAGGTTCACGTGTAATGGAGGATACGATGCCATCCGTGAGATTCTTCGGCGCCAGCCCAACCACGCCATACGATTCCAAAGTGGCGCGATATGCAATCGTCGCCACAGCATTTGGCGAGACGTGAATCCCGCCCAGAGATGTTGTTTCTTCGCCCATGGGTTCCTCAATACTTTTCTGGTCATGCCGGGGCATTCGTTGCCCAAAGCATCCTGTTCCTATTTTAACATCTTATCTTGAAGTTGGTTGCGTTGTATGGTAAAATGCCCTGCCTTTGTAAAGAGGCTGCCGCCCTTCAACAAGCGCCGGGCAGGCATCGCAATCATTGTACGGAAAGGATCTCATCAAATGGCTAAGTGCAACACCTGCGGCAAGACAACCACATTCGGTCATAATCGCTCTTTCTCCCAGCGTGCCACCAACCGCACGTTCAAACCCAACCTCCAGAAGGTTTCGGTCATGGAAAAGGGTCGGATGGTCAAGAAGACGCTGTGCGCCAAGTGCATCAAGACCCTCGGCAAATCTTCAACCTAGGTTCGTTCTTCCATTCACATCACATCAAAGGTCACGGCCGCGAAGCGAGTCGTGATTTTTGTTTTAAGCATCAGGCCGACGAATCTGATCGTCGGATTTCCGAAATTAAGAGGCTTTGACCTCGGCCTTTAACGCTTTTACCCCCTCGGCTGTGCCTTGCGGGTGTTTGAAAGCTGCGCTGCCGGTTACAAAAATATTCGCGCCGGCAGTTTTCATCAAGGGGATTGTTTCCATCGAGATGCCGCCATCCACTTCAAGATATGCAGTTGAACGGAGAAGACTCAATTTATTGCGAAGTTCCTCCACTTTGCCGATCATTTCAGGCATGAAAGCCTGACCTGAATAGCCGGGCTTCACACTCATTACCAGAACCAGATCAGCCAGCGGCAAAGTGGCATCCAATGCCGAGGCAGGCGTGGCTGGATTCAAGGTGATACCCGCTGTGCAACCCAATGATTTTATTTTTGTTACTGCGCGCGCCAGATCGGGACAGGCTTCCACATGAACGGTGATATTGCTTGCCCCTGCCTTCGCAAATACTTCAAGGTAATGTTCCGGTTCTGAAATCATTAAGTGAACATCCAATGGCAGTTTACTTGCGCGTTTACAGGCTTCCACAAAAAGCGGGCCGACCGTGATGGTCGGCACGAAATGCCCATCCATCACATCCACATGAAGCCAGTCTGCGCCGGCGGATTCGCAGGCAGCGATCTCTTCGGCGAGATGGGTAAAATCTGCGGCGATAATGGAGGGGGCAAGCAGGTAATTGTTCATAAGATTTTAGGGGAAAGCCAATATTGGGGACGGCGTCAGAAATTATTTTTGTTATCGAACAGGTGGATTGTAAGTCAGGTAAATCATCAACCAGAATGGAATGAGGCCGCCAGCCGACAGCACGGCAAGCAAGCCGAGTCCGACCGAGACCCAGTCAATGTCTTCGGAGACAGGATCAGGCTCAGGCGCGGTTTGAGGCGCAGGCGGGGGCGCGAAAGACTGCACAGGGGCAGGTTCCTGTCGGGGAGGGGATTGCCTGCCCTGACCCGTGAGTCGCTCCGCAATTTCAGGTTTTAGAACGATGACAGGCGGGGAGGCAGGCGCAGGGCTGGGTTCCGGTTCATCGGGCTGGGTGCCGAATTTAAGAAGCACGCGCCCAAGTTGATCGGCAGTGCGGTAGCGGGCCGAGGGTTCCTTGGAAAGCACCTTCATGAGAATTTCTTCGAGCGCGGCGGGAATATCTGGAGTGTGTCCGCGGATGGGAAGGGGACGCGCAGAAATATGCAAACGGGCAAGCTCATCCGCAGTGGAGGCGGTGAAAGGCGGTGTGCCGCTGAGCATTTCATACATGACCACACCGAGGGAGTATACATCGGAGGCGGGCGAGGGCGGCTCACCCTCGGCTTGTTCGGGCGCAAAGTACAGGGGTGACCCCCAGACAACGTCCACCCGTTCGGTGGGAGCAATACTGGCGAGCGCGCGCGCGATGCCAAAGTCTGTCACTTTGAGGCGGCCGTCTTTCGTGACGAGCATGTTATGCGGCTTGACATCGCAATGCACAAGTCCCGCGCGGTGTGAGTAGCCAATTCCTGCGCAGGCTTGAACGATGAGCGGAATTCCATCCTGTACGGTGAATCGTCCGCGCTCGCGGATGAGTTGTTTCAGGTCCTTGCCGGCGACGTGTTCCATAACGATGTAGAGCAGATCATCGGAAAAACCAAAATCATGCACGGTGACGATGTTGGGATGAGAAAGATTTGCGGCAGCGCGCGCCTCGAGCCGAAATTGGTTTTGAAATTTGGTATCGGTCGAAAAATCTTTTCTCAGGACTTTAACGGCAACATAGCGGTCCAGCATAAGGTCGCGGGCGCGGTAGACATCTGCCATGCCCCCGTAGCCTAATTTTTCGAGCAGTTGATAACGGTCGTTGAGAAGAGCGCCTTCGGTCATTGAGGGAGATTATATCATTGGGAAAAGAGCAGGGACATAAAGGGTGTAAAAGTTCAAAGGTATAATCCCTGACATGCGAAAGGGTCTTTTACTCTACAATCCGACGGCAGGACGTTATCCCGTGGGACGTTTTGTACATGGAATCATTCATCCGCTGAAGGCTGCCGGCTGGAGCATGGATATCGCAGAGACATTAAGCGGGACACATGCAACTCAAACGGCGCATCAGGCCGCAAATGAGAAATATGACGCCGTTTTCGCCATCGGCGGCGATGGGACGGTGGGTCAGGTGGCAAGCGGGCTGATCAACACACAGACCGCATTGGCGGTCCTTCCCGCAGGCACAACCAATGTCTGGGCAATCGAGCAGGGGCAAAAACCCTTTAGTTGGTTTCGCTGGTGGGCGTTGCGCGAAAACGCAAAGCTGCTTGCAAACGTCGAGCCGCAATATGTGGATGCAGGTATTTGCAATGACCGTCCATTTTTATTATGGGCAGGCATTGGCCTGGACGCGGAAACCATTCGGAAGATAGAACCTCGTCCGCGTTTCTTCAAACACATGGCCGTCCCGCATTATTTTGCCACCACCGTTTGGGAGGCATCCTTCTGGCACGGCCTCGATCTCCGCGTTTACGCGGACGGCAAACTCGTTGAAGGACATTATCTGGTGGCAGTTGCCACCAATATCCGTCATTACGCCGGCGGTATGTCCGTCATCTCTCCAAATGCTTTGCTCGATGACGGCGAGATGGATATGTGGCTTCTCAGCGGCGATAGTCTTGCGGATGCGTTTCGCCATTTCTTTGACCTGGTATCAGGACGTCACCTCACTTCTGAAAATGCGCGGCGGCTTCCCTTCCGCACTGCGCGGATCGAATCCGATGCGAACTTCTCCATTCAAGTGGACGGTGACCCCGTGCTCGGCGGCAGCCAGGCAGAGATCGCCGTCCTGCATCGCGCCCTCAAAGTGCTTATGCCAGAAAACGCTTTACAATTGCTGAAAAACCCAAAGAGATAAAATGTGGTTTCGACACCTGCACTGCACCAAACGCAGTGCGGTGCAAGTGTACGCCCTTTACAAAAAGCGCTCAGGGCTACTCAACCACCGAACTGCTCAATTATTCAGGTGATTAATAATGAATTTACGACTATATTTGAACCGCTGGGTGATCATTGGCATGCTGGGCGTTGCAGGGATTTTGCTCATCATCACTCTCATCGTCATCGGCTGGACCTCTCCGCGCTTCTCTCCTGAAGTCGGGTTTGCCCCGGCTGACCTGACCATGATCCCTGCCCCGACTCATACCCCTCTGGCTTCTGCCGTCCCCACCAATGATCCACTCGTCACACCCACATTGGACCCGACCTCCATCAACCTGAACGGCTATGTACAGATCACTGGTACAGAAGGGCAGGGGTTAAGAATCCGTTTGGCGCCAGGCCTGAATACAGAGACGGTCTTTCGCGGGGAGGAAGCGGAGGTTTTTGTCGTGCAGGATGGTCCGCAATCCGCCGACGGACATACCTGGTGGTATGTCGTCGCACCATACGATGCAACCCGCGCTGGCTGGGCTGCCGCAGATTTTCTGGCTGTCATCCCATCGCCGTAAACCCTCACCAAAAATGAAAAGGAAAATATGTCTGAGAAACCAACCGGCGTAACCGCCAACAAGAGCAAACGCGAATTCACCGTTATATGGGATAGCGGACACACCAGCATCTATCCGTTTGGATTGCTGCGCGCCGCCTGTCCGTGTGCCTCCTGCCGCGGCGGACATGAAAATATGAAATCGGAACCTGATGAGGATGTGTTCGTCAAACAAATGGAAGACTCCCTTTCCACGCGGCTGGCAAATGTCGTTGCCGTCGGCTCCTATGCATTAACCATCGTCTGGGAGGACGGGCACGATTATGGCATCTATAACTGGCATTATCTGCGGGCATTATGTCCGTGCGATGAGTGCCGCGCGGGAAAGAAATAAACCAATCAGACTGGTGCAAAAAGAGAGACTGGCGAAATCATACAGTCTCTCTTTTTTCTTCGGTACTTGTCTATTTATCCGCTATGGTGTTCCAATAGGGGATGGGGTTGCATTCGTCCGCGGCGTGGGTGTGGACGGAACCAGTACCTTGAGTCGTTCTTCCGCTTTATTAAGCATCTCGCTGGCAATTACATTTTTATCCATATCCAGCAGTTCATTCCAGGCCTTGACCGCATCCTTTGTCTCGCCGCGCTGTTCCTGAACAAGCGCGCGCCAGTAAAGCATGATCGCTTTTTGTTCATCTGTCTTTGCAAGGGATTTAAGCGCTTCCACCTTCAGGAAGGCGCTGCCAAATTTTTCCTGTAAGTAAAAGACCCGTATGAGCCCCAGATTTGCTTCATAAGATTTATTATCTGCAGCCGCTGCAATTTCAAGGTCTTTCACAGCTTCATCGGCATTGCCCAATTCAAGGCTGGCAAGGCCGCGATAAATATAAAATCTGTGCAAACCTGTGCGGTTGATCGTCGTCGCCTTATCGAGAGTCTTTATTGCAGCTTCGTACTCTTCAATTTCATAATAAGCCTGTCCCAGGCGGGCGAGCGCCAGAGCATCTTCCTCTTCGTAAGTGACATAGACCTCCAGCGACTCGACAGCGCGTTGATACTGCCCATCTTCAAGATAAAGCTCGCCCAGCATTTTATAGACCGGCAAGGCAGTAATATCAAGCGCATAGGCCTTCTCTGCAGCTTCCAGGGCGCTTGCACTCTGACCCAATTCAAGATAGGCGCCGGCGTAAGCAAGATAAACATCAGAAGACTCGGGCATCAGCGCTGTGGCGCGGTTGAGATCAACGAGAGCGGCTTCGGAGTCGTGGTGGGAGATCAAGAAACGGGCGCGTTCCAAATATGTTTCGCCAAAATTCGGGTCACGCTGAATGGCTTCATTGAACAGGGATACAGCATTAAACCCGGGGTTGGCCATGAGCTGTGCACGTGCAAGCCCAAGATACGGCGCGCCAAAGTCCGGGTTAAGTTTCAAAGCTTCGTTGTAGGCTTGCAACGCATTCGCCGACTGTCCCTTAAACCGATAGGCTTCGCCGATCAAGTAATAAATATCCGCAGATTGAGGTTCATACGGGATGATTGATTCCATTTGGGTGATGAACGCATCCCAATCGCCGTTTTGGTATGCCTGTTTTGCAATCCGATACTGGTCAGAAGCTTCGGGAATACGCGGCGTATCCACATATAAGGGAGTAGGGGTGTAGGTTGCAGCTAAAAGCATCCACAATGGTGTGGGACCACTAAATGCTCTGATGGGCGCGGTTGTTGTGCCGAACATAGTCGGCGTTGAGGATGGACCCTGGGTATTCATTTGTGTGGGGACTACAGTTGCGCGGCGCGGCAGGATAAATCCAAAGATCACCGCTGAAATCAATGCGGAGCCGATCACGATCACCACCAACAGCCGCAGCACTGGACTCTTTGCGATAACCTTAAACCCCCTTTCCTTCGGTTTTTCGTTTGCGAGCAATAATTTTTCTTCCCAGGCGCGGGTACGGTTCATGGGGAATGGCTGAACAGTCTCGCTGGGAGTCAATGCCCCGAGCAGGATCAAGCCTCGTTTTGCCGTGCCATTTTCAGGGTCCAGTTTGAGCGCTGTTTGCAGGCAGTAGATGCGCTCTTTGGCGTTGTCTACCGCGGCGCTTAACCAAATCCAATAAGTCGGATTGTTCTGATCCGACTTAAGCAAAGAGGTCAGGATTTCCTTTGCGCGAGGTTTATCCCCGTGCCGCAGAGCATCCACTGCTTCCTGAAACGTCGTGTTGCCGGATTGTTCTTCTTTGAATTCTTCAGCCATACATCGATTTTACCGCTTGTTGTGTTATTCTATAATCTTACTCACACAATCCCGGCCAAAATAAAATTGTAATTTGGCTGCTTATGCGGTGTTGCCGTAATCCATTTCGTGGAATTCTTCGACCTGATATAGATAAACACGCAATTTTGTTTCCCGCCATGATTTTTTACTTGCGCCCATCTTCATACAAAGCTGGTCGAGAAAATCAACCGGGTCCGGGATCTTCTCCCAAACTTGAGGAAGAAAAGTTGCGCGGCGAAAATCGTCCTTCAGGATGACCCCATCCACATGCGGCCTCAATTTTTTGAGCAGGTCTTCGCTTGATGAATATTCCAGCAAATATGGCGCGGTCAGGCGCGAGACCTCCAGCCTGATCCTGCTTAATTCGCTTTCCACTACAGGACGGAAACGCGGGTCCTCCAAGGCGGCGGCAACAGCATGCTCGCGTACATCTTCTGCGAGCGGTTGATGGGCTTCCAACGCGCCGATGCAGCCGCGCAATTCATTGTGGATGGTAAGCGTCACGAAGGATGCGCCATTCTCACGTAAAGCGGGTGTAAGAGATTCCATATTCAGCGGCGGTAAAGCCTTCCCTTTTACGGCATATTCCATTGCCTCACGCGCCAGGTGTAACAAAGTTTGCTTTTCCCCGTCGGTCAATCGATTAGACATAGCACCTCCCAATATCGGCACATATCCAGTTTGACTATATTAATTGAGCTAACTGCCAGTACGCACGGTTGTGATAGATCAGCGGCTGGCCATCACGGGCGGCGCGCGCCGCCAGCACTTCTGCAATAAACAAAGTATTTGTGCCGGCCTCGAAAGTATTGACCACACGACAGTCCAGCCATGCCAATCCCCCCACGATCAATGGACAGCCAGTGACTAAAGTCTCCGTTTTCAATCCTGCGAAACGATCTTTAATATCGGGAAAACGTCCGGCAAAAACATCTGATATTTTGGATTGATCCTTGGTAAGCATGGTCAAAGCGAAGGTGAGGGAACGGGTGATCAGCTCATGCGTGCGTGAACCAGATTGCAGGGAAATGGTAATCGTGGCCGGGTCCAGCGAAATGGATGTGAACGAGTTTACGGTCATACCGTGTTTTTGGTCTTCGTGTATCGCGGTCACAACGGTCACACCTGCAGACCAGACGCGCATGGCGCCCCTCAGGTTTTCAGGGTCGAGCGTCATAATGGGTGAATTCTCCATGGTTAAATTCATCATACTTGTCAGCGGGAGGTGCGTCAAGACGAAAATTAAGAAACACTGCTTTGAGTCGATTAGGATGCAAATCCTTACCTTACATGGTACCGCCCAATCTGTTAAATCAGATTAATTTTTTTCCCGCCCCTTCGCGCCTAAAAGATTAATGATATATGAAAAAGCGGCAAAACCAATTCAGATACGCGTGGTAAACTCCCAGGCATGTCCAAACGCACAAAAGTAATCGTCTTTGGGCTGGCAGGCTTGCTTCTGCTGGCTGTTGCGCTCTATCAAATACCCTATGTCAAGTCGGTACTATCGTGGCGGATCGAGGTGTGGAGTACATATTTTAAGAATATTGTAGATCCTGTTGGAAAAATGCCTACGCCAGTACCGTCCACGCCATTTGCGACTTTTACACCCGAGCCTCCCACGCCAACACCTCGCGCAACTACCCAGCCCACTGCCACACCGCCGCCACTTCCCGCTCAAGTCTCTTTGCCATTGCCGAAGTATGAAGTACAAGGCATTAACAACTGTGGTCCAGCCACTCTGGCAATGACTTTGCGCATGTATGGCTGGGAAGGCGATCAATATGATATCGCCAGGATCGTCAAACCAATTGACAAAGATCGTAATGTAAATCCCGATGAACTTCGCTATTACATCCTTAACGAGGCCGGTTGGCTGCGCGCGGAATTCCGCGTAGCCGGAGACATTGATCTGCTCAAACGACTATTGGCCGCCAATTACCCTGTCATTGTAGAGGAAGCATCGACCCTTGACCCGCAGGATGCAAACGGACCCAACGATGATTTGTGGGACGCGCACTATTTACTCATCACGGGGTACGACGACACAACCGAAGTCCTCACTGCTCAAGATCCACTTCGCGGCCCGGACAAAAAAATCCCTTACGATCAATTCATGGCTGATTGGAAACCGTTCAATTATGTATATATGGTCATCTACTTCCCACAAAATGAAGAGGAGGTTAAATCGATTCTGGGGAACAATTGGGATCTGGATCAGAGCAGAAAAAACGCAATGGATATTGCCCAAGCCGCCGTAACCTCCGATCCCAATGACAAATTCGCATGGTTTAATCTCGGAAGTAACCTGGTGTATTTTGACCGCTACCAGGAGGCTGCCCAGGCTTACGATAAAGCTTATACCATCGGCCTGCCTCAACGAATGACGCGCTATCAATTCGGTCCATTTTTCGCTTATTACAACAACGATCAAATTGATTATTTACTTGAGCTGACAAAAAACACATACACACCGATCAATGGCTACTATGCAGAGGAAGCTTTGCTCTGGCATGGGTATGGACTTTATCGTAAAGGTGATTATGCAGGCGCACTTAAGGATTGGAATAAAGCATTAGACGTACACCCTGGTTATTTGGATGCAGAAAGCGCAATTGGTTTAATTCATTAATCTACAATGAAAAAAATAACCCTCTCCCTTGCCGTTCTCTTTCTCGCGGCTTGTCAAAGCACGAACACACTCCCTACGCCAACAGCGACGCTTGCGCCAATAGCGACGCTAACATTGATTCCATCGACAGCGACACCAGAGGCCAGGACTACACCAACACCAACTGCCACTCCTGAGAAAGTGAAAATTTCAGCAACGGATGGGATGACACAACTCTTTATCCCATCCGGCAGCTTCATCATGGGCGGTTTGGACGTTTATCAGCAGAGCGATGAACTCCCTGCACACGAAGTGTATCTCGACGCATTCTGGATCGACCAGGTGGAAGTGACCAATGGGATGTATGCCCTGTGCGTGCAGGCAGGTTCATGCAGACTGCCTGCGCTAAATAGTTCTGATAATCGTCTTGAGTATTTTGGGAACCCCGAGTTTCAGGATTACCCTGTTGTGCATGTGGCATGGTATGACGCGAATGCATATTGTCAATGGTCGGGACGGCGCCTCCCCACGGAAGCGGAATGGGAACACGCCGCGCGCGGCGATGACCTGCGCAATTTTCCATGGGGGGATGAACTGCCAAACGCATACAATTCCAATTCGCTCAATATCGTCGGCGATACATCGCGGGTCGGTTCCTACGCGGAGGGTGCGAGTCCATTTGGGGCATTGGATATGGCGGGCAATGTCTGGGAATGGGTGGCGGATCGTTACAGACCGGATTATTATGGAAAATCCACGGATGAAAATCCAAGCGGGCCGTCTAAGGATGAAGTTTTTAATGAATTGCGTGTGATCCGCGGCGGTTCCTTTCAGGATGATTGGGTTATTTTACGCCTGGCAAATCGCAGTTATCTGGATGGTCCCAACCCGAAGGCGCAGCCCACGGATGCAGCCTATTACGGGCGCAGTTCGGTGCAGGTCGGTTTCAGGTGCGCGGCTGATCATTAAACAGGGGCGGGCTGAAGGCGGCGCCCTGAGCGTGTCGAAGGGTTAAGAAAGAGGCGATTTAATCTTCCACGAAACTGTAGCCGCCCGGCCAGGTTTGAACAAATTGAGTCTCATCGGCTTCATCCCCCATTTTTTTTCGCAAACGGTAGACCACATTTTTAAGTAGGACCACATCGCCTTCAGCGCCCCACAGGGCTTGGATGATATCCTCAGCGGGGAAAACACAGCCGGGGCGGCTCATCAGAAGATGCAGAAGGCGGAACTCGAGATTGGTGAGTTTGATCTCGTGTTCGTTGGCGCCAACTGCCGAGCGATGGGATGGGTCCAGACGCAGGCGTCCGGTATGGCGCGGTGTCATGGGCTCGCTCCAACTGCGGCGTGACCAGGCCATAATCTTGGCCAGGAAGATGGCGGGGCTGATCGGTTTTATGACACATTCATCCACACCGATTTGATAGGCTTCGAGAATTTCAGGCTCGTGGTTGGATGGTAGAAAAAGCAGGATTGGACTGGTGCTCAGCGAACGGAGTTTACGGCAGAGTTCCATTCGCTGGGCATGCGGGGCATTTAGGTCAACGACGATCAAGTCGGGAATTTCCTCCATGGAACGCTGCATGGCCCGTTGGACGGAAGTTTCAAGGATGGCAACCAATCCTTTTTCACGGATGATGTAACCCCAAATGGGTGCGGTAGCATCCTGGTCGCAAACGATGAAGACGCGGGGAGTGTTTTGAGCTGTGGAGGAAATATTGGAAGAGGTCATAAATAAATCTTTCTTTCTCTTTGAAATTATGGATATTTCACCAAATATTGGACTTATTTTCCATGATATAAGCAAATTATACATTAATTAGTCGTAAATAGTAATATATTTTCACCGAAATGTTACCTTTGGGGGATATGGAAAGATGTCCCACCTTTGTATACTATCAACATATTATATAAAGGAGACACTATGAAAAAACTAATCCCTATCCTGTTGGCCCTGGCTTTATTTGTCTCGGCCTGTCAACCTGGAAGTGGACGGGCTGTACCGACAGCCATCGCTCTTCCCACTGCTTTTCCAACCAATACTCCCCCTGCCATCAATCCGACCGCTGAAGTAAACGCCGGCGGTGAGGCCGGTTCTGAACGTGTCTCATCTGTGGATGGCATGCCTGAGGTTTATATCCCTGATGGGAGTTTCCGCATGGGCGGGCTTGATGTGGATACACAAATAGACGAAACACCGGCCCACAATGTCACCCTTAAAGGTTTCTGGATGGATAAACTGGAAGTGACCAATGCCATGTACGCGCTGTGCGTTCAGGCCGGCGCCTGCGAACCGCCGCAATTTTTTAAATCTGGAACGCGCGACTCGTATTTTAACAATGCAGAGTTTGATGATTATCCCGTTGTCTATGTAACCTGGGCACAGGCTGATAATTACTGCAAATGGACGGGACGCCGCCTGCCTACTGAGGCGGAATGGGAACGCGCTGCCCGCGGTGATGATTTCCGCACCTATCCCTGGGGCGATGAACGCCCGGATTCTTCACGCGGCAACTTTAACTACTTTATTGGAGATACCGCCCGTGTAGGCAGTTTTCCGGCTGGCGCGAGTTCGTTTGGCGTGCTGGACATGGCCGGCAATGTGGCAGAATGGGTGCATGATTATTTTGATGGCAAGTACTATGGTAAGGGCGTCACCATGAATCCGCCTGGCCCAGGTGAACGCAGCTATTACTTCAACCGCGTTGTACGCGGCGGTACCTTCCAGGATGCGTTTCTTGACATTCGCCTCGCCAATCGGGCTTCGGTGAGAGGTTCGAATCTTGACGCCTCGGATATTTATTCCGATGATTATCTTGGCGATGTTTCACCCAAGATCGGATTCCGCTGCGCTACAGACTAAATCTGAACCATGAACCTCAAGCCGCCAGAATTTTCTGGCGGCTTGTTTTATTTGACGCACTTTATCAGCTATGGTAAACTCCCGGCACAAATCAATAGCCCCAATACGGCGCTCTTATCCAGAGAGGCGGAGGGAACGGCCCTGCGATGCCTCGACAACCGATTTTAGTTTGGGTAGTTGGTTAGTTAGATAGTTGGGTAGTTAGAAACTGCAAAACTATCAAACTACGAAACTACATAACTACCAAAACTAACCCACGGTGCCAAATCCGACAGATGTATTTTCTGGAAGATGAGAGGGTAGATCAGCACTACGCATAATTGCCCTTTCATGTCGAAAGGGCAATTATATTTTTTGAAGGAGAAATAAAAACAATGAGCAATACTTTTATGTCTTCGCCGAGCCTGATGTTTACATCGGAGTCGGTAACAGAAGGACACCCCGATAAGATGTGTGATCAGATCTCAGATGCAGTTTTGGATGCCTGCCTTGAGCAGGATCCCATGTCACGCGTGGCTTGCGAAACCGCCGTCAAGACAGGCTTCGTAGCGCTGCTGGGCGAAATTACCACCAACGCTTACGTAAACTTTGATGGACTCGTACGCAAGGTTGTGAATGAAATCGGCTACGACATCAGCGAGAAGGGCTTTGACGGCAATACCTGTGCCGTACTCTCGGCAGTTGCCAGCCAAAGCGCGGATATTGCCCTGGGCGTCGATCATGCGCTGGAGGATAAAAGCGGCGAGATGACCGACAAGGATATCGAACACGTTGGCGCCGGCGACCAGGGCATGATGTTCGGCTTTGCATGCAACGAGACAGCGACCTTGATGCCGATGCCGATTTTTATGGCGCATAAATTATCCCGCCGCTTGAGTGAACTTCGCAAGGATGGCACCCTCCCCTGGCTGCGTCCCGATGGCAAGAGCCAGGTGACGGTGGAGTATTCGCAAGGCAAGCCAAAACGCATCGACACTGTCCTTATTTCCACCCAGCATGCACCGGACATCACACACGCCGAGATCGTTGAACAGATCAGCGAACATATCATCTATCCAACATTGCCGCAGGGCCTGGTGGATAAAAACCTGAAGGTTTTCGTGAACCCCACCGGGCGTTTCGTGATCGGTGGTCCCATGGGTGATGCCGGCGTGACGGGACGCAAGATCATCGTGGACACCTATGGCGGCATGGGTCGTCACGGCGGCGGCGCCTTCTCCGGAAAAGACCCCACGAAGGTGGATCGCTCCGCTGCGTATGCCGCGCGCTATGTGGCCAAGAATATCGTCGCCGCTGGCTTGGCGGACCGCGTGGAAGTGCAAGTGGCTTATGCGATTGGCGTGGCTCATCCGCTTTCGGTCAACGTGGAAACTTTCGGCACCGCCAAAATTGATGACGAGAAAATTTCCGCACTGGTTAGTGAATACTTTGATCTGCGCCCCGGCGCGATCATCCGCGACCTCGACCTGCGCCGCCCGATCTATCGCAAGACCGCTGCGTACGGTCACTTCGGCCGCGATGATATCGAATTCCCCTGGGAAAAGACGGATAAGGCCGCTGCTTTGAAGAAGGCTGCGGGGCTGTAGTTTCGCGATTAGTATCCAAAATCAAAAAGCACCCCTGATTTTCGAGGGATGCTTTTTGATTTAATGAGTTAAGTGAAATTATTTTACGGCTTTTCCAGTCCATGCGCCGTCAACAATTCTTCATCGTCCAAAATCTCCATTGTTAGCCCATCTGCCACAACCTTCCCTTCATCCATCACGATCGTGCGCGGGAATAATTCCTTCACCAGCGCCATATCATGGGTGGAGACTAACATCGTAATGGGCAGCTCGCGCAGTAAATTGATCAATGTCCTGCGGGCGCGCGGATCAAGGCCCGCCGTAGGTTCGTCCAGGATCAATAAACTTGGTTTCATCGAAAGCACGGTGGCAATCGCAATGCGCTTCTTTTCGCCAACGCTCAAGTGATGCGACAGACGATCACGATACGTGCTCATCCTCACAGCTTCTAGCGCGGCATCCACACGAGTGCGCACTTCTGTTTCAGGCAGCCCCATGTGAAGCGGGCCAAAGGCCACATCCTCGAACACGGTGGGCGAGAATAGTTGGTCGTCCGGACTCTGGAACACGAGTCCAACCATTGCGCGGACGGCAGGCAAATTGTTGCGGGTGAGGCGTTGGCCTGCAATTTCAATTTCACCGCGTCCGCTCAAAATCCCGTTCAGGTGCAACATCAAGGTTGACTTGCCCGCGCCGTTCGGGCCCACCAAGGCGGCCTTGTCGCCCCTGCATAAATTAAGCGAAACGCCATGCAAGGCAGGATGGCCATCGGGATAGGAGAAATACAAATCCCTGATACTCAACACATCGCCGTCGCATTCGGGCATCTCAAAACTGTTGATTACATGAGTAACTGGCATTACAACCTTCCATTAAGTTGAACGATAAAAATAGCCGCAACCACAAAAGCAGTGACGAAATAATCGCTGGATTTCATCTCGTGCGGATTCAACGTATAAAGATGGCCCGTATAACCGCGTGACATCATTGCATTGTAGATGCGGTCACTGCGCTCGTAGCTTCGTAAAAATAGTTGACCCGCCATATTGCCGGCCACTTTCGCCCGCCACAAAACGCCTCCCCCGGACCGATTGCCTGCTGAGGCTGCCGAACGGGATTCTCTCGCCCGCATCAGACGGATGACTTCATCCGTCAGCACGAACAGGTAACGGTACAGGAACGCGATGATTGTGGTAAGGATGGGGGGCACACGCAAATGTTCCAGCGCGTGGATCAGGTCCGGGAAGCGTGTGACCGCCACGAGCAAGATCGCCATTTGCACCGAAAGCCATGAGCGGATCAAAATGCTCACGAATCGCAGAAGCCCTGCATCTGTAACGACAGGCTGCCACATCAAAAACTGGAATGTGAAAACCGGTTTGCCGGGCATGGAAAACAAAATGGTGACCGCGATCAACGCGAACGGCAGGGCAATGATCGAGCGCTTGAAGGTATATCCGATTCCCAACTGTGATAGCAGGTTGGCGGCTATTAAAAATATCCATGCAGAAATGAAAGCCAGCCATGCGCCGTCAGGAAGCAGGGCGTTTGAGATTATATAAACAACAGTCGCCAGGGCTTTCACACGCGGGTCAAGGCGGTGAAGGAAACTTTCTTTCTCATGATAACGATCAAAGGCGTTGAAATGCATGATAATTTATGATTTGGCTTTCAAGCCGCGGCCGATCAGCATGATGATCGCCCCGACAACGAACACGCCAATCACTCCAGCTGCAATGGTGGAAAGTGCGGTTTCGCCGAGAAACGGCAATGTGTAACCAGGGATGATCGAATACGGTGCGGATTGTCCTGCGTTAATGAAACCCATGTTTATCGCAATACGTTCCAGGCCATCGGGGTTGCTGGAGGCTAGGGGCGAGATCAATACAACCACCAGCGTAATAAGTCCGCCCGCCCAAATCCAACCCCGCCCGCCTTTGGCAGATTCGGAACCTTCAGCGAGCAAGTCGGGACGGGTCTGAATAATAAACGACAATGCTGCAACCGTGATAAGCGCCTCGCCCAGTCCGATCAATGCATGGACTCCAAGCATGGCAGGGATGACGATTCCCAATGGAGATGTGCCGCTCAGCCAGAGTTGTAGAGCGGTGAATAATGCACCCGCCATGACGGACAACCACGCGGCAATCCCGGCCGTGGAAAGTCTGACAGCTTTGGATTGACCGGACACCGCGCGATAAAGTCCATAACCGATTGCGGTCGTGACCAAACCCATGTTGAGAATGTTTGCGCCCATGACGAGCAATCCACCGTCCTGAAAGAGCAGTCCTTGCACGGCGATCACGGCGGTCATTACGAGCATCCCGGCCCAGGGGCCAAGCACAATGGCGGCCAGCGCGCCGCCCAGCAAATGACCGGAGGTCCCGCCGGCCACAGGGAAGTTGATCATCTGCGCGGCAAAGATAAAAGCCGCCATGACCCCCATGAGGGGAATTTGTTTTTCGCCAAGCGCTTTATTCGTCCTTGAGATGGCGAGACCGATTATCGAAGCCGAGGCCGCCCAACAGACGATGGATACGACCAGGCTGAGAAATCCATCAGGGATGTGCATGGGGACAGGTGAGTAGTGCATGTTATTCTCCTTTTTGACAATTGGGACAAAGACCAATGAATGTGACATGGCTGTCGGTCAATTGATAGCCGCTGGCTGACTCTATTTTCTGATACATGCTTTCCAGCAGGGAATGTTGAATTTCCATTTCAGCGCCACAAATGCGGCATTTTAAATGATGGTGCTTATGGCGCGCGATCTCATAAACGAGATGTGCGCCGCCCATGTGAGCGGGACGTGCCAGGCCGTTCTCGGCGAGGAATTCCAGCGTGCGGTAGACAGTGGTTTCCGTCAGTCCGGGCAGTTCATCACGCGCCTGCTCGTAGACTTCCGTTGGAGAAAGGTGTTTGCCGGAATGATGAAGCACGTGCAGGATCGCCATGCGCTGAGGCGTCATGCGATACCCGCGCGAACGGAGTTCTGGAGCGTACTCACTGGCACAGGACATAAGTCTCCTTATTGTAACTTTTTGCAATAGTATATTTATAAGAATATCACAACTGGGAATTTCTTACCTTAAATTCTTCATTGTGCATCAAAATCAAAGCCTATTTTTCAGAAATTGTCATGTTACAAGCCTGAACTACCTGAGAATCTCGCAAAGGGTCTATGATGTTTCCAATAGGGAGCAAATACGCATTGGTTGTAGACAGAAAAATTGCTTGACAAAGGAGTATTTCTATGTGAGAATTCAGAAACTGAATGCTCAAACCTATGACAGAGATCAAATCGCACGAATACGCTCTTCTCAACGAAATTGCTCGGGATTCCATGGTAACCCAAGCGAATCTCTCTGACCGCTTGGGAATTGCCGTTGGGAGTGTCAATTGGTATATCAAGCGCCTGATTACTCGCGGCTGGGTCAAGGTTTCACATCTCGATCGCACCCGCTTGAAATACGATCTCACTCCCGATGGAATGAAGGTCTTTACTCAACGCGCCATGTTATATGCACGGGATTCATTAAAGATATATGGCGAATACCGTAGAAAAGCAAAGACCTTGGTGGGGGAATTGAAAGAGCAGGGTATTGACTCTGTGTATATTGAGGGTGATGATGAAGCCATGGATATCATGCGTCTGACCTGTATTGAAAACGAGATCCTGCTATGCGATGCTCCGCAAGGAGTTGCGCTGAAGGCCGTTGGGCAGGATTTTCAAGTGATTGTTTCCTCTTCCTGATTTGAAATTATTGCTTAAAGAGTATTATGATATCAAACAATAGCGCAATCTCAAAAGACGAATGGGACCTTATCATTCGCCCGCAACGCAATTGGTGGGATTTGCATTTGGCTGAATTATGGCGTTACCGCGATCTGATCCAGCTATTGGTCTGGCGTGATTTTGTGGCCTATTACAAACAGACCATTCTTGGGCCGTTATGGTATATCATCCAGCCGGTACTAACAACTTTAGTATTTACGATTATTTTTGGAAACATTGCCAAACTTGCCACGGATGGACTGCCTCCGTTTTTATTCTACATGGCCGGAAACACGGTCTGGAGTTATTTCAGCGCCTGCCTAGTGAGCACCTCCAACACGTTCACGGCCAATGCGGGCATTTTTGGCAAGGTCTACTTTCCGCGTTTAAGCATGCCAATTTCGGTGGTCATCTCCAATTTGATTTCATTTGCCATTCGATTTGTGATTTTTTTGCTCTTTGTTGCCTACTTCATGCTGACAGGTGCTGATATACACCCCAACTGGTGGATCTTAAGCCTGCCTCTTTTGGCGCTTATTATGGCTTTGATGGGATTGGGATTTGGTATTATTGTTTCCTCACTGACCACCAAATACCGCGACCTGCAGCAATTGGTTGGCTTTGGGGTTCAACTCTTGATGTATGCCACACCGGTGATTTACCCGCTTTCTAGTATTGAGGGCGGCTGGCGTTGGCTCATACTGGCTAACCCTATGACACCGATTGTGGAGGTCTTTCGTCTTGCTTTTTTGGGAGTGAGCTCCATTGACCCAACCTGGTTGCTATACAGCGTGGCTTTTACAGGCATCGTCTTTTTGGTCGGGGCTTTAATTTTCAATCACGTTGAAACCACGTTTATGGATACGGTTTAAAGATGCCCAATACGGTTATTTCCATCGAGAATGTTTCCAAGAGTTACCAATTGGGCGCAATTAACACCGGCACTTTTTATGGTGACCTAAATCGCTGGTGGGCAAATCTTCGCGGTTTGCCAGACCCTTATTTGAAGATTGGAGAAAAAGATCACGGCAATCGCGATGGTGAAACCATCTGGGCGCTCAAAGATATCAATTTCCAGGTTCAGCAAGGCGAGGCCTTGGGAATTATTGGGCGCAATGGTGCAGGAAAGAGCACCCTGCTCAAGATTCTTTCACGTGTAACTGCACCCACGAACGGCGAGATAAAGGTTAGAGGG
>Ga0172368_10000409_pt1 | contig 61569 bp, 54 predicted proteins | sample Lak11m_FD_114540 | JGI IMG/M metagenome (GOLD analysis project Ga0172368, IMG submission 114540) | Freshwater microbial communities from Kabuno Bay, South-Kivu, Congo - kab_022012_11m | ecosystem: Environmental > Aquatic > Freshwater > Lake | place: Democratic Republic of the Congo: South-Kivu... | reverse complement strand
TGTCACTCTGAGCGGGTTGACCCCGTGAGTCACGTTACGGCATGCCGCCAGCGAAGAGTCCGTGGCCGGCCCGCACGGGGACCTGTCCTGAGCATGGCGGACGGATGCTTCGCTGAGATTCCGTTGGAACGAAGGTTGACTCGTTAACCCGCTCACGCTCTGCGTGACGTTTTCATCCACTGTGGCGCCACGTGCGGCATGGACATCTACTCTGAAAGCGGAATGGAATCGGTGCTATGGACGTGAATCTGGCGGCGGCTATCCGGGATGAGCTGAGCAAGCTTACCTGTGATTATGCCTTCTACTATCGGCCGCGGGATGCCGAGCCTCTGCTGATCAAGAACTGCGACGTGTTTTTGTCCGCCTCGATGATCAAGGTGCCTATCCTGTTTGCCTGGACCTACCTGGAACGGATCGGCCGGGTCAACCGGGACGAGATTTGCGAGCTCGCGCTGGAACCGCCGGTGCAAGGAACGGGCATCTCGTGGCTGTTGCAGATGCGGCGCTTGCCCTTCGGTGACGTCTTGCTGCTCATGATCGCGCTATCAGACAACCTGTGCACGAACCTGGTGATCCGCCGTCTCGGCATCGAGCGGCTGAATAGCATCTTCTGCGGGCCGCTGGGGTTGCACGACACCCGGCTCGAACGCAAATTGTACGACTACGAGGCCCGCGAGCGCGGGCTGGATAACTACATCTCGGCGCGGGATTGCGTCCAGCTTTACCGGCTGCGCGACGAGCTCAACGACGATGAGCGCGCCTGGATCGAGCCGATGTTGCTGGCCTGCACCGACCAGGGGTTATGGCTGCGCAGTGTGACGCGCGACACCGTGGAGTTCTATCACAAGACGGGGTCTATCGAAGGTGTGTTGCACGATTGGGGATACACAGCCGACGCCGATCTGTTTGTCTTGACACAGAACGTCGCCGACGAGAAAGACGTGTACGAAGCGCTGAGCCGGCTGGGCCCGCGACTGCTCGGAAGGTGATCCAGCGGGAGATGCTCAGCGAACGCATCGCGAGGCACCTCATGGGATCGCTCAGCGGGAACCGAATCAGAGCTGAAAACGTCCTGTTGCCTCAATGACCTTTTGGCTGAAGTTGGCGACGTGTTCCATCAGCCGCCCATGAAGGTCACGCCACTCCTCGCTGCCGAGGATGTGCTTCATGGTTACCAGATCCTTGGTCACAGCGCCGGCAAGGAATTGGGGTCCTTTCCCGAACACTGTATACCAGACCTCCGTGGGCTGTAGACCCAACCGCATCAAGCCGGGTGCGAACTCCTGCATCACGAACTCGAAGTACGGCTGCTCGTGCCCTGACTTGATGTCCCATTTCATCAGAAGCTTGACCATGGCCTACAGTCCTCTCCGATCATCAGATCGGCCTGAGCATACCAGAACCAATCGCTTAAAGCAAGTCATCATCGTTCGACACGTCGCGCTGGCGCGCCTGGTGCTTGCCCTGGGCGCTGCCTGGTTATGGTGGCTCGCTGCACCGTGGTTGCAGCCCGTCCACGCTGAAGCGCCCGGCACGGCCGCTATCTCGGTCGTCCCCGCTGACGGCAAGACCCGCGGCATCCAACTGCGCGCGCAGACCGTAGATGCGACGATCACGCAGGATGCCGGCGGCGTGTGGGCCGACACTCGCGTGTGGGTACAACTCTACAACCCCGGCAACCAGCCGGTCGTCGTGCCGATCGCCCTACCGGGGCCGCAACTGGGCGCCTCCGCTCTGCCGGACGGCCTTGAAGTCACGGCGGACAACAAGCACCTGGAACTGCAACCGTTCCAGCCCCAAAAGGACGGGCCGGTGATCGGGCAAACAGCGCCCATCACCATCACCACGCGCGGCGCGGTTTCTTTGCTCATCCGCTACCGGCAGGCGTTGGCCGAAAAAGACGGACTGGTCACCTTCACTTATCCTCTGACGTCCACCTTGCGATGGTCCGGCACGCCCGAGTCGCTGCGCGTGACGGTCAGGTTCGATCCACCGGCCGCGCTCGGGCAGGTGTTGGCACGCGCACCCGCGGCGCAGCTTTACGACCCCGACGGGATGACCTGGCATCTGGAATACCAGCGGGCCGCGCAAAGCATCGGGGTTGCGTTTATGTCCCCGGCCTGGTGGGCGGGGTTTGATGCCGCGCGGGCCGCCGCGGCGGCGACTGGCGCAGGTCCGACACAGCATCTCGCGCTAAGCGAGTATTACCGCCATCTGTCGGCCCTGCCCGCACCCCCGTTCGACTCGCGAGCAGACTTCCCCGATCGCTATTATCCTGCCGAGGACGCCGCGTTGCTCGCCGTGCTCCGCGGTAGCCCGTCTTCGCCCGGCCCGATCGCCACCGCGGATGAGCAGCTCACAGCGCACACACGGCTGGCGGAGCTCTACCGCGGCCGGGCCGAACAGCCGGACGGCAGCGCGGACGAGGCCTATCTGCAAATGGCCGCGGCCGAGATGGAGGCCGCGGTAACACTGGACGGCGGGAACGCGGATCTCCGCGAGGGCGCTGCCAATCTGAACGCGCGGCTGGCCCAGGCTGCACAAGCTCGCGGCGACTCGATCACCGCCGCACAACGGCAGGCGAGGCTGGACGCCCTGCGTGTGCCGGGCGGCGCCGCGAATGACCGGTCGCTGGCGCAGGCGACCGCGCTCGCACGGGCAACCCAGGCCCTGGAGGCCGGCGACTCGCGCCAGGCGCGGCAATTGATCGTCGAGGCTTTCGGTCCAATGGCTGTAACGCTGCAAAGCCTGCCGCCGCCCTTCACGACGCAAGCGCTCGTGAGCGTCACCACCACGCCGACGGAACGCATTTTCGGCGTACAGCTTTCCGGCGACGGCGCTGCCCCGGCAGCATCGCTGGCGCAGGCCGCACAGGCGCTATCCGCCTGCCCGCCGACCAGGATTGTGGCGGCGGGTGTTCAACTGACGGTCACGCTCACCTACACCGGCGCGGCGGAACTGCGGGAATCGCAGGCTTGCCTGGCGGCCGCACTACCCTCCATCCCGGAATTGACCTTGCTTGCCGCGGCATTGGCGCCACAGCAGCTCGAACGGGAGATCATGCAAGATCCATTCAAAGCGACTGAGCGTTATGTAGAGCGAGTTGACTTGGGATCCGCCTTGCGCGCGTGGGAGTCCCTCGCCGCGCAGTTGGAACTGGCGAGCCAGGGAGAGGGGCCGGCCGCGGTGGCCCTCCTTGCTGATCCACGCCTGGCACAGCTCCAGCGCGCATTCTGGGCCGAGGATGCGGCGGCCTGGCGCTCGCTGGCGGACCGGAGCCGCGTGAGCTATCGCGTGGAAATGAACGCCGTTCAGGCAGATCGCGGATGGGAGGTTCGGCCCGGCGAGGCACGGACCCTGGAGGCAACGGCCGGCCAACTGCGGTGGAAACAAATCGCCGCGGTCGCAGTGGCCGCGGCATTCTTGCTTGTCCTGGTAGCTTACCTGATCTGGCGGAGATTGTAGCGAGGCGCTACAGCACTCATCGCGACAGCCGGCGTCAAAAGAGCGCATTTGACGTGCGGTCCCCATCGGGTACAATGCTGGTTGCCAGTGAAAGTAGGGCGGCTCGGCATATCGCCCTAAATACTTTCCAGGACACGATCATGACAACGAGTTCGCTTCCGGTATCGGCTTACATGGATACCACGCCCACCGATGAGACACCTCGCGAGCGGTTAGCGCGCGGCGGTGGCTGGTGGACGTTGATCCTGGGGCTGATCATGCTGCTCTCGGTGACCGAAGCAGTCAATGCAGCCGCCTGGAGTGATGGACTGAGCATCGTGCGTTTGGCCGTGTTTGGCGGCGCACTGATGGCTTTCTTGCTGGCGCTCACAAGGTGGGATGGTCTGATTGCGGCCCTCTATGGCTTCCTGGCAAGCCTCTACTGGCTCACGAGGCTCTTCAATTGGTTCATGTTCAGCAGCATGACCGCGCAGGAGAGCATCCAGGAGCTATTGCAACGTAACGGGGAATGGCTGTACGCGCTCCTCCACGGCAGAGCCAGCGCCGACAACCTGATCTTCATCACGCAACTCGCGCTTCTGGGGTGGTGGATCGGATTTCTGGCCATCTGGAGCCTGATACGGCACCAGCGCATCGTACACGCCATCATTCCGGCTGGGGTGGCGTTGCTGGTCAATGCTTACTTTGCCCAGGCCAACCTGACCGGCTTCATCATCATGTACCTGGCCGCAGTCCTGTTGCTGGCGATCCGCGTGGAGCTGGCACGCAACGAAGCTCGCTGGCAGATCTCACAGGTCCGCTATCCGCCCGATATTGCGATAGACTTCCTCAAGGCCGGAGTGATGTTCTCGGCGGTGGTGATTGTGCTGGCATGGTCCCTGCCGAACGCGGCCAATCAGATCACCGTGGAGAAACTGCTGCGGCCATTTGAGAGTCCCTGGCACAACGTTCAGGATACCTGGCAGCGGATGTACCAGTCGCTTAACTACGGGCAGGCCGCGCGGCGGATTGCCGCGTACGGCAAATCATCGGTCCTGAGCGGCCCCGTATCTTTGACCGACCGGCCGATCTTCGATGCCCAGACGCCCGAGCGCGTGTACTGGCAGGCAGCCATTTACGATACTTATACGGGCCAGGGTTGGCTCAACAGCGACCCTGACGTCGTCGCGCTGGATCGTTTTGAGTCGTTGGGCGCGCCACAGTATTCTCTGACGCGTGAGATCACGGCGACTATCCAACCGCGGGAGGCCGGCCAGACCGTCATCTTCGGCCCACCATCGCCCGTCAGGGTCAGCGTACCGGTGAACGCCGACTACAGCCGGATTCCCGGCACCGCCGGGCTCAGGACAACATCGTTGCTGGAGAGCCGGATCAACCTCAACCGCCTGGCCGGCTATCAGGTCGTCGCGACAGTCTCGGACGCATCGCCTGATCTTCTGCGAGCCGACAACACAAACTATCCCCAGTGGGTGATCGACCGCTATCTCCAATTGCCGGATACGCTGCCCGAGCGCGTGAAAGAACTGGCCGCCGGGATCACCAAAACCTCCAACAACCCATACGATAAAGCCGAGGTGGTGGAGGCGGTACTTCGGACCTACAAATACAACCAGGATATTGCCGCGCCGCCCGCAGGCGCCGATGGTGTGGATTACTTCCTGTTCGGTGTGAAACAAGGGTACTGCGATTACTATGCCAGCGCGATGGTCGTCATGCTGCGTTCGATAGGGGTGCCGGCGCGTTTCGTGATAGGCTACACGCCGGGTCAGATCGTGCCCCAGCAGGAGCAATCGGGTTCGGACGTGACGCCTTATCACGTGCTTGAACGCAATGCCCATGCCTGGCCGGAGGTCTACTTCCCCACCTACGGCTGGATCCAGTTCGAGCCGACCGCCTCCGAGCCTGTGCTGGCGCGGCCGGCATCAGTTGAGCAGCAGCCGGTGGAACCGGGACTGAATCAGGACCATCCGACCGATATTGGCGACAACAGCGATCTGTTCCCCGACAAGAGACAGCCGCTCAATCAATCCGCGCTCCAGTCTGCGGATTCATTCGCCTTCTGGATTCGGCGCAATTGGGGTTGGCTCGCGCTGGCATTGGGGATCGTCGCACTCATCGGAGGAGGCTGGGCGCTGTGGCAACGACAACAGAATGCCTTCTTGCGGAATCCCGAATCGCTTGGCCGGCTGTTCGGCCTTCTGGGCATGTGGGCTGCACGACTGCGCATCCCCTGGCCATCCAGCCATACACCGTTGGAGCACGCCGCGGCGTTCGACAGCAGGCTGCCCGAGGCGGCCCCGGCAGTAGATCGCATTACCGCTCTATTCGTGGCCCAACAATATGGGCGCCAGCAGCCATCGTCCGAAACGCTGACCGGCGTGGCCCGCAACTGGCAATCCCTCCAGCCGAAATTATGGCGACGTTGGATCGGCGAGGCCGTCGAGACGCGAGGCAGCAGGTCAAACCAGAGCCAGGTGATGACACCACTGCGACGTCACGGCGGGTGAAAACGGCTCACCACCAAGACGCAAAGACACCAAGGACACAAGGCAGTATTGAAGAGGCTTTGTGTCCTTCGTGCCTTGGAGCCTTTGTGGTGAGCGGGCGATTTTCAGGGCAGTTACTCATGCCGGGCGCGGCGCCACGGCCCATGAAAATGTCCTCGGATGTCACGCAGAGCGTGAGCGGGCTTACCACTCAAGGTGCGTTGCGGCGAATGCTCAGCGAAGCATCCGTCCGCCGTGCTCAGGACAGGTCCCTGTGCGGCGCCACGGACTCTTCGCTGGTGATATGCCGTAACGGTACTCACGGCGTCAACCCGCTCAGAGTGACAGCTGATAGGCTCTTTTTCAGGGCAGCATCCGTCCGCCATGCTCAGGACAGGTCCCCGTGCGGGCCGGCCACGGACTCTTCGCTGGCGGCATGCCGTAACGGTACTCACGGCGTCAACCCGCTCAGAGTGACAGGCGCTGGTTCTATTTCCAGAGCAGTTGCTCATGCCGGGCGCGGCGCCACGGCGGGTGAGAATTGGCGGGGATTGGGGGATGAGGGGATTGTTTCTGCTGCTCCATCTCCTGATCCCCTCATCCCCGCTATTCTCAGGACAGGCTCTACGTAGGGAGGGGAGCCACCCAGTTCCCCCTTCCTTCGCAGGGAAGGGGGTCAGGGGGTTAGGTCATAACGGCCATCACTGCCCCTGCAAGCTCTTCAACTCGTTCTTAGCATACTCGGTGGCCTGGGGATCCTGGCCGGGGCCAATCTCCAGGAACTTCTGGAACGCGGCGATGGCGTCAGCCTTCTGACCCTTTGCCTTGTAAAGCGCGCCCAATCCGTAGTACACCTCGGGCAATTTGGGGTCGAGATCGCGCGCTTTCAGCAACAGCCGCTCGGCCTCGGTCAGGTTGTTCTCCTGAAGCCGCACGGCCCCGAGCAGATAGGTCGTCTGCGCATCGTTCGGGTTGGCGCTCAGCGCGGCGTTGTACTCGTCCGCCGCCTTGGCAAGCTGGCCCATCTGATAGTAGACGACGCCCAGGTTGGCGTGCGCCGCCTCCATGTTGGGATCGGCCGCCAGCGCGGCTTTGTAGGCAGACTCGGCGTCGGCGAGCTTGCCCTGCCGCACCAACGAATTGCCCAGGCCGAACTGTGCCTGGGCTGATTTGGGATTGCTGGCAACCGCTGAGCGGAAACCCTGCTCCGCTGCCGCCAGATTGCCGGCATCGAGCGCCGCCTGGGCCGCGCTCAAGGCACTGTTGAAATCGACCGGCGTCGGCGCGGGGACGGCCGGGGTGACTGCCCCACCCGTGTTCGTCCCGCAGCCGGCCGCCAACATGAGCACGATCAGACCTGCGCGGGCTGCCCTCATCATGCGGTTCATGCTTGGCTCCTCTACCCTTGCTTGCACTCCAGCACCACCACCTGGGTTTCTTCAGGAAGCCCGGCCGCGGTGAGCTTCAAAGACTCTTGCGGCGCATGTTCCGCCGCACCCATTTCTTTCAGGAACTTGCTGAGCGGATCAAGAGGCAGATTGATGTAGGGCGTGCGATAGTGCATGGGGATGACGATTCTCGGTTCAAGCTGGCTGATCACCTCACCGGCCTTGTCGGCATCCAACGCGCCGCCGCCGCCCACCGGCACCATCAGGACATCGATATCGGGCATCGACTCGACCTGCGCCTGCGACAGCAGCCGGCTGAGATCGCCCAGATGGCAGGCCGTCAGCTCACCGAACTCGAACACGAAGACGGTGTTCTCTTCCTTGGCCTCACCTTTGGCCCCTCCACCGCTCCATGTCTGGATGCCGGTGATAAACACCCCTCGGATCTCGTATTCGCCCGGCCGGGACAGGACCTTCGGATCGCCCTTCACCCCCGCTGCGTAAGCGTGGCCGGGCGCATCATGGCTGATTGTGACCACATCAGCGCGCAGGCGAGGCAAGGTGTAGCCGATGCTTTTATCGTAAGGGTCGGTCACAATGGTGATGTTGCCCTCGCGCAGACGGAAACAGGATTGGCCGAACCAATCGATATCCACGGCAAAAAGCCTCCCTCTTTTCTTCGCAGCAATGTGTGGTCGGACGCCTGGCATTATACCGTCAACCGTCGCGTTCGCGCAAAGTTATCCTCCATTTGTGCCCGATAGACAATAACCATTTTCTTGTGTATAATCCTGCTTAGTTAATGCTGCGTCAAGCAGGCTCTACAGAGCCTGCCTCGTAAGGAAAGGTGGCTATGCCTCGACCACTCAACGACTCGCCCTACCTGTACGGCTTGCACGACTCAGGCGGCGAGCAGATCATGGCCGGACAAGGCATTTTTGGCTGGATCCTGTTCACCGAACGCCTGGGCAATGATCCCAACGATCAAAGCGGTGGAGATTACAGCCGGTGGGCCGATCAAGGTTTTGGGATCATCGTTCGGCTGAATAACGGCTACGAGCCGGACGGCACCATTCCCACCTCAACCCGTTACGCGCAGTTCGCCACACGCTGCGCCAACTTCGTGCGCAATTCCCGGGGCTGCCACATCTGGATCATCGGCAACGAGATGAACTTCGCCGTTGAGCGTCCCGGGGTACAGTACGACCGCAACCAGGATCCCCCCAGGCTGATCAAATCCGGCGAGGTCATCCAGCCCGGCATGTATGCCAACTGCTATCGTCAATGCCGCACGGCCATCAAAGCCGTGTCGGGCCACCAGAGCGATCAGGTCATCGTGGGCGCGATCGCGCCGTGGAACCCCCAGACCACTTACGACGGTAACACGACCGGCGACTGGGTCAAGTACCTCCAGGATGTTCTCACTTATCTTGGCGCGGCCAATTGCGATGGGATCGCCATCCACGCGTACACGCATGGCTGGGATCCCAAGCTGGTGTACTCCGATGCCCTCATGAACGCGCCGTTCCAGAACCGGCAGTACAACTTCCGGGTGTACCAGGATTTCATGAAGGCCATCCCCCTCAGCATGAGATCGTTGCCTGTTTATTTGACCGAGACCGACCAGGATGACGCCTGGCGTAACGAGAACACGGGTTGGGTGCAGCGCGTCTACGGTGAGATTGACTGGTGGAACAAGCAGCCGGGCAACCAGGTGATCCGGGTGGTGATCCTCTACCGCTGGCCGAACGTGGATAAATGGGGCATCGACGGCAAGGCCGGAGTCATCGACGACTTCAAACAGGCCATGACGTTCAAGTACAACTGGGAGACGGCGCTCCAATCACAAACGAGCGCAACCACCACACCCGACGTCCAGCCGACGCAACCGCAGGAACCCTCGACACCGGTGACCACCCAACCGACGCAGCCGACAACCCCGCCCACTCAACCGACCGTGGACACCAGCCCGATCAAGTTCGATATCACTGGCAAAACGGCGAAGGGGCTGTTTGCTGCGTTTTACCGGCAGTACGGGCTGGAAATCACCGGCTACCCGATCACGGAAGAGTACGTCGCCGCAGACAGCAGCCTGAAGACACAGGACTGGCAGCGGCTGAGCATGGAGGAATACCAGGGCGCCGTGCGGCTGCGCCTGGTGGGCCAGGATGCCGTTACCCTGCGCCAGCAGGTCACCGACCTGCAGAGCAAGATCGACCGCCTGCAACGGCAGATCACTCAGATCCTGTCGGGCGTCGGCGGCCCAGTCGAGCCGTCGATCAATGACATCACCGCGCAGTTGCCCCGCGATCCGAACGGCTTCATCAAGCGGCCGGTGAGCGACATCCAGTTCCTGGTCATCAACCACACCGGGGTGCGGCCCGAGGTGGGCGCCGACCGTGTGGCGCAGGCGCAGCGGGCCAAGTGGCCGGGGATTGTCGGGCAGTACTTCGTCACCGCCGACAGCCACATCCAGCAAACCAATCCGGTAGACGAGGTCGTCACCAGAGATCAAAGCTGGATTTACAACGGCATCAACATCTATGTGGCGGGAAATTTCGATGCGGAGGTGCCCAGCGACGGCCAAATGGATGCGCTGGCGCAGCTCTGTGCGTGGCTGCTGAACAAATACAGCCTGCCTGAAAGCGCCATCCGCGGGGTGAGCGAGTTCATCGTGACCCACTCGCCCGGCCTGCAATGGCTGCAAGGGTCGCGCTGGAAAGATAAGCTGCTGGAAAATGTGAGAGCCGTTCCCACGGCGCCGATCCAAACGACCACGCCCCAACCGACTGACGACACGCAGCTCACCGCCTTGCGCACCCAGGTGAGCCAGCTTCAGGCGCAAGTGACCGACTTGCAGGCGCAACTGGCAGCTTCCGAGGCGCAGCGGACGCAGTTACAGGCCCAGGTCGATGCGTTGCTGAAGGCGAGCACCACTCCTGCTGCATTGCCCAAGCCGGCCATGACGGACGTATCGCTGCAACTCCCGCGCACGGCGAACAGCCTGAAGAAACGCGCTACCGATCAGATCAAGTACGTGGTCATCAACCACACGGCGGTCGATCCCAGCGTTCCGGTGGAGCGCATCGCGTCCGCACACCAGCAGCGGTGGGGCGCGATCCTCTACCAATACCTGGTGACCGGCGACGGTAACATCCTGCAGACCAACGCCCTTGACGACGTGGTCGATCTCACTCAACCGTGGATCGTCCAGGGCGTCAACATCGCGCTGGCCGGCAACTTCACCGTCGATGTGCCCGTCGATGCCCAGATCAAAGCCACTGCCCAGCTCTGCGGCTGGCTCATGCAACAATACAACATCCCGACGGACAACGTCAAAGGAGTCAGCGAGTTCATCGTGACCCAGTCGCCGGGGACGCAATGGATGCAGGGCAAGAAGTGGAAGGACACGCTCCTGGCTGCGATCGCCGACGTGCAGAAAACCGTGGCGCCCGGCACGACGCCCACCACCGGCGCCGGCGACGCCGCAGCGTTGGTGGCATTGCGGGCCCAGGTGACCCAATTGCAGGCCGCTCTTAATCAGGCCACGTCACGGCTGGCCGCGGTGCAGCAAGAGCGGGATCAGTTGAAGGCGCAGCTCGCGCAGGGGACGCCTCAGCAGGCCGAGCTGGTCCAGCAGGTGCAGACTCTGACCCAGCAGGTTCAGACACTGACCAACGACAAAGCTGCTCTAAACCAGCAGGTCCAGACACTGACCAACGACAAAACGAGCTTGACCCAGCAGGTTCAGACGCTGACCAGCGCCAAAACCACCCTGACCCAGCAGGTTCAGACGCTGACCAATGACAAAACGAGCTTGACCCAGCAGGTCCAGACGCTGACCAGCGCCAAAACCACCTTGACCCAGCAGGTGCAAACGCTGACCGCGTCCAACACCTCCTTGAACCAGCAGCTCAGCGCGGCCGCGCAGGAAAAGCAGACGCTGACAAAGCAGATCAGCGACCTGCAAGCGCGCATTACACAGCTCCAGACCGGTACCAGCCCGACAACTCCGGCCGTGCCGACCGGCTCGACAACGGTGCAGGCGCCGGTAATCACCGACGTCATCGATAAGCTACCCAAGCACCCCACGCTGCGCTACGATACCCGGTCACTCAGCGCGATCACCCACCTTGCCATCCACCACAGCGCCGCGCCGGCCAATATCGCGCCGGAACGCATCGCGGCCTACCATGTCAGCAAGGACTGGCCCGGCATCGGCTACCACTTCCTGGTCGAACCGGACGGCGCCATTTATCAGACCAACCGTCTGGAGACCGTCTCATACCATGTGTACAAGCAAAACGCCTACACCGTTGGCATTTGCACCGAAGGCAACTTCATGGGCGGGGTCATCCCCACCCCGAAACAAATCGACACGGTGGGACACTTGGTCGCCTGGCTGACGCAAAAGCTGAACTTGCCGCTCGAGCACGTGCTGGGACACAAGGAGTACCCGGAAAACGCCACCGCGTGTCCCGGCGAAGACTGGCTGGCCGGGAAACGCTGGAAAGATCTGATGGTGACGCAAGCCAGGGCCTGGTTGAGCGGCCAGTCGGGGCCGACGGCCAAGGCTATCGGCCATTACATGCTCTTCTGGCAGCGCGCCGACACCTGGGCGCAAGAGGACTGGGCTGCGGCGATCAACTATTTCGCCCGCTTCCGGCCCACCGCCGGCTTTTCGCCGGATGACGCCAAGACCGCCGAATACGTCACCATCGTCGGTGGGGTGGCCGGTGTGTCCTACGAGACCGAGCAGATGTTGGTTGCCGCGGGCTGCCGGGTGGAGCGCCTGGCCGGCGTGGACTTCAATGACACCAAGCGCATGCTGGATCAGCTCGCCCAGAGCGGGAAGCGCTTCATGACGTTCAACATGTAGCGTAGTGCGTGGTGCGTGGTGCGTGAGTTTGCCGCATTCTTGCAGTTCGTAACTCTCACGGTCTGTAGTGGATTGGCCGTGCGCATCACGCACTACATATCCACGCTCCATGTTTTTCGCTCCATGCTCTACGGTTTACGCAATACGCAACACGCAATACGCAACACGTTGCCAACCACCGAGGGCGCCCGATGAACTCCCGAGACCGTGTCCGCGCTGCTCTTACCTGCCGCGTGCCTGATCGCATCCCGAAGGCATTGGCGTTCTGGGAAGAGACTGTCCCTGGCATCCCGCGCACCGCCACGACGCTGGGCCTGGACGTGCGCTTCGTGCGCTTCGAGCCACCACCGGCCCAGGACGGCTTCCTGAGCTACCTGGGCAGCCTGCCGTCCGATGTGCACGTGGGCAACCTTGGCCAGCTCCGCACCTACCACGAGTGGAACTACCACCCCGAGCGCGGGCCCGATGGCCCCTTGAGCGCGGCGCGCACCGTCGCCGCGCTGGCGGAGCACATCCTGCCCGATCTGGCCGATCCGCGGCGGTATGATGGCCTGGCGCGCCAGGTCGATGCACACCATGCTCGCGGCTGGGCGGTGGCCGGCGGCCCGCCGCACCTCGGCGGTGAGCTGTTCGAGACGGCGTACCGGCTGCGCGGCTTCCATACCTTCCTGGAAGACCTCCGCCTGCGACCTGCCCTGGCCGGCTATCTCTTGGACCAGCTTACCAGCTTGATGATCCACAGCAGCCTGATCCTGGCGCGTGCCAGGGTCGATATCCTGCTGCTGGACGACGACGTGGCTATGCCCACCGGCATGATCGTCGGTCCGGCCATGTGGCGCGGCCTCTTCAAGCCACGGCTGGCCGATACCATCCGCCTGGCGCGCGAGGCCAGCCCCGATCTCCTGGTTTTCTACCACAGTGACGGCGACTTCACCGCCATCGTGCCCGACCTGGTCGAAATCGGCGTCAACGTGATCAACCCGGTGCAGCCCGACTGCATGGATGCGCTCGCGCTCAAGCGGACGTTCGGCGACCAGCTGGCACTATGGGGCACCGCCGGCACCGCAGCCCTGTGGGATCACGGCACGCCCGATCAGGTCCGTGCGGAGGTGAAGCACCGGATCGAGACCCTTGGCCCGGCCGGCCTCCTGCTTTGCCCCGCGTATGACATCGACTTCGCACCGCGGGAGAACATCCTTGCGTTCGCAGAGGCCACAGCGAGCTATGGTAAAAATAACGGCGCTTGATCAGGCACTTGTTCGCCATCGGAGGGGGCATGACCTCACACAATGCACGCTGGATCCCCGCTATCATCCTGCTGATCGCCGGGCTTAGCCTGGCGCTGACGCCATTGGCTGCGCTTGCGGGTGGCGGAGGCACGCCACAGCCAACCGATCAAGGCTACTACTACACCGTCCGGGCAGGCGATACCTGGGAGAGCGTCAGCCTGCGCACCGGCGTGCCCATCGAAGGACTTAAGGCGCTGAATCCATACGTGATCCACCCGGGCGGCAAGCTGTGCGTGGGTGACCTGCTCTTCATCCCTACCCCACCCAGCCACGGGCCCAGCGACCTGGGCTACTGGTACACGGTGCAGCCCGGCGACACCTGGCGAAAGGTCGCGCAAGCCACCGGGGTGCCCATGCAGGATCTGATCCGCGCCAACCCGGACAAGCTGCGGCGCAACGGTTGGCTCTATGTCGGTGACCGGCTCTGGATTCCTGCCCCGGCCAGGACTGTGGAGGCTGTCGCGGCCACCCCCACGGCCCCGACGCCACGGCCCAAGGCCATCGCGACGCCCACGCTCACCGCGCTGCCCCCGACACCGCCCGCGGCGCGGGCAGTCGTGCCGGTCACGACGATCGCGCCGACCATCGCGCCAACCGCGGCGGTACCAGCAGCAATCGAAACGCCGCCCGCCCTGGCGGCCATCGCCGCGCTGGGAACCGTTCAGGCCGCTTATGCCTTGACCGCCACACCCGCGGCCGCCGCCCAGGCGACACCCACCGCGGCCGCGGCCCTCACCGCCACGCAGGCCGCGCCGGTCGGGATGATCACCCCGACCATCGCGCCGACCGCGATGGTCACCCCGACCACGGCAGTGCCGGCAGCGGTCGAAACACCGCCCGCCCTGGCGACCATCGCCGCGCTGGAAACCGTCCAGGCCGCTTATGCCTTGACCGCCACACCCGCGGCAGCCGCCCAGGCAACGGCCGCATTTCAAGAGGCCTTGACCGCCACCCCGGCAGCCGCCCAGGCGACAGCCACGGCGGCCGCGGCCTTCACTGCCACGCAGACCGCTGTCGCGCAGGCGACCGCGACGGCCGCGATCCAGGCGACGATCGCGGCGTCTGAGGCGATCACCGCGACGCGGGCTGCCATCGTCCAGGCAACCGCCGCAGCGGAGGCATTGACCGCCACGTCTGCAGCGGCAGCAACGTCAGCGCAATCCACCGCGGAAGCCGTGGCTGCCATGACCGCTACGCCGGCCGCGGCGGCTCAAGCCACAGTCGTGGCCCAGGCGACAAAAGCCGCGGCCGACCAGGCCACCGCGGAAGTTGCCAGCGTCTTGACGGCAACCCTCGAGGCCGCGGCTCAAGCCACCGCGACGGCACAAACCACCACGACCGTCGCGGCGGCCGTGACGGCAACGTCGGCGCTACCGGCTCCCACAGCAGCGACCGCAGCTTTCACGCCTACGCCGCCGCCTGCAGCGGCGCCGACAGCCAGCCAGGGCGGTGCCGGCCTTCCGGTGGGCTGGCGCATCGCGATCGGCGTGGGCGTAGTGGGCGCAGCGGCCGCGGCGGCCTACTACGGGCTGTGGCGGCGTAGAAGGCAAGGCTGATGCCCAACCGCCGTCCGCTGCTGATCATTTACCTGATCGTCTTCGTCAACCTGCTCGGCTTCGGGATCATCATCCCGCTGCTGCCGCTTTACGCCGACCACCTGGGCGCGTCGCCGCTGGCGGTGGGATTGCTCTTCGCGGCCTACTCGGTCTGCCAGTTGTTCGCCGCGCCGGTGCTGGGCGGGCTATCCGATCGCCACGGACGGCGGCCGGTGCTGCTGTTCAGCCTGCTGGGCACCGTGATCAGCTTCGGGCTGCTGGCGCTGGCGAATTCGTTGTGGCTGCTGTTCGTGGCGCGTATCGTGGATGGCCTGTCGGGCGGGAATATCTCCACCGCACGGGCTTACATCAGCGACGTGACCGAGGAGAAGGATCGGGCGCGCGCCTACGGGATGATCGGCGCGGCGTTCGGGCTGGGTTTCATCTTCGGGCCGGCCCTGGGCGGGGTACTGGGTCGTATCAGCTTCGCCGCGCCCGCGCTTGCCGCGACGATCCTGGCGGCTATCGCCCTGGCGTTGACCTGGATTGGCCTGCCTGAGACCAATCGCGCCACCACGGCCGCCCGGCCCTCTCCCTGGCGCGAGCTGCCCGGCCTGCTGGCCCGCCCTGTGCTGGGGCGCCTCCTGTTGATCGATCTGCTCTACTGGATCTCGTTCGCCGTGTACGAGACGACCTTTGCGTTGTTCGCCAAAGTCCGCTTCGGCTTCGGCATTTCTCAGGTGGGCTACGTGCTGGCCGGGGTGGGCGTGGTCGGCGCGATCGTGCAGGGTGGGCTGATCGGCCTGATCGTGCGGCGGATCAGCGAGAAGCGGGCGCTGGTCGGCGGGCTGCTGCTGGCTGCAGCCGGGCTGGCCACGGCCGCGATGGCGCGCACGGTGCCGTTCTTCATCGCCGCGCTGGTGCCCGCGGCCGTCGGCGCGGCGGTCTCGTCGCCCGCCCTGATCGCGCTGATCAGCCACGCGGGCGACCGGGATGAACAAGGCCGCGTTCAAGGGGTCGGCAGTGCATTGGAAAGCCTGGGGCGCACCGTCGGGCCGGTGTGGGGCAACGGTGTGCTCGGCTGGTTGAGCGAGGGCGCGGCCTACCTGTCGGCTGCGCTGGTCTTGTTCGTCGTCGCCATGTTTGCATTGACCTTGCGGCCACGGGCCAGAAACGTCCCGGCCGAGTAAAGAAGAGGCCCCTCCGAACTTCCCAAAACGTCCGGTTTCCGCCATACTCACGCTCACATTCAATCCGCGAACGTGCGCACGTGTTGCACAGGCGCGGGAGCCGTGCTATCATAGTGAACGGCCAGCATTCTCCTTTACAACGCAGCCGATATGTGTCATCCCGAAGGAGGGTCTCCCATGAAGCGCAGTCGATGGCACCTGTGGTTGATCGCGTTTGCGTTGGGCCTGGCGGCCTTGATGTGGTCCAGCACGGCGGCCGCCGCCCCTGATAACGGCCCACTCCTCGACCATGCCAGCAACACCGTCATCGTCGATTCCCCCGTCCAGCCCACTTTTGCTATTCCGGGGATCTTCTCGCTCAGCCTCGGGCAAGGATTCTCTCAAGAAGGCGACAACATCAAGCTGGACACCGCAGAAGTTGATCTGCCTGCCCTCAATGCCACGGCCACCGTCAACGGTCTCACGTTTGGGTTTACGAAAGGCATCTCCGGCTGGGATTCTATCACTGTTGCACAGAGCCAGCCCGGTGGCAACCAGGCAGTAACGGTCTCCGGCGCGCAGGTCAGCGTCCAGGGTCCGACAGCGAACTATAGCACCGCTGCTTCGGCCCGCATCGACGTCCATCCGAACGCTGCGGTGCAAGCCGGCGCCACGTTCGCAGCCAGCTACGACGGGTTGGCCCGCACACTCGGCTTCACGATCCACGACGGCGATGCCATGATGCAGGCCGGCCCCGTGAAGTTCGTGGTGACGGGGCTCAACAACGAACCCGGAACATTCACGATTGCCACTGCGGAGATGGACGTACCTGCCATCGGCGCGACTGCCACGCTGAACGGCTACAAGCTCGAAAACGGCAGGGCCAATTGGGATGCCTTGAACATCGCGCAAAACCCGGATGCCGCGCTGAGGGCGGGCAATTTCGCCACTGTCTCCGAGATCAAGGTGGAGATCAAGGATTCCAGCGCGAGCTACGCCACCACCGCAGGCGCCCATTTCGAGCTGAACGCAGGGCAGACCGCTCATACTCAAGGCCAACTCCTGATCATTGCCAACCCGGCCGGCCAGCAAAGCGGGGTGGCGCTGGCGAATGGCAGCGCGACGCTGCAAGTGGCCGGTTGGAACCTTGAGCTTGCCGGCATCAACTCGATCAACGGCGGCGCGAAGATCGACACTATGACGCTCACCGCCCAGCCAATCAATCTCGAAGTGGTGATGACCGGCGTCGTGCTGGGGGGAAGCGCCGGGTTTGCGTTCGATCAGGCGAAGATCACTTACCTGCCCGGCCAAAATGCCCAGGACGTGAGCGCGGCCGGTGGCTTCCAGATGACGATCACCAGGAACGGTGATGCCGGCTACGTCTTGACAACCACTACGATGATCCCGGCCGGTCCAGCCCACTAGCCCGGCGTCAGCGCCGGTCAGGGATGCTTCGGTGTGAAACTTGCCAGTCCCTGGGCATCAGCGGGGTTTTGGCCCGTATCTTTGCTGCATTGCCGAAGGCCACCTGCCAGGCAGAGAATGGCTTTCGGCTTTTCTTTAACTAAACGCAGTGGATAGCCATCGGCGCCCTCTTCGATACGAACCCCGCGTGGATCAAATGTTGTGCGACCGGCGTCATCCGAGTATACTTTCACTGCGAAGGACGATGGGAAGGCAAGGATGAAATAACGAGATGACGCAGACTTCACAGGCTCGGACGATGCCAGGACACCCATCGCGACCAAGACGTGGCGCCGGCGCCGCGGTACGGGCGATCCTGCTCTTTTGGCTTCTGATCATCCTGCTTGCGGCGGGCATCGTCTTCGGGCTGGCGGCCGTCCGGCAGAGCGATCGTATCCTGGCAGGGGTTCAATCAGGGAGCAGTGCCCTGGGGGGCCTGCAAGTGGATGTCGCGGCCGCGCTCTTGCAATCCAACTGGCAATCCCACAAGATCATCCTCGCCACGGGCGAACAGAGCTGGACCCTTTCCCCTTCGCAGGTCGGCGTGGTGCTGGACGCGGATGCTACCGTGCAAGAGGCCTATCGACGAGGCCGCGGGACGCTGACGACGGATAATGCGCTGTCGACAGCGCAGCGCCTGCTGGCAACCACCGGCCTGGTTCCCCTTGCGGTCGATCCGATCCAGGTGGAACCCATCTGGCACTTTGACCGGGATGCGGCCGCCGAGACGCTGCGCAAGCTGAGCGGCCAGCTTGAAATCTTGCCCCAGGATGCCGGCGTGCAGGTCATCGACGGCCGGGTGACGGCTACCCCGGCGTCCGTCGGTCAGGCGCTGGATATTGCAGCGATGCTGGCGACGCTGGAACAGCAGCCGTGGCAGACCACACTCGCCCACCCTTCCTCCAGTGCGGCGCTGCGCTTCACGCTGCCCATTGTACAACGGCCTCCGGCTATCACCGACGTGAGCGCCGTGGTCAATCAGGTGGCGCCGCTGCTCGCTTCCCCCATCAGGCTGCAACTGTATGACGCGATCCGCGACGAGCACACCACGTGGACGGTGTCTCCGGTCGATATGGGCCAGTGGCTCTCGTTCCAGATCACGAACACCCAGACGAACACCGCTACCCTGAACGCGCCAGCGCGAGAGATCACCTGGTCCGTGAACGAGACACAGGTCGCCGAATTCGTCGCAGCCAGAAACGCGACCTTCGGCGATGAGCGTTATGTCGCCTCAGCGCAGGCAACGAAGGCCCTGATCGAAGCGTTCAAGTCACGTCAGCCGGAAATCCGCCTGGAGGTCAGTCACGGCGAACGGGTGCATGTCGTGAAATCCGGCGAAACGCTGTCGAGCATCGCCTACGACTACGGTATGCCCTATCCCTGGCTCTTGAAAGCCAACCCGAAGATCAGCGACACCCTGTTTGTCGGTGACAAGATCACGATCCCCTCGCCTGATGCGCTGTTGCCGTTGCCGGCGGTGGAGAACAAGCGGATCAAAGTCAGCCTGAAAGGCCAGCGGGTACAGGCCTTTGAAAACGGCCAGTTGAAATGGGATTGGAAGGCCAGCACGGGCATCGCCTCCAGCCCCACCTCGCCGGGCGTGTTCCAGGTTCAGACGCACGAACAGATGGCCTATGCGGGTGTCTGGAACCTGTATATGCCCTGGTTCATGGGCATCTACCGGCCGGTGCCCGACCAGGACTTCATGAACGGCTTCCACGGCTTTCCCAGCCGCGACCAGCGGCAGATCCTTTGGACGAGCAACCTGGGGCACCAGGTCACTTACGGTTGCATCCTGGTGAGCACCGACAACGCCAAGCTGCTGTACGACTGGGCCGAGGCCGGTGTCGTCGTTGAGATAACACCATGATCATCGATGAATCTGCAACCTGACGGGTTTTTGTTGCGTATAAACGGGCGTAGCCGGTTATCAATTTCAGAGCTCCAGGAGGCTCACCATGAGCGAGAACATCCCTTCAGGCAACGAACCTACACCCGACGACACTCGCCGAGGCAATGCCGCGTGGATCGGCGGTGCCGTGTTGATTCTTATCGGCGTCATTTTTCTGCTCCAGAACCTCAGCGGCATCGGATTCGGCAACTGGTGGGCCTTGTTTATCCTGATCCCCGCGCTCGGCTCGCTGGCAACCGCCTGGCGGATCTACCAGACCAACGGCAGGCTGACCGCGGCCGCTCGCGGCCCGCTGATCGGTGGGGTGATCCTGCTGATGATCACCGCGACCTTTCTATTCAACCTGGACTGGGGCAAGGTTTGGCCGCTCTTCCTGATCATCGCCGGGCTGGGCGCGCTGGCGGCCGCCTTGATGGGCGACTGATTGCCCGTCAGTAACAGGACTGTCAATGAATGGGCAGCCACGCCTCAATCGACGTGCCCTGCCCCGGCGCGGACGTGATGGTGAGGCGACCGCCGTAGAGCATGGCGCGCTCTCGCATGCCCATCAGCCCAAAATGGCCGTTGCGTGCCAGGTCGGCCGGCTGATCGGGGGGCGTGAAGCCTCGACCGTCGTCATGCACGATCAAGGTAACGCCGTCCGCCGCAAAATCCACGGCCACATCGACGCGACTGGCCGCAGCGTGAGCCGCCACGTTGCTCAGGGCCGCCTGGACGATGCGAAACGCGGCCAGTTCGAGATCGGATGCCAGGCGCACGGCGTGGCCACGCACGCTTAGCCAAACCGCCAGGCCGTAACGTTCCTCCATCTGCTGCGCCAGCATCTCCAGCGCCGGTACGAACCCCAAATCTTCCAGGTAAATCGGCCGGAGATCGCCGATGAGCCGGCGCAAGGCCGCCAACTCCTGGTCGATCAAGCCCGTCAGTTCATCCAACCGCTGGCCGGCACGCAACAAATCGGGCGCCGGTCCTGAACCAACGCTGCGCCCTTGTGCGTTGGTGCCATCCGAAATCTGGCCTGCGGTTTCATCCTGGGTGACCGACGGGGCTGCGCCGCGGGGTTGCCGGCCGGCATCATCCCCGCCCTGTCCGGTGGTGGCAGCCTGAGCCGAAGGGAGAACGGTCTCCTGAGCCTGTCGAAGGGCGGACACGGAGCCCAGAGATTTGCGGGCCATCTGCGCGCGCTGCTTGAGCGCAATAAGCGCCTGTACGGTGTCATCGTGCAGCTCGTGGGCCAGACGGGCACGCTCAGCTTCCTGTGCCAGCGTGATCGCGCTGAGGTAATCGCGCATCCCGGCCTGGTAGGATCGGATTCGCTCAGCCATCTGCGCCAGGGTGGCGCGCAGATCGTCCATCTCCTGCACGCCGCCTACCGGCTTTTTGACGGCCTCGAAATCGCCCCACGCCACGCGCTGCGCCCGCCGGTCAAGCTCTTGCAGCGGCCGCACGACACTGGCGACGCCGAAATAGACGGCCAGCAGCGCCACCACCGCGACGAACAACAACACCAGCGGCAATACTTCCACGACGTTCATGCCGACTGTGTCGACGGCGTGCACATCCTCCGCGATGACCAGCGTCCAGCCGGGAGGCTCCACCGCCGCATGCGCTACCAGGAGATCCTGCCCGTGGCCGCGAAGGTCGGCCGCCCCGCCGCCTGACCCGGAAGATAGCGCCAGGTCGGCCAGCGCGGTCGTGTCGACGGCCAGCCCGCTCGGGTTGTTGTGATGTACAAGCCGGCCATTGGCATCGAAGACGAAGACCGCGCCGTTTGCCTCGGTTTCCACCTGTTGGCTGCTGTCGGCCAGGCTAAGCGTCTCGGCCGGGAACGCGCCGATCAGCGCACGCCCGCCTGACAGGGGCACACCGATCAGCAAATGCGGACCGGAAGCGTCGAAGTGATCCTCGAACTGTGGCTGACCTACGGTTGAGGTGCGCGCAGCCAGGGTGCGCGCTTCCTCGCTCTGCGGCCAGGCTTCCGACCCATCCGACACCGCGACGATCTGGCCGGAACTGTCCAGCATGGCCAGGCCTCCGGCGTACGTCTCTGCCATATCCGCGGCCAGCCCGTTCAGGTCGGTAAGGGCTCCCGGTTGGGCCACACGCCGCGCGAGCAGCGTCGCGCGGCCGTCGATTTCTCGGGCCAGCCGGTTTGCCTCGGCCAATGCCAAACCCCGGTTGCGGTCCTCCACGAGCTGCGTCATAGCCTGCCGATGGCGCGTGATGCCGGCCAGCGAAAGCACAACCAGCACGGCCGCCAGCGGCAGGATCGTCCAGAGAAGCAGTTGCACGCGAAGCCCGCGCAGGCGACGTAAAAACACCGACCGCCCTATCTCCCTTCCAGCACGATCCACCCCAGTTTCAGCGCCTTGGTGACCGCTTCAGTCCGGGAACTGGCACCCAGCTTGCCATAGATGTTAGCCAGGTGGCCCTGCACGGTGCGGTCGCTGATGCTCAGCTCCAGGCCGATGGCCTTGTTCGTCAGCCCCTGCCCGGCCAGGCGCAATACATCCAGCTCGCGCTCGCTTAGCGGCTCCACCTGTTCCGCCGCGGCGGTCGGCTTGCCGGAGGTTATCTGGGCCACGACCTTGGCGGCAACGGCCGGGTCCAACACCTTGCCGCCGGCTGCCGTGGCTTTGACAGCCCGGACGAGCTCATCCGGGTCCGCGTTCTTCAGGACGTAGCCGTCGGCGCCGGCACGCAGCAGGGCGAAAACGTATGGATCATCCTCGTAAGCGGTCAAAATCAGCACCCGCACATCCGGGAATACGGCCTTGATCTGCCGGGTGGCCTCAATGCCGGTGACGCGCGGCATCTGGATGTCCAATACCGCGACGTCGGGCAGATGCTCGCCGGTCAGCCGCAACGCCTCGCCGCCATCCCCGGCCTCGGCCACGACTTTGATCTCCGGGTCCTCTTCCAGGAACTCGCGAATGCCTTTGCGGACGACCGCGTGATCGTCCGCAAGCAAAACCCGGATGGCGTCGGATGCCTCACCTGTGGGTTGAGTCATGTTTTCCCTCATCAGAAACAACAACGGCGCGATAAACCTGCCGCGCCGTTGAATCTACCACCGAAAAGTTGAACGGACAAACTGAGCTTCCGGAGAAACTCGCTTCAGGAATGGCTCATCCGACGACGTCCGCCATCCCGACGGTGTTGCCGTTCTGATCCAGCGTGTACAGGGTGTAGTAGCCGTAAAAGACATCCGTATCTTCCTCAATCGTCAGGCCCGACTTGCGGGCGTCGAGGTATTCCTGCGCGTTCTTCCTGGCTTGCTCCACGTTGACGGGCATATTCGCCGTGGGCTGGCCGAAGCCCTGGCCGGCCCAACCCTGCATCATCAAGCTGCCCATGCCATTCATCTGACCGTACTTGGTGTTCCACATCATGTTGGGGCCGTACTCGGGCCAGACGGCACCGGTGTACGGATCGATCAGCAGCTCGAAGGCGTTGACCCCGGTGGATTTTTCGGCCACCTGGGCGTAGAAGTTCTGCTGGAATTCCATTTGATGCTGGGATTTCCAGCTCAGCCGTCATTGTCGCATCGACGGTACGTCAACACAACGTCCTTTCGGCTAGCGCGCGGATAGGCCAAATGGCGCGGGTGCTGCCCGGTGCTTCGGCGGTGGTGGTGGAGCTTGCAGCGGTGTATGCTGCGACCAGGCTGTCAGACAAGCTGTGATCGTCGTGGGCCTGGTTGCCTCTCCGATCCGCAAGGAGGAATTGTGTACCGAAGATCGTTTGTGGTGCTCGCCGGGGCGTTCCTGGCTGCCAGCCTGCTGACCGCCTGCGGAAGCGCCAGGCCGACCGCACAGCTGCAAGCATGGACCCGACCATGCCTGAGGGTCCGGCGGTCTTCACAGACTCCGGCCGGATGCTGGCCACCTGTGATGTGCTGCTCCAGGGCAAGCTGCTGCGCGGCGGCATGGGCACGGGCATGCCCGAGCTCGGGTCACTCTATACCGACGAAGAGCTGTGGGCGATGGTCGCGTACCTGAGGACATTTCTGTTCGACAAATGAGTTACGTGAGATGTATAATCGCCGTGGGGAGCTGCGTGACCCCGTTATCCTGCGGATGTTGATCGTTCCGATTGGAGAGTTGCTTCCATGACCGAATCCCTGCGTTCCCTTGCGAAGATGATCGACCATTCACTGCTGCACCCGACCATGACGGATCGGGAGCTGGCGGATGGCTGCGCGCTCGCCCGGCGGTTCGACGTGGCCTCAGTGTCACTCAAGCCGTACGCCGTCCCGCTGGCGCGCGAGATCCTGGCCGGCTCCGATGTGGCTGTGGGCACCGTGATCGGGTTCCCGCACGGCAGCAGCCGCGTCGACGCCAAGCTGCACGAGATCGAGCTGGCCCTGGCCGAAGGCGCGACCGAGCTCGATGGGGTCGTCAACGTCGGCAAAGTGCTCAGCGGCGACTGGAGTTATGTGTCGGACGAAATCCGCCGCATGAACGAGCTCACCGTGCAGGGCGGCGCGCTGCTTAAGGTGATCTTCGAGACCGATTACGTGACGCGCGACGAGGACAAGATCCGGCTGTGCGAGATCTGCAGCGAACATGCCGTCGCGTTTGTCAAAACCTCAACCGGCTATGGCTTTGTCAAGCGGCCGGATGGCCTGTATTCCTATACGGGGGCCACGGATCACGACCTGGCATTGATGCGCCGGGCAAGCGCACCGTCCGTGCAGGTGAAGGCAGCGGGCGGCGTGCGCACCCTCGACCACCTGCTGCGCGTGCGGGCTTTGGGGGTTACCCGGGTGGGCGCGACAGCCACCGAGGCCATCCTGGCCGAGGCGCAGCGCCGCGGGTATCGGTAAGGCAACTCGTGGAGGGATCCGACATGAAGGTTGCGGTCTTCGGCGGCGGCTCCAGCTACACGCCGGAGCTGGTCAAGGGCTTCCTGGATCGTGCCGGCAGCTTTCCTCTGGCCGAGCTCTGGCTGGCGGACATCTCGCAAGAGCGGCTGGACGTGGTGGGCGGCTTCGCCCGGCGCATCGTCGCAGCCAGGGGCAACCCGTTCAAGGTGGTCTTGACGACGAGCCAACGGGATGCGATCCGCGGCGCGAGCTATATCATCACGCAGTTGCGGGTGGGCGGGATGGCCGCGCGGCGTGAGGACGAATACCTGGGCAGGCGTCACGGCCTGATCGGCCAGGAAACGACAGGGATCGGCGGCATGGCCATGGCCCTGCGCACGATCCCGGCGATCCTCGGCATTGCCGATGATATGCGAGAGCTTGCGCCGGGCGCGCTCCTGGTCAACTTCACCAACCCCGCGGGGCTGGTCACCGAGGCGCTCTCCCGCTATGCGCCGGGCGTGCCCGCGGTGGGCGTGTGCAACGTGCCCATCACCGCCAAGATGCGGATCGTCGCAGGGCTGGAGCAACGCACCGGCCGGAAGATCGATCCGCTCAAGGCGCACTTGGATACCCTGGGGCTGAACCATCTGTCGTGGCATCGCGGCTTTACGCTCGACGGCGAGGATCTGTGGCCCCAGGTCTTCGAGGGATTCCTGGCCGGGCTGAATGCCGACCCGCAGCCTGAGTGGGACCCGCGGCTGATCGCGCTGCTGGGCATGATCCCGAACTACTATCTGCACTACTACTACTACACCGACCGCAAGCTGGCAGAACAGGAAAAGTGGCCGCCTTCCCGCGCCGAACAGGTGATGACGATCGAGGCGGACTTGCTCCGGGAGTACGCCGACCCGACCCGCTCGGAGCCGCCGCCCGATCTCATGAAGCGTGGCGGCGCCTACTACTCCACGCTGGCGACACAACTGCTCAACGCGCACACCAACGACCTGGGGGAGACGCACGTTATCAACACCCCGCATCGCGGCGCGGTGCCCGGTTGGCCGGCGGATTGGGTGCTGGAGATGCCGGTGAAGGTACGACGGGCCGGGATTGAGCCATTGCCCGCGCAGCCGTTGCCGCCTGTCTGCTTCGAGTTGCTGGCGGCCGTCAAGTCCTACGAGCTGTTGACCGTGGAAGCGGCCGTTCACGGCGACCGGGCCGCGGCCTACCAGGCGCTGCTGGTCCACCCGCTCGGCCCCCAGGCCGGAGAGGTGCAAGCCGTGTTGGACGACATGTTGGCGACCCACCGGGCATACCTGCCGCGGTTTTTCAAGGTGTAGGGGCCATTGACCCATGACACGTTACTTCCTGGGCATCGATATCGGCGCCACCAAGAGTCACGCCTTGATAGCGGACGAAAGCGGTTGCGCGGTGGGCTTCGGCCAGGGCGGGCCCGGCAATCATGAGGTCGTCGGCTATGACGGGCTGGCTGCCAGGCTGCAAGAGATCACGGGGCAGGCGCTCGCGTCGGCCGGGATCGACCGGTCGCAGATCGCCGGGGCAGGATTCGGCGTCGCGGGATACGACTGGCCATCCGAACGGGCCGACACTCTGGCGACCATCGCCACGCTGGGCCTGGTCGCGCCGGTCGAGGCGATCAACGACGCCCTCATCGGATTGCTGGCCGGGGCCGAGTCGGGCTGGGGCATCGCCGTGATATCCGGGAGCAGCAACAACTGCTGGGGCTGGGATCACGAGCGCAAGCGCATGGGGCATGTCACCGGCAACGGTATGATGTTCGGCGAATACGCGGGCGCCTGGGAGCTGATGTGGAAGGCTATCCAGGCGGTGGCCGCTGCCTGGAGCCGCCGCGGTCCCAACACCGCGCTGACGGAGCTCTTCATGCGCCTGACCGGCGCTGCTTCGGCCGACGAGTTGCTGGACGGTCTCAGCCAGGAGAAGTATCGTCTGAGCACGGAGGTCGCTCCGTTGATCTTCGAGACGGCCGATGCGGGCGATGCCGTGGCCGCCGAGTGCATCGCCTGGGCCGGCCGCGAGCTGGGCAGCCTGATCGTTGGGGTGGCCCACCAGCTCGAATTCGAGGCGTTGGAGTTTGAGGTCGTGCTCGTGGGCAGCATGCACAACGGCGGCCGGCGGCTGCACGACCCCATGCGCGAAACCGTTCACGCGGTGGCTCCCGGCGCGCGTTTCGTGCGCCTGGCTGCCCCGCCTGTCGTCGGCGCGGTGTTGCTGGGCATGGAGCAGGCCGGTGTAAATGCCCAGGTGTTGCGCCCGGTCTTGATTAATTCGACACGCGAATTGCTTGCCAGGATGGGTCAAATGAGATAAGACCCGATCTACCAACCGCAGTACCACAAGGCAGGGACGGTCGTCCTGTTCATTGTGGTCGTCGTGGCGCTGATGGATTTCGCGAGCGCAAAGCTGCGGGAGAAGCTGGTCTAGCCTTATCCGCCCTGCTCCTTGGCTCGTAGCAGCGCTGCAATTTGTGCAGCGCCCGGTGCTTCAGCACGTAGATGTAATCCACCGTCATCCCCATCTCCGCCGCAATCTCTTCGGCCGGCCAGCCATCCAGATACCAGAGGCGGATCACCTGCGCCTGGCGGGTGTTGAGGTGGGCGAGCGCCTGTGACAACACCTCACGCTCGCCCGTCCGAGCAAGCCAGGCCTCCAGGTCGGACCTGCCGAGCAGATCGCCGTAGGTGAGGTCGCTGTCAAAAACCGGACGATCCAGCGAGTCCACGACATAGCGGGTATGCACGCGGTCGGCGCGGGCTGCCTGGTGCAGCCGGTTGAGCAGGGCGCGTTCAGACCAGTCATCGAAGGAGACATCGAACGGAAAAGAGTTATCCTGGAGCCAAGACCAGAGATCGGCGCACGTCTTGGCAGCCGCCTCCCGCGCTTCCCAGGTAGCCCACTCAGTACGTCCCATCGGCCCAAGCCAGGAGTACGCCCGTCGCTCCAGGCGTTTGAGTGTCGCCGTCCACCTCCGGCTATCACCGAGCCGCAAAGCTTCGACCATCTCCCACTCCGATAGCAGCCCTGTCAGTACCTTTTGGGCATACTCTGACAGAACTGAAGACGCATCGCCTTCGTCCCGGCATGCTCGGATGAATCGTCCCGAGGCGATGTTATGCGCCAACACCGTGGCAGCGCGCTCCAACCACGGCTCACTATCAACCTTACCGGTGAGCTCAGGACGCTTGACCATCAGGTGAGCGAAGGCAGAGCGGACCGTGCCACGAAGTACGCCGATATCCGGCGGGCGCGAGACGGTCGAGGCTTGAAAAGTGGTTTGGGGAATTGCCACAGACATGGCGGACACCTCAACAGTTCGAGTTTCGAGTTTCGGATTCCTTTGGTAGAATACCGGTGCGTCGATCCCAACGTTTGGCCAGGCGATAAGTGAAATCCACAACGGCGCGTCTCTCACCGTACGATGCTACCGTTGGGTCAGCGTCCGAACTGCCAGCCAGCGCGATCACCTCCGAAATGGCCTCCGCGCTGGTGATGAGCAAGGCATGGCCCTTACACGCCCGACCGATCAGGTCATGTACGCGCGGGTCATCGCCAAGCCGTTTGACTGCCCTGCTGCCCGCCGGCAGAATCACAGCCGCCACGTCATCGGTCAACGTGCCAGCCTGGTCCAGGGTCATGTCCGGCAGGAGTGCCAGACCGTTCGCACCCACGATGTAGGTACGCGCCGACCCTACCACCCTGACGCGCATTCCGGCCTTGCGCAGCGTCGTCGTGAACGCAGTCGCTGCCAACTCATCGAAACCATCGGCCCACAAGATCAACACTGTATGGTAGCCAGGCATCTTGTCATCAAATCCTATCCGCGGTAGAAACCGACCTAGTAAGCGAGCAGATCCATGCTGAAATTACCCTAGCACAAAATTACTGGTTGTGACCTATGCCGCGCCTATACGTCACCTGTCCGAACGCAGAGAGAAATACTTTATGACAACACCCGAAGTCCCACGTGCATTCATCACCTCGGTCCATGAAGCATTACAGCTCTGGCATACAGAGCCGGCATCGGGCAGCCCATTGCGAGACCTGGCCCTGGTCCAGCAACAATTAGCAACCGGGATGAACATCCGCCGCGCCACCAACGAGGTGCTGTTGAGCGCCTTGAACGCCTTAACCGTCGAGCACGCGGAGGAAGTCACCTTGCTCCGGGATCGGTTTCTCGATGGCAAGACGGTCTTCACCGCGGCCAATGAGCGCAACGTCGCGGAGGTCACGCTGTACAAGATGCAACGCCGCGCGATGGCGCTGCTGGCCCAAACCCTATACGCCCAGGAACAACATGCCCTGGCTGACCGGCTGGGCGCGCTGGTCAACCGCTTGCCACCGGCCACGTACGAGCACTTGCTGGGAGCCGAGGGGCATCTGCAACACCTGAGCGATGTCCTGCTCGCGCCCGGCACGCCCCGGCTGGTCGCTGTCGAGGGGCTTGGCGGCATCGGTAAGACGGCCATAGCCCATCAACTGGTGATCCGCCTGGCGCAACACCAGGGGGGGTTCACCGATTTCGGCTGGATCACAGTACGGCAGCCGACGCTGCAATTGGATGGTGAAACCCCCAGCGTGCAGGTGGACACACCCGCCTTGAGCATCCCAGTCTTGATCGAGGCCCTGGTGGGCCAATTGTTGGGCACGGGCATCGTCATGCTGGGGGGCCAGGACCGGGCACTGGGAGCGCTGGAGGCCCGGCTGCACCGGACGCCTCACCTGATTGTCATCGACAACCTGGAGACCATCAACGACGTGGCGAGCCTGGTGCCGACGCTGGCGCGGTTGGCTGGCCCAAGCAAGTTCCTGCTGACCTCGCGCGAGTCGTTATACGAGGTGTCGGCGATCTATCATTTCCCCGTGCCTGAGCTGGGCGAGGCGGATGCGCTGAGATTGGTACGGATGGAGGCCCGGTTGCGTAACCTGCCCCATGTCGCCGGTGCCGACGATTCCGAGTTGCGCCCCCTTTACGAAACAGTGGGCGGCAATCCGCTCGCCCTGCGACTCGTCACCGGCCAGCTTCATCTCCTATCGCTGCCCCAGGTCGTGGAAAACCTGCGCCAGGCCCGCGGTAAGAAGGCCGAAGAGTTGTATCGCTACATTTACTGGAACGCCTGGCAGCGGCTCCCGACCGCTGCCCAGGACACCCTGATGTTGATGCCGCTTTTCGCCGGGGACGGCGCCGATCTGACGGCCATCAGCCGCGTCAGCGACCTGGCCGACGATGCCTTGCTGGAGGCGCTCGAATACCTGGTTGAGCTATGCCTGGTGAGCGTCAACGGCGACTTGCAAGCCTGCCGGTACAGTATCCATCGCCTGACGGAGTCCTTTCTGCTCAAGGAAGTCATCAAGTGGCGTACAGCGGACCCGTTGTCAGCATGAACTCGGCGTCGCTCGTTCGCGAAGATCCGCTGGCGCGCTTCCGTCGCAAGCTCGCGGCCAACGCTCATGCCTGGCTTGACTTCGTCAATGCCCGCCCCGCTGCAAGCCCGGAACTGGTGCGCGAGTTCGCCAACCTGAGCAAGGCGGCCGGGCAGGCGTTACTGGAACCGCAGGCCTGGGGAGACGCCCTGGGGCTGGTCGTCGCGCTCTGGCCGTTAGTCGAGCTGCGCGGCTACTGGTTGGAATGGCGCGAGATGTTACAACGGGCGCTCGCCGTCAGCCGCGCGGCGGCGCGCCTGCCGCTGGAAGCCCAATTGCTGGACCAGCTTGGCGAGCTGGCACGGACCACGGGCGACTTTGAGAGTGCGCTGACCTGGCAGGAGCAAGCACTGACCATCTGGCGAAGGTCAGGCGATCGGGCCGGGATGGGGCGCGTGCTCAGCCACCTCAGCCAGGAGTATCTGGCCCTGGACGATGTCCAGGCTGCCGAACGATGCATCCGGCAAGCCACGGTGATCCTGGAGCAGATCGGAGATCGAGCGGAACTGGCGATCGCTCACAACAATTGGGGATTGGTTTGCGCGGCGAGCGAACGGTGGGAGGCGGCGTTCGAGCATTATACCGAGGCGGCTACGCTGTTTGCGGCCGTCGGAAACCGCCGCGGGCAGGCCAAGGTGTTGAACAACCAGGGCATGGCTCATCGTTTCCTGGGACACTGGCAGGAAGCGGAAACGTGCTATCGTCATGCGATTGCCATCTCAGAAGAAATCGGCGATGAAATCGCCGCTGCACGCTATCGCGTTAACCTCGGAATCGTGTTACATAAGCAAGGCCAGACCGAGGCCGCACTGGCGTTACATCAAGGGGTGGAGCCGCTATTCCGGCGTTTGGGCGATCAGCCCTGGTTGGCGAGGGTTCTGAACAACCAGGGGGTTTTCCGGGCTGCTCTCGGGCATCTGAACGAGGCCCTCGCCGTCTACGAAGTGGCCGCCCAACTATACCTGGCGATCGATCAGCGCGCGGAAGCGGCCAGTTCCTTGACCAACTGCGCCGAGGTCTTGCTGGATCAAGGCCGGCGGCCCGAAGCCCAGAATTACCTGGCACAGGCGCACGCGCTGATTCTTTCTTTGACTGATCCATCTGGTTGGGTCACGCAGTGGTACGAAAACCAGGCCGCACGAGCAGCGAATGCAACCGGGCCAGGGTGATCGGGTTCTGCCCTGGCCCTGTCTTCTGTCAACTCCCACATCACCCGCCGCAGGCGCCACCGCCGTGGCACTCTCCATCCGGATCGGGTGGGATGGGTGTCGGCGTCGGGTCATCGCCGGCGTACACGATTCCGGCCGTATGGCCGGCTGGGGTGCCGATGGATGTGATCACCGGCAGCGCGGGCAGCGTCACTGCGATAAGCAACGCGATGACCGCAGCGATGAGAAGCAAGCGCCTTTTCATGACTCAGTCTCCTTATCTGGATGGATTGGAGAACTGAGCGTCGGGGTCCCCACGTCCGGCTTCTGCCAGGATCGTCTGATCAGGGCGCTCAACTCATTGGATGGGAGCCACCTGTCGGCCAAACAGACAGCTTTGTGTTGTGAGGGCACGTGACCGGGGGTTTCTTACACCTGACCCTACTATTGGCCGATATTGACCTGAACAGTACGAAGATCATTCCTCGTCATGCAACCTCTGGCCAGTTTATGCATCCAATTTCCCCGGAAGCACATTTCTCGGAGGTGACCCAGGCTTATGTCCGATTCGACCCAAACCCAACCGCGCGTGATCATCTTCAGCACGCCGACCTGTTCGTTCTGCAATGCCGCCAAGACCTATTTCCGCCAAAAGGGCATCAAGTTTCGCGACGTCGATGTCAGCCGCGATGCAACCGCCGCGCGTGATATGGTGCGCCGTTCCGGTCAGCAGGGTGTGCCCGTCATCGACATTGGCGGCAGAATCATCGTCGGCTTCGACAAACCCAAGATCGACAGCCTGCTTCACATCAAGTAAGCTGTTGTGTCGATTCGTGGATCTGCTATCAATATCTATCAACGACAGGAGACTGAACATGAGCAACAAGAACGGAACCATCAGCCTTCAGCCACTGGGTGCGCGCGTGCTGATTAAGCCGCTCGACCAGGAAAGCCGTACAGCATCCGGCATCCTTTTGCCTGAGACCGCTAAAGAGAAGCCACAGACCGGCCAGGTCATCGCCATCGGTGAGGATGAAGACATCAAGGTGAAGGTGGGCGACAAAGTGCTTTTCGCCAAGTATACGGGCACCGAAATAAAGCACGAGGGAGTTGATTATCTGATCATGGATAGCAACGACATCCTGATGCGCTTCATCGAATAAAGGAAAAGGGTGACTTTAAGAGGGGCTGTTTTGGACGGTTTTGCCGTCCAAAACAGCCCAACAAAGAGCTTTCTCCACGGTGCTCCGTTTTGACATCTCGTACCTCCTATGATATGTTACCCGTAACATGTGTTACAGATAACACGCCTCACCCCGTCGTATCTCACTTCCACATGGAGAATCTACATGAACACACCGTCGACGGCTGCCACCAGCCCGGACTTGAAAAAAGACGATCTCATCGTGATCACAGGCGCCGGCGGGTTCATCGCTGGCTCGCTGGCGCGTTATTTCCACGACCAGGGTTTCTCCAATATTCGCGCCATCGACAAGAAGCCGTTGCCCGAATGGTATCAGCGCGTGTCGGGTGTCGAGTCTTTGAGCATGGACCTGAGCGAACGCGACAACTGTATGCGGGCCTGCGAAGGCGCAGTCGAGGTCTACAACCTGGCTGCCGATATGGGCGGCATGGGTTTCATTGAGCGCAACCGCGTCGAGTGCCTGCGCAGCATCCTGATCAATACGCACATGATCGAGGCCGCGTACCGGGCCGGCACGCGGCGCTATTTCTACTCTTCCTCCGCGTGCGCCTACAACATCACCCTCCAGCAAGACCCCAACGTCCGCGCGCTGAAGGAACCGGACGCGTATCCCGCGCAACCTGAGCGCGGCTACGGTTGGGAAAAGCTCATGTCCGAGATCTTCTGCCAGGAATACTGGGAGGAGCGCGGGCTGGAAACCCACATCGCCCGCTTCCACAACGTCTACGGGCCCAACGGCACCTGGGACGGTGGCCGCGAGAAGGCGCCCGCGGCGATCTGCCGCAAGGTGATCGCGGCCAAGGACACCGGCAGCGGAGAGATCCAGATATGGGGCGACGGGACACAGACGCGCAGTTTCATGTTCATCGACGACTGCGTCAAGGGCATCGACATGATCATGCACTGCAAGGAGTTGATCGCCACGCCGATCAACCTGGGGTCAAGCGAGCTGATCTCCGTGGACCAACTGGTCTCCCTGGCCGAGGAGATCGGAGGCGTCAAGCTGGAGCGCAAGTACGATCTGACTGCCCCGCGCGGGGTTGCCGGCCGCAACAGCGACAACACCTTCATCAAGTCGGTGCTGGGTTGGGAGCCGGGCACGCCGTTCCGCGAGGGCCTGGCCAAGACCTACGCCTGGATCGAGGGGCAGTACATGGATCGCAAGGCCGGCAAACGCACGGTGCGTTGAGTGGCACATGGCAGACCAGCAGATAGCAGATAGCAGATGGCAGATAGTGGACGGCCATCGGCTATCAGCCATCGGCCATCAGCCATCGGCCATTACCGACGCGATCGGCAGGCTGCCGTATCGCATGGCGCTTGCCGGCGGCTGGATTGACCAGCCGTTTGTCTCGCAACTCGACCCCGCGCCGCCCGGCTCGATGGTGGTGGCGGCGCTGGAGCCGACCTGCCGCTTCATGGATCGCTGCGGCCTGGGCACCAGCACGCGCAAGGTCGCCGAGCGTTTATGGGGCGGCGTTCTGCCGGATGCGGACCCGGCCGAGCTGGTGCGGCAGTTGTACGCTGAGGAGAACCGGGGCAAGGCTGAGCCGTCCGGCTCACAGGACATGATCGGGCTGCTTTACCCCGGCGTCAACCGGCTCGACTACGCCTTCGATCACGCGGGCGGCTGCTTCCCGCGACATATCGAGTCGAACAACGATCCCCGCGTCGCAGCCTGGCTCGAAGACGTGATCTATGTCCTGCCGGTAGCGCCCCGGCCGGATGGCTACAATCCACTGGCGATCAAAAACCTGGACCCGATCTGGATCCGGCGGCTGGGCCAGTCGGGACGTGACTGCTACGACGCTATCGTGGCCCGCGACCTGGATGGCCTGGGTGCGTCGATGAACGACACCATGCGCTGTTGGGAGGCGATCCTGCCGGGCACAGTGCGCCATCCGACCCTCACCGTCGATCTTCCGGGGATCCTGGGCTACTACCAGGCCCACTACGCCGGCGCCATGTACTCGGGCTGTGGCGGTGGCTACCTGTACGTCGTCTCCGACGCGCCGGTCCCGGGTGGGTTCCACGTGAAGATCAGGTTGGCGCGTGAGTCGTCTGACCGGGGAAAGGATTGAACCAGGATGGCATTGAACACCAATACACTCTTCACGAGGTGAGGCTCTGTGACCACCGTCGTCGTCTCCGGCAGCTTCGACGACCTGCGATCCCGGCACATCCGCTTCCTGCAGGAAGCCGCCACTTGTTACCTGGTATTTCGGCGTTTGACAACTCCATCGCAGAGTAGTATATTGGTAGTATGAAAACTAAGACATCTATCACCCTCTCCCAGGATGTCCTTGCGATTGTTGACCAACGGTCGAGCGGCAAAAATCGTTCCGAATTTATTGAGGCCGCTCTCTGGGCCTACATCACCCAGTTAGCGCGCGACGAGCAGAATGCGAGAGACCTTGATATCCTCAATCGGAATGCCGACCGCCTCAACCAGGAAGCAACCGATGTTCTTTCCTACCAGGTGATTCCGTGAAGCGTGGCGACTTCTATCGTGTGGCGAACCCATCGCCTCAAGATCCGAAGCGCTTCAGAGTGTTTGTAGTCGTCAGCCGTCAGGTGCTAATCGATTCGCGGTTTTCGACGGTGGTGTGTGCGCCTGTCTACTCCGTGCATGACGGCCTGGCATCTCAAGTACCCATCGGCGTGGGCGAAGGTTTGATCCACGATAGCAGTATCCATTGCGACGAGTTGATCAGTCTGCCTAAGTCAGTCCTCACCAACTTTATCGGGACACTTTCCCCGGCGAAGATCCAGGCTCTCAACAGAGCCCTCAAGGTTGCCCTGGACATCCCAGATTGACCGGAGTAGGGGCGCCCGGCTGGTCGCCCCTACTCGCGAGGCGTCCCTGCATCCTTGCCCATGAGTTCTTTCCTCAGTTTGCGGACGCCTATCGGGCACTGGAGCCGACCTTCGCCCGGCTATGGCGAGTTTGACAAGTCAAATTCTTTATGATATGTTATGCATAACATGTGTTATGGATATTCCCCCTTATCCATCTTCACCAGCGTTCTCGGATAGGCTGCAAGCCGGCTTCAAGTGTGCGATCTATGAGCACCATTCGCGACGTCGCTGAGCGGGCACGTGTCTCCACAATGACCGTCTCGCGGGTGATCAACAACTCCGGGTACATCAGCCAGGAAGCGCGCGAACGCGTCGAGGCAGCCATCGCCGAGCTGGGCTACGTTCCCAACACATTGGCCCGCAGCCTGCGCTTCAAGAGCACGAAGACCTTAGCGCTCGTCCTGACGGACATCACCAACCCTTTTTTCACCACTCTCGCGCGCGGCGTGGGTGATGTTGCCAACAAGCACGGCTTCAACGTGATCTTCTGCAACACTGATGAATCGGAAAGCGAACAGGCAGAACAACTTAAGGCGTTGGTACAGAAACGGGTTGATGGCGTACTTCTGGTGCCGGCTTGCAGCTCGGGCGAGGCAGTCGCATTCCTGCAAGATCAGAAAGTTCCCGTAGTTGTGCTGGACCGGCGGGTGTCCGACTGCTCGGTCGACTCAGTTCGCTGCGACTCCGAAGAAGGCGCGTACCAATTGGTCAAACTGTTCCTGGATCTGGGGCACCGACGGATCGGTGTCCTGAGCGGACCGGAACGGGTTTCGACCGCCCAGGATCGCGTGGCCGGTTACCGCCGGGCGATAACAGAAGCTGGCCTGGAAATCGACGCCGACTTGATCTGCTATGGCTCCTTCACGCAGGCTGGCGGGTATGAGATGACGCAGAAGATACTGACGCTCCCCATGCGTCCCACGGCCCTTTTTGCCGGCAACAACTTTATCGCGGTCGGCATATACCAGGCGATACGCGAGGCCGGGCTGCGCGTGCCGGAAGATATCGCGATGGTAGCCTTCGATGACCTGCCCGTGTCTATCACCATCGAGCCTTTCTTTACGGTGGCTGCCCAACCCGCCTACGAGATGGGCCGGCGTGCTACCGAGCTTTTGTTGAAACGGCTGGGCGGCGAAAGATCGGAAACTGCTCAGGAGATTGTGCTGCCGGTCGAGGTGATCGTGCGCCGTTCGAGCGGGAAGCCTCGTACCTGAACAAATCGCTCGGAGACTGGGAAACCGCCGATGCAAATCCAAACGTCCGACTACGACAAACCCAACGTCAACCGCTTGTTGACCGCGCTGAATCACCAGGAGCCCGACCGTGTGCCGCACATCGAGCTGTGGGTCACCAGCCAGGCGGTGTATGAGTACGTCCTGGAACGCAAGCTCGGCTACGTCATCGGCGACGCGGCCGAGGGCGGACAATCGATCACCCCCGAGGATGACGTCGAATTCGCGCAGCGCCAGGGCGAAGACGCGGTGCTGTGCAACTTCAACTGGCGGCCCAACAACGTCTTCCGCCTGGCCGGGGACGGCACCCGGCACTACGTGGACGGCGAGATCAAGACCTGGGCCGATCTGGAGAGTAAGCTCGACCCACCGCCGTCGCTGGACGATCAGCTCCGCCACCTGGAGCGTTATCTTAAGGCTGCGCAAGGCACCGGCGTCGGCGTTATCGCCAACCTGACCTCTTTTTTCGACAGCGCGATGCTGGCGATCGGCGTCACCGACTCGCTCTACATGTTCTGCGATAACCGGCCGCTGATCGAGAAGTTGATGGATATCTTACTGGCCCACCAGGAGAAAGTCATGCAGGCCGTGATCGACCGGTTCGGCGATGACCTGGCGCTAGTGATGGTCAACGACGACATCGGCCACAACTCCGGCTTGCTGGTCGGCCCCCGGATGTTCATGCAAATCTTCCCGCATCGGATGAAACGGCTGATCGCGCCGGCCAAAGATCGTGGACTGAAGGTGCTGATGCACACAGACGGCAAACTGGACAGCATCCTGCCTATCCTGTACGAGATCGGCATCGACGCCAACCACCCGATCGAGCCGGAATCGAACGATATCGTTGAGGTAAAGAAGAAATGGGCCGGCAAGATGGCGCTGATCGGCAACGTCCACACACCGTTGCTGGCTTACGGGACGAAGGACGAGATTGACGCCAAGGTCAAGGAGTACTGCGAGAAGTTGGGACCGGGCGGTGGCTGGGTGTGCGGCTCGTCTACCAGCATCATGGACGGCATCCCGCCGGAGAATTTCGTGGCGATGATCCAGGCGGTGCACAAGTATGGGCGGTATGGGGCGCTTGGCGCGGCGTGAGGCGTATTGCGTATTGCGTATTGCGTTTTGTCCCAGCGGGAAGCACAAGCCACAATACGATTTACGCACCACCCACCACGCACCACGCAACACGTACCACGCACCACGAAGGGATCGTCATGTCTCGCCAAATGACTTCACGCCAACGGGTTCTTACATCCCTTAACCACCGCGAGCCCGATCACGTGCCGTGCTGGCTGGGCGCGTCGCCGGAGTGGAAGGCGATCGCGCGCGACACCCTGGGGCTGCCGGATGATGAAAGCCTGCTGGGGTATCTGGAGGATGATTTCCGCCGCGTGTTTTCCAGCTATGTGGGGCCGCAGAGCACCCATCCGACGGCGAACCTGAGCCGTCCTGACGCGACCTATCGCACGCCGTTCGGCATTGAGCGCCACGGCTACGGATACGGGATGCCGTTGAACGTGCCGCTGAAACATGCGACGACCGTCGCCGAGATCGAGGCGTATCCCTGGCCCGATCCCGAATGGATGGACGTCTCGCACATCCGGGAAGACGCGTTGAAGTATGACCGCCAGTACGCCATCCTGGGCGGGGAGTGGTCACCCTTCTGGCACGACGCCATCGATTTGTTGGACTTCGACGGCTTGATCTACCAGATGTACGATCATCCCGAGATCGTCGACGCGGTCATGCAGCACACAGCCGACTACTACCTGGCCGTGAGCCGGCGGATCTTCGAGGCGAGCGGAGATGCCGTCGACATTTTCTTTATCGGCAACGATTTCGGTGCGCAAGCCGGGCCGATGCTCAGCCCGAGGTTCTTCCGCCGCTTCATCCTGCCGCATCTGAGGCGGTTCGTCGACCTGGGTCATGAATTCGGCAAATATGTCATCCTGCATTGCGACGGCAGCATCCGGGCATTCCTGCCGGACATGATAGCCATCGGGCTGGATGGGATGCAGTCAGTGCAGCCGCTGTGCTTCGGGATGGAACTCTCGGCGTTGAAACGCGACTTCGGCCGGCAATTCACCTTCATGGGCGGCATTGACACGCAAACGCTGATCGAGGGCACGAAGGAGCAGGCGCGGCGACTGACGCTAAAAACCCTGGAGATCATGATGCCGGGCGGCGGCTTTGTCGCCTCCCCCAGCCACGACTATCTGCTGCCGGAGACGCCAGTGGAGAATGTGATTGTCATGTATGAGACGATCAAGGAGTGCGGAGGGTATCGGTAAGCACCGTGGTACGTGATGCGTAGCGCGTAGTGCGTGGTGCGTAGTGCGTGAATATCGCATTGATGGGCGTCCTTCTCACTCGGCGATAACGGAACACGCAACACGCAATACGAGAGAGACGCAACACGGGAGAAACGGAACACGCACCACGCAACACGGGATTTGCAGCACGAGAGAAATAGGAGAAGCAACACACATCACGAGGAGGTTCTCATGAAACGTTTCGGTCAACTGATCGGCGTCAAGCCGGACAAGCTGGAAGAGTACAAACGCTATCACGCGGCGGTGTGGCCCGGCGTGCTGGATATGATCACGCAGTGCAACATCCGCAACTACTCAATCTTTGAGAAAGACAACCTGCTCTTCGCCTACTTCGAGTATGTTGGCGATGACTACGATGCCGATATGGCAAAGATGGCCGCCGATCCCGAGACGCAGCGGTGGTGGGCCATCCAGAACCCCATGCAGCAGCCGATCGCGTCCCGGGCCGAGGGTGAGTGGTGGGCGACGATGGAAGAAGTCTTTCATTGCGACTGAGGCGTGGTCGGTACTTCGTATTGCGTATTCCGTTTTCCCGCGGCGGCAGAACGATCCAACAATGTGGCGCTTACGCAATACGCACACGCAATCCGTCCCAAGGAGCATCCCATGAACCGAACACCCAACTGCCTGGCCAAGCTCGACCGCATGAACAAGATCCTGCGCCATGAGGAAGCCGATCGCGTCCCCATCAGCGATTTCTTCTGGGGCAGCTTCCTGGAACGGTGGCGCAGCGAAAAAGGGCTCCCGTCCGATACCGACATCTACAAATACTACGACCTGGACTGGATCGTCACCATCCCGAACATGGACCCGCACATCAAGCAGTTCGAGGTGTTGAAGGAGAACGAAGAAGAGGTCGTGGTGCGCACCGGCTTCGAGGCGATCATCCGCAAGAAGTTCGCCGATCCGATGCCGGAATGGCTCGGCTTTGATACCGACACTATCGAGAAAGTCGAAGCCTACGAGTTCGAGGATCCCTGGGACGAGCGGCGCTACCTCAGCGCGGGCGATAACCAGATCGCAGGCGTGGGCGACGGCTTTGTCCGCAACAGCCCGGCATGGGTGGAAACGGTCAAGGATCTCTACCCCGACTTCGCGGTGTACGGCAGCGTGTGCGAAGCCAACGAGTACATGCAGCGCATCATCGGGCCGGAGAACCTGTTCCTATGGGTGGGCCTGTATCCCGACCAGCTCGGCCACTTCATCGAGCGCACCAACGCCTTCGCCCTGGAGATCCTCAAGGCGCAGATCAAGGCGGCGGATGGCCTGTTGGATGGCATCGTGATCTGGGGCGATATCGCGTACAAGAAGGATCTCTTCTTCTCGCCCAAATTCTGGCGCAAGTGGTACAAGCCGGGCCTGAAAGTGCTGGTGGACGAAGCGCACGCCCACGGCCTGCCGGTGATCTACCACGGCTGCGGCAACGTCAACCGCGTGTTCGAGGATTTCGTCGAGGTCGGGGTGGACTCGTACAATCCGCTTGAGGCCAAGGCCGGGATGGATGTGGTGGCTTTACGTCGCAAGTTCGGACACAAGATTGGCTTCTGCGGCAACCTGGATGCGCTCACCTGGGCCACCGGCACGATGGACGAGCTCAAGACCATGGTGTTGACCAAGCTCAACGCGGCCAAGGGCGGTGGCTACATCGTCCAGTCCGATCACTCTGTTCCCAGCAACGTCTCGGCCGAGCGGTACGAGTTTGTGGTGAACCTGGTGCGGGAGCACGGGAAGTATCCGTTGAAGCTGGGAGAATATGATTTGGCGGACGTGGCGTGAGGCATGGTGCGTAAGGCGTGGTGCGTGAGGCGTGATGCGTGGTGCGTGGTGCGGAAGGGGGAGGTTGTGTGACAAGCTACGAGGAATGGTTGGCGACGGCTCCGGCGGAGTTCACGGGGGATCCGCTGTGGCGTATGGAGGTTTACCGGCTGGCGTTGTTCGCGAGCGATCTGGCCTGGCACGATGTCTGTAAGCTGGTGCAGGATAAGCGCACCCTCGAAGTAGCAGATCAATTGTTCCGGGCCGCTGGCTCGATTCATGCCAACATCTCGGAAGGCTACAGCCGCAAATCCGGGAAAGACCAGGCGCGTTTCTACGAGTACGCGTTGGGTTCCGACCGCGAAGCGCGCGGGTGGTATTGGCAGGGTCGTCACGTGCTTACCGAAGAGGTGTCCATGCACCGGATCAGACTCTTAACTAAGATCGCCCGTCTTTTGCTGACCATCATCCCATCCGAACGCGGGTACAAGATCAGCGATGAGCCGGCGCCTTATAACGTGACGCTCGACAACACCGACCTGCTCATCGACACACCTATGCCATAGGCGCAAGAGACCTCACACGCAACACGAAATACGCAACACGAAATACGCAACACGTACCACGAAACACGACTGGTATGAACCTACAACACTTGTTACCGCATCAACTCAAGACCGCGCTCGACGCCGGCTGGCCCCTCCTCATACCATCGGGGTGCATCGAGTATCATGGCCCGCACCTGGCACTGGGCACGGACACGATCCTGGTGGCCGAGTTGTGTCAACGCGTCGCACAGCGCGTGAACGCCGTGGTCGCGCCGCCGTTCTGGTATGGGCCGACCGGATATGCCGTCGCCGGGCCGGATCAAGGCACGGTGGACGTCTCGACCGAACGCTTCGGACGCCACGTGAAGGACGTACTCGCAAGCTTCTGGGATATCGGCTTCAAATGGATCATCGTCTGCCAGCACCACCAGCAGCTTGATGGGCCCGAGGCGCTGGCGATCCGCCGGGCCGCGGCCGAGGTGACGTTCGAGAAAACGCACGCCGAGCGAGGCCATGCGTGGTGGGGCAAGGCCCCGCTGCCGCCGGATGACAACATCTTCGAGCGCATCCAGGTCTGGCCGTCGGTGCTGCCCGCCGCGGCCGAGCAGGGTGTCGTGATGGCCGATCACGCCGGGTACTACGAGACCGCTCTGCTTATGGCAGTGCGGCCTGAGCTGGTGGATCTGCAACAGTTGCCATCCGCCAGGCTTGCACCGACAGGCCAGGCCGCACCGTGGTTCACCAACACCGCCGATTCCAAGGCGCACAAGGCGACGCACGAGGACGGCGCACGCATGCTCGGCGCGATGGTCGACGCCTGGGTCGAGAAACTCTCGGCGCTGACCCGGCCGCGACGGCTGACGCCGGAGGATGTGACGATGACGGGGTTGTTTTGACGTGGTGCGTGGTGCGTGATGCGTGATGCGTGAATGTCGTATTGACGCGCGAACTTCCCACTCGACGGAAACGGAACACGCACCACGGATTGCAGTGCGACCCTGTCCGTAGCGGAGAAACGGAACACGCACCACGCACCACGGAAGGAGGTGATGATCCTGCGCGATTGTCCAGGTGTGTTGCCAGCATTCAACCGAGGATACTAACCATCCAGTCCCAACCAAAGGAGGAGTAGCACCCATGTCTGAGGAAAAGAAGATTTCGCGACGCGGTTTTCTGAAGCTGACCGGCGGTTTGGTCGGCGGCGCGGCTGCTGCCGGCACGCTGGCTGCGTGTGCACCGGCTCCCACCCCGGCGCCCGCGCCGACCCAGGCTCCGGCCGCCGCACCGACGCAGGCCCCTGCTGCGGCCGCGCCAACTGCGGCACCGGCTGCCAGCCCTTACGGCAGTTTTCCGGGCGTTACCGTCAAGATCCACGCCATCAGCGGTGGCAACTACGATGAGCTCTACAAGAGCATCCCGCAATGGGAACAGAAGACCGGTGCGAAAACGGAGTTCGTCTTCAAAGGCAACGGCTTCGAGACCGACAAGCGCCTGGTGCAGGACTTCGCGGCCGGCACGGTCGACTATGATGTGTGCTGGGATCACTCCAGCTTCTTCTCACAGTATGTCAAGGCGGGCGGGCTCGAGCCGCTGGACGCCTACTTCAGCAAGGAAGATCTGGCTGACTTCATCCCCCGCCTGGTCGATGCCACGCGGCGCGACGGCAGCCTGTGGGTCATCCCGCGGCACTACGACATCTCATGCATCCACTACCGCACCGACCTGCTGGGCGACCGCAAGGTGCCGGAAACGTGGGATGAGTTCAAGCAGTTGGCTCTCGATCTGACCGATGCGGGCCAGGGCATCTACGGCACGGAGTTCGCGGGCAAGGAAGAGGCTCTCACCGGCCGGTTCTACGAGGTGTTAATCGCCGAAGGCGGCCAGCTCTTCGATGACAAGTGGGAGCCGGTCTTCAACAGCCCGGCCGGCGTCAAGGCCGCCACCATGTTCGCCGATCTCTACAAGGCCAAGGCGATGCCGCCCGACATGACCAACTATGTCTGGGACGATGTGGCCAAGAACTTCGCGGACGGCAAGATCGCACTCTACACGGAGTGGTACGGCTGGTACAGCTACTTCCAGGATCCCAAGAGCAGCAAGGTTGCCGGCAAGTTCGACCTGGCCCGCCAGCCCATGGGCGACGGTAAGATCCACAGCGGCTGGGCCGGCAACCACGGGTTCTCGATCACCAAGGCCAGCAAGAACAAGGAGGCCGCGGCTTCGCTGATCAAGTTCCTGACCAACCCCGACAACCAGCGGGTCGAGGCCAAGCTGGGCTTCACCGTGTCCCGCGCCAGCATCAACCAGGAAACCATCGACGAGGCGGCCAAGTCGAGCAATCCGCTCGACAAGAAGCGGCTGGAGCTGGCCCTCTTGCAGGCGCAGGAAGACTACAAGACACCGCCCCTGATCGCCGAATGGCTGCCCATGTCCAACGTCTTCTACCCGATCATGCAGAAGATCATCCTGGGCGACGTGACGCCTAAGGCTGGCCTGGACGACGCGGTGGCCCAGGTCAAGAAACTGATGACCGACGCCGGGTACTACAAGTCCTGACGTAATGCGTGGTGCGTGATGCGCATTCCGCGTAAGCGCCAAACCTATGGGGCTAATCACGGAACACGCATCACGTTTCACATAAGCTGCCACACGAGGGATGTGGTGGGTGAGCGGTGAGAATCTCGTTCTCCCATCATTTCCCTCCTGTTGGAGGTTGCCATGACCGTAACGACCCTTGCGCCGGCGGCCGGAAAGCGTGCCAGCACGCGCTCGGTTTCCCGTGAAACGCGGTTACTGCCGATCGCTTTCCTGCTGCCTGGTTTTCTGGTGATCCTGCTGGTGGTCGGATTTCCGATGTTGTATTCGCTCTACCTCAGCTTCACCAATTATACCCTGACGAGCGCCAAGAGCTTTCACTGGATCTGGTTTCAAAATTATGGGACGCTGTTCCATGATCCGACCTTCTGGCAGGCATTTGGGCGGACCGTCCTTTTCATGACGTTAGCCACGAACCTGGAATTCCTGATCGGCCTGGGAATCGCCCAACTCATGTCCAAGGCCATTCGGGGGCGCAGCCTCCTGCGTACGATCATCATGATGCCCATGATGTTTGCGCCGATCTTGGTCGGTTTCCAGTTCAAGTGGTTCTTCAACGCTGAAGTCGGGCTGGTCAACAATATCCTCTTTTCCCTTACAGGAACGGCACACATCATCCCCTGGCTGATCGATGTGCCGCTGGGATTTATCTCGATTTTGATCGCCGAGATTTGGATGAGCACGCCGTTCATGGTCATTATCCTGGAGGCCGGCATCCTTTCGCTGCCCACCGAGCCATTTGAGGCCGCCGAAGTCGACGGCGCATCGGGGTGGCAGAAGTTCCGGCATCTCACATTGCCCATGATCATGCCGTTTATCTACACCGCACTGGCCATTCGTTCACTGGACATCGCGCGGGCCTATGACGTGATTAGCATCATGACCGGCGGCGGTCCGGGCAGCCGAACCGAGCTGATCTGGACCTATGTTTACCGCCTGGCGTTTAGCGGGCATAACTACGCGATGGGCAGCGCCATGTCATACGTCACGGTAATCATCAGCTTCCTGTTCACCTGGTATTTGTTCCGCAACGTCATCAAGAGCCGGTGGGAGGGTCGCGAATGAACCTTGCATTGCCTCGCCGGGAGAAAGCCGGTTACAAGCAGGCCGGCCGCCGTCGCAACAGGCTCGACACGTTGCGCGACGTTGCCCTTTACGTCATTATCCTGGGTTTCTTCCTGCCGGTGCTGTGGATCATCCTTACCTCGATGCGGCCGAACGTTGAAATCAACACGCGGCCGCCGGTCTGGATCCCGGCGCACCTGGACTTCGACTCATACAAGATCCTGCTTGGAATGCCGACGCCGGAAGGCGCGTTCGGCATGGGCGCGGCCATCCCATTTGTCCAGTATGCTCGCAACTCGACGGTGATCGCGTTGGCCAGCACCTTGATTTCCCTGGTGCTCGGCACCCTGGCAGGGTTTACGTTTGCCCGCTTCTCTTTCCGGGGCAAGAACGGCATTTTCCTCTCGATGATGTTGGCCCGCGCGGTGCCCGGCGTCGCGCTCAGCCTGCCGTTGTTTATCCTCTTCGCCCGCATGGGGTTATCCGACAAGATCCTGGGGATGATCATCGCCTACTCAGCCTTGAACATCCCATTCACGGCCTGGCTGATGGATGGCTTTTTCCGCGCATTGCCCCAGGAGCTCGATGATGCCGCGCTGATCGACGGCTGCTCGCGATGGACCGCGCTCTTGCGGGTGGACCTGCCCCTGGCGCTGCCGGGTGTAGCCGCCAGTGGCATTTTCGCCTTCCTCACTTCGTGGAACGAGTTTGCGCTCGCCACGGTCATCACCCGCACGCCGGCCTCGCGCACCTTCCCGCCCGGCCTGTACGAGTTCACCGGCCAGTTCGTCACCGACTGGCGCGGCATGACCGCCATGTCGGTGATGATGCTGATCCCGTCGGTTATTTTTGTGGCATTGGTGCAGCGGCAACTGGTGCAAGGGTTGGCGTCTGGCGCGACGAAGGGGTAGGCGGTGCAGTGGATAGGTGCTGGGTACCGGGGATTAGGTATTGGGTATTGGGTATTGGGCAAGCTACGGTTCTTCTAGCACCTAATCCCTAATCCCCAATCCCTAATCCCCAATACCTAATCCCTAATACCCACTCCCCTCAATCTCAAGTTCTCTACGGAGGTTTCTTCATGGGAAGAGCGATTGCTCTAGCGGATACCGCGAAATACGAGCGCAATACCCCCGCCGTCGGCGTGTTCGTCGCCGGTGACCCGCGCATCGATGCCTACAGCCGCCAGCGTTGCCGCAACGTCTGCCAGATGGTGGCAGATACCCTGGCCGAACGTGTAAAGCTGCCGGACGGCTCCCCGGTCAAAGTCGTGTGGACCCCGATCCTGGTAGACGGTGAGCCGCAGGCCGATCTCGTCGCCAAGCAGTTCCAGGACGCCGGCGTGAAGGTACTGGTGTGCGCGCCCGATACCTGGGCATTCCCGCAGCTCAGCGTGATCTCACTGCTCCAGCAGTTCCCCAAGGACACGCCGATCAATTTCACCTGCGGCAACAGCGGTCCTAAGCCGGGCGTCGTCTTTTCCCACGCGGTCAACGGCGCGCTGGCGCAGTACGGCCGGCTCTCGCACCTCAACGTAGGCACCTGGCCCGACACCGGCCTGAACCCGGTCATGACCGAGGGCACCGCGCAGGCGTTGGTGGATTGGGCTTACGCCGCCATCACCACCCAGGCGTTCAAAGGCCGCCGCGTGGTGATCTTCGGGCACGACTCGATGGGCATGGAGACCGCCCTCGGCCACATCATCCCCACCCGCCATCAGTTCGGCATCGAGATCACGCGGCTCGATATGAAGCTGCTGGCCGATATGCTCAGCAAGAAAGCCTACGACGCCGAGGAACTCAAGGCGTTACGCGGGTTCGTCGACAGCCACCTGGGCAAACGGCTGGAGCTACGCGACGCAGTGGACTCCGAACGGTTCAACCAGAGCCTGGCGCTCTACCTGATCACGCGCGATCTGCTCCGGGACCTGGGCGCGGTGGGTGGCGGGTTCATGAGTCAGCTCGAATGGGGTTCCGACCTGCGCGGCATTCCGCTGCCCGTGGCCGATGCGATGGAGTCGTTCTTCAACTCCACCTTCGATCACACCGGTCGCAAGGCGCCCACGCCGTTCGCCACCGAGGCTGACGTGCAAGGCCTGCTGACCATGCTGTTCATGTCGTCGCTGACCGCGGGCAATCCGCCGCTCTTCATGGATTTCCGCAAGGTATGGGAGCACTGGGAACTCGAAACGCTGGCGGAAAAGATCGGTTTCACCCTGCCCGAGAACGAGCTCTGGGTGCAGAAGGGGCTGGTTGACGGTGACAATTCCGGCAGCGCGTCGCTGGACTGGGCAACCAAACCGGGCGCCAGCGTCGATGAGATCATGGCGCGCGTCAGCATGCCGCTGGCCGACGACGAATACTTCCCCGGCATGGGCAACTCGATCACCTTCAAATCGCCGGGCGGATTGACGGGCATCGCCGGCCGCCTGACCTTCAGCAGCCTGTCAGGCATCTTCAGCATGAGCTGGGATGAAGTGTCCACCGCCGAGGTGCCCGAGCCGCTGGCCTCCGCGCTCTGCGATCTGACCAACAATACCTGGCCGCACACTTTCGTGGTGCCCAGGTATGCCACCATGGGCGAGTACAAGCATTACCCGCCGGCCAACCACCTCCACATGGTCCAGGGCCTCGCCCCAGCGCGGCTGGAGTACTGGATGGATCTGAACAACGTGCTTTCGGTCACCCCCTGGGCCGCGCGGCCGGCCCATATCGAGGGCACTGACCGGCCTACTCCTCTGCTTTACCTGATGAACGGCGGCGAGAACAACGCCAAGCTGATGTTGGGGAGGAAGCTGTGAGGTGGCACGAGGGGGTGTAGAGCGTAGAACGTGGAGCGTAGAACGTGGAGCGCGGCCTATCGTGAAAAGGGGGCTTTGGGGAACGCATCTGTGCGGCCGTCATTGCGAGTTACCTATGTCGCCCAGTTTCTGAGCAGTTTCTCATGCCGCGGGCGGCACCACGACGCATGGAAACCTCTCCCCCAGCCCCTCCCCTGTGAAGGGAGGGGAGTGCGTTTCCCCCTTCCTTTGCAGGGAAGGGGGCCAGGGGGTCAGGTGGGCGATTTTCAGGGCGGTTACTCATGCTGCGAGCGGCGCCACGGCGCATGAGAAGGCGACTGCCATCGTCCATGGTCAATCGTCCATCGTCGATCTTGGGGGCAGAAGCGGTGTTGTCCGCACAGGATACGTGCCGGAGTTCGCAGAGATGAAGCAATCGGGCGTATAATCGGGGAGACTGCTGCGCTGACAGCGAACGAAACCTATCCGACAGGAGATTCCCCATGTCCAACAAAGCTCTTGAGCAAGGTGAAGGCATCCTCCGTTTGGCGCCGACCTGGGTGCCGCGTTCCTTCTGCATCCCCGGCAAGCGCATCAAGCTGCACCCGGACGACATCTACGCGTTCGGCGCGCATCGCGGAGGCATCGACGAGCGCTGGTTCTCTTCCACCACTAAGGCCGACAACGGCCCGGAGACGACGCCCGACGAGGGTCTGAGCTACGTAGTCTGGGGCGACGAGAGGAAACCCCAGAAGACCCTCTTCAAGGACGTGATCGCCGACGCTGGCGCCGGGCTGCTGGGCGATGCGTTGTGGAATACATACCACGCCTGGCCGATGTTCGCCAAGTTCTTCGATAACAAGGGCGCCCTGCCCCATCACGTGCACCAAATGGAAGAACACGCCCGGCGGGTCGGCCAGGAACCGAAGCCCGAGTCCTACTACTTCCCTCGCCAGTTGAACAACTACGGCGCCGACGCGCCGTACACTTACTTCGGCCTGGAGCCGGGCACCACCAAAGACCAGGTGCGCCATTGCCTGGAGATCTGGGATCAGGGCGACAACCACATCACCGACCTGTCGAAGGCGTATCGGCTGGAGCTGGGCGCCGGCTGGTACGTGCCCGCCGGCATCCTTCACGCGCCGGGCAGCCTGTGCACCTACGAGCCGCAGTGGGCCTCCGACGTCTTCGCGATGTTCCAATCGCTCGTCAACGAGGCGCCGATCGGCTGGGATCTGCTGGTGAAGAACGTACCACCGGAGTGCCACCACGACCTGGACTACATCATCTCGATGATCGACTGGGATGCCAACCTCAACCCCAACTTCAAGCGGGATCACTTCCGGGCGCCGAGGCCGGTCAAGCCGGTGGCGGAGATGGAGAGCCAGGGCTACGTCGAGCAATGGATCGCCTATGGCAACCAGTACGTCGCTGCGAAGGAGTTGACGGTGCTGCCTGGTCGAACCGTCACCGTGCGTGACGCCGGTCCCTACGGCATGGTCATGCTGCAAGGCCACGGCACGATGGGCGTCTGGCCCATCGAGACGCCCGCGCTGATCCGCTTCGGACAGTTGACGCACGACGAGTACTTCGTCTCCTGTGCGGCGGCCAACGCGGGCGTCAAGATCACCAATCTCAGCACCACCGATCCGATCGTCATGCTGAAGCACTTCGGCCCGAATCCCGAAGCGCCGAAGTGATGAGTAGTAATGAGAAACGAGTAACGAGTAATCTTTGCTTCTCGTTACTCGTTTCTCGTTACTCGTTTCTCGTTTCTCGTTTCTCGTTTCTCGTTTCTCGTTACTCGTTACTCGTTTCTCATTTCTCATTTCTCGTTTCTCATTACGCGCACCTTCCACGGAGGACAAGCCATGACTCAAAACCACCTTGCCCTCGACCTCGGCGCATCCGGCGGCCGCGCCATCGTCGGCCGCTTCGACGGGGAATGCCTGGCTCTGGAAGAAGTGCACCGCTTTCCCAACGGCCCGGTGCAGTTGCCGAACGCGTACGGCAGCGGCCTCTACTGGGACGCGCTGCGTCTTTTCAGCGAGTTGAAAGAAGGGCTGGCCAGGGCCGTGAGCTGCTGTGGTTCTGCGACAGGCTCTGGGAGCCTGGTCAGCGTGGGGCTGGACACGTGGGGCGTCGACTTCGGGCTGCTGGATCGTGACGGCGTGCTGCTCGGCAACCCGTATCATTACCGGGACAGCCGCACCGACGGCATGGTGGAAGAGGCGTTCCGGCGGGTGCCCCGCGCCGAGATTTTCGCGGCGACCGGCATCCAGTTCATGCAGATCAATGCGCTTTACCAGCTCCTGGCGATGGTCGTGCGGGATGACCCGCTGTTGAGGGTCGCCGACACCCTGCTGATGGTGCCCGATCTGTTCAATTACTGGCTGACCGGCCAGAAGGTGAGCGAGCAGAGCATCGCCAGCACCAGCCAGTGCCTCGATCCGTTCAGCGGCGACTGGGCCAGGCCGTTGCTCGCCCGGCTGGGCATCCCCAATGCCATCTTCCCCCCGATTGTGCCGCCGGGCGCTGTGCTGGGTGGGCTATTGCCGCACGTAGCGGCCGAGACCGGCGCAAAAAGGATCACGGTCGTCGCGCCAGGCAGCCACGACACGGCCAGCGCAGTCGCCGCCGTCCCTGCCGAGAGCGAGGACTACGCCTATCTCAGCTCGGGCACATGGTCGCTGATGGGCATCGAGAGCGCCCGGCCGGTGGTGAACGACAAGAGCCTGGCATTCAACGTGACTAACGAAGGCGGCGTGTGCGACACCATCCGTCTGCTCAAGAACATCACCGGGCTATGGGTGATCCAGGAATGCCGGCGGACGTGGACCCAGGAAGGCGCCAGGCTCTCCTGGGATGAGATCGTCGGGCTGGCCACAGCCGCGCCCGCGTTCACCGCGCTGATCGACGTGGACGCGAAGGACTTCGCGACGCCGGGCGACATGCCGGCCCGCATCCGGGCGTACTGTGCGCGTACCGGGCAGCCCGCGCCACGGCATCGGGGCACGGTGGCCCGCGTGGTGTTCGAGAGCCTGGCGCTCAAGTACCGCCGCACGCTTGAGATGCTGGACGAGCTGCTGGGGCGACGCATCTCGGTGCTGCACATCGTCGGTGGTGGGGTGCAGAACCGGCTTCTGTCGCAGTTCGCGGCGAACGCCATCGGCCGGCCGGTGGGCGCCGGGCCCATCGAGGCCACCGCGGCCGGCAATCTCCTGATGCAGATGCTGGCGACAGGGGCCATCGGCTCGCTGGCAGAAGGCCGCCAGGTGATCCGCCGCTCGTTCGGCACCGAGCGCTTCGAGCCGAGCGACACTGCCGCCTGGGAGGACGCGTATGCGCGGTTTGGTAGGCTGATTGCATGAAGCAAGGAAAGACCAGTAACGAGTGACGAGTAACCAGCAATCGGGTTGTCGCCTGCCCGTCCCGTTGCCTGTTACGCGTCACTCGTTACTCGTTACTCGTCACTCGTCACTCGTTACTCATTCTCATCCAGGAGGCGCCCCATCAAGGCCACAACGACTGAACTTGAAGCCGCTCTCAACGGTTTCTCGCTGGACACCCGCATGAGCGCGCTGGCCGAGCTGGTGGCCCTGGCCGACCGCGGCGAGGTGGCGTGCGCGCCGGAGCATGGCGCCGTCAACCTGCATTGCCACACCTTCTTCTCGTTCAACGCCTACGGCCATTCCCCTGCATCGCTGGCGTGGCTGGCAAAAAAGCGCGGCCTGGCGGGCATCGGCGCCGTCGATTTCGACGTGCTGGATGCCGTGGACGAGTTCCTGGCCGCGTGCGATCTGGCCGGCGTCCGCGGTAGCGCGGGGATCGAGACGCGCGTGTTCATCCCGGAATTTGCCGCGCGGGAGATCAACTCGCCGGGCGAGCCGGGCGTGTACTACCACATGGGCATCGGGTTTGCGTCGGGCAGTGTGCCGCCTCAAGCCGCTCCGACGCTGGCCTCTATGCGTGCCCGCGCCGAACGGCGAAACCGCGACATGCTCGAACGGATCAACGCACACCTGGTGCCGGTCACGCTGGATTACGACCGCGATGTCTTGCCGCTGACCCCCGCCGGCAATGCCACCGAGCGCCACATGCTCCTGGCATATATCCGGGCGGCCGAGGAACGTTACGCGGGCTGTCCCTCGGACCTGATCGCGTTCTGGGCAGGAAAGCTGGCCGTCCCGGCCGAGCAAGTCAGGGCTGCCATCGGCGACTATGCCAGGTTCTCGAACCTGGTGCGCGGCAAGCTGATGAAAAAAGGCGGGATCGGTTACGTCTCCCCCAGCCCCGATGCGTTCCCGACGGTCGAGGAGTTCCACGGCTTCATCGTCGCGTGCGGCGCGCTGCCTTGCGCGGCCTGGCTCGACGGCACCTCGGCCGGGGAGCAAGCCATTGGTGAGCTGCTGGAGCTGCTGATCGGGAAAGGCGTGGTCGCGCTCAATATCATCCCCGATCGCAACTGGAACATCGCGGAGCCAGCGACGAAGGCGCTCAAAGTGGGCAGGCTGCATGAGATCGTGCGCATCGCCGGTGAGCTCGATCTGCCGCTGAACGTCGGCACCGAGATGAACGCGCCGGGCAACAAGCTGGTGGACGACTTCGACGTGCCCGAGTTGGCGCCGGTGAGGCAGGCGTTCCTGGACGGCGCGCGCTTCATCTACGGCCACACCGTCATGCAGCGCGCGTTGGGGCTGGGATACCAAAGCGAATGGGCCAAAACGCACCTGCCGACCCGGCGCGAGCGCAACGCGTTCTACACCGCCGTCGGATACCGGGCGCCGCAGGGGAAAGAGGGGGTAGCAAAACCCGCGCGACTGAATGCCGCCAGCCCGCCAGAAGCTGTGCTGGCAAAAATATGAAACAGCCGGGGGTCAGGCGATCCGTCCCAGGTGCGCCAGGGCGAAGAACAGCGAGCTGAGCTGGACCGCCTGCAAGAGCTCGCCCCGCTTCGCCAGCGCGACGAGAGCGTCGAGCGGCATCAACACTACCTCCAGATGTTCGGTGGCATCCGGGCAGGGCCGGCACACCCGTTCGACGTCTCGGGCCAGGAAGCAGTGCGTCAGGTTCGTGTGGCTCGCCGGGTTCGGCGCGATGGCGCCGGTCGCGATCCAATCTGTCCCCGCATAGCCAGTCTCTTCCAGCAGCTCGCGCTGAGCGGCTTCAAGCATGGATACTTCGCCGGGCCTGGTAGAGCCGCCCGGAATCTCCAGGATCGTACGGTCGAGGCCGGGCCGATATTGCCGCACAAGAACGACTTCCTGCGTCCGGGTGAGCGCGACCACGTTCACCCACGAACGATATTCGATGATGTAAACCGGCTCGATGACACAGTCATCCGGCAGCCGATAGGTATCGGCGCGGAGGGTGAGCCACTCATCGTGCACGACGTAGCGGGAGTCGAGGCGCATCCAATCGAGCGATCGCATAGCAGCCCTTCTCGAAGCTCTCGGTGTATGACCAAAGCCGCGTATCACCCTGTGCCGGGTACCGTCTGGCTGTCCCTCTTGGGCCGCGGGCGCCGATGGCCCGCCGTGGGTTGAAACCGCACGGCTGAGGCAGGTCCAAGCCGGTCAAGACCGGCTGACGCGTTGCAGGTCAGTTGGTCTCGGCCGACTTCCACCGGCTTATGCCGGGAGTTTCAACGCTTGGCCGCGGGTTCCTGGCAGGGTTCGCACTCCAGAGGTTGGGCGGTTGGGCGAGCGGCGCCAGGATGCTCAGGGCGGCTGGAATGTCGCTCGGCCAGGCGCCATTCGTTGCCTTGCTTCAGCCAAATGTCGGTCAACATGAAATCAGCCGAGCGATCCTGACCGTGAAGCGTGGCTACCTGGCGCCATAGCATGACCGCAACGGCAACGCAGTCGTACACGTGAACATAGATGTGCTCGACGGCGGCCTCGGTAATCTGGTAGTCATTCAGGCTTTCGAGCCAGGCGTCACGCGGCACCACCTGGAGCGGCATCTGTTCGACGGCGATGACCAACGAGTAGCCGTCGGCCATCATCTGCTGCAACACGGCGATATCCTTCGCCTCGAAAGCCGCGGCCCAACGGCGCTCGGCATCTGCAATCTGGGCTTCGACCGGTCGATCGTACGGCAAGTTCATGAAGCACACCTCCTTCGCGATGACACAAAAAGCCCGCGGCGGCTGACGCCAGTAGGTTGCGCCAGCTACGCCGCGGGCAAGACGATCCAGGAGCTCACTGGGCCAGAGCACGATGCTGACCCACAAACATGGGTTCTGCGAAAACCCGGGGCGTCAAAGCGGACCTCACTTTGACCCGATCATAGTATACCGGAAAAACCAACAAACCGCCAACGCGCCGAACAAGGCTCAATTCATTTCGAAACCACCGTCCACGTTCAACGCCTGGCCGGTGATGTAATCGCTATCGGACGAACAGAGAAAGGCCACAGCGCCGGCGATGTCTTCGGCGGTAGCCGCGCGCTTGAGCGGCACCGTTTGGATGAATGACGCTATCGCCTCGCCGGGCTTTCCGCCGAAGAGCCGGCCGCGATCTTTGTCGATCTGCTGCCACATCGGTGTGAGCACGATGCCGGGGCAGACCGCGTTGGCGTTGATGCGATAAGGCGCCAGCGCCAGCGCCGTCGATTGGGTCAGGCTGATGATAGCGGCCTTGCTGGCCGCGTAATGTGCCTGAAATGAGCGCCCTCGGCGGCCCGAAACCGATGACAGGCTAACGATCTTGCCATAACTGGCAGCCAGCAGCTCGGCCTCGGCCGGGGCCGTTGCGGCGGCATGGAATGACTCGGGTAGCTGCTTGATCATTTGCCGGGCGACCGCCTGGATGAGGAAGAAGGTACCGCGCAGGTTGACGTCCAGCATACGATCCCAGTCGATCTCGGTCAGGTCGAGCATCGGCTTGGTCTGCGCCACGCCAGCATTGTTCACCAGGATGTCGATGTGCCCAAGCTGGGCGGTGAGGTCATCGACCATCCTTTGTGTCGCCGCGACGTCCGAGATATCTACCGGATAGGTCAAGGCTCGACCGCCCGCCGCTCCGATCTCGGCCGCCACGGCCGCGGCCTTCTCGGCGTTGTACTCGGCCACCACAACCTGACCGCCTTCACGCGCCAGGCGTTGCGCGATCCCCTTACCGATCCCCTGACCCGAGCCGGTAACGATGGCGACTTTACCCAGGAATCTTTGATCCATCTGTTTTCCTTCCAGCCTGGCCTGAGAATGACAATGGACGATCGACCATGGACCGTAGCTGTCGACTTCTCATGGGTCGTGGCGACATGCACGGCATGCCCATCTGCCCTGAGAATAGCGGGGATGAGGGGATCAGGGGATGGGCAGCAGGAACAATCCCCTCATCCCCCAATCCCCGCCAGTTCTCACCCGCCGTGGCGCCGCACCCGGCATGAGTAACTGCCCTGAAAATCGCCCGCTCACCACAAAGGCTCCAAGGCACGAAGGACACAGAGCCTCTCCAATTCCTTGTGCTCTTGGTGTCTTGGTGTCTTGGTGGTGAGCCATTTTCACCCGCCGTGGCGCCGCACCCGGCATGGCCATCTGGCCTGAAGCGTTTATCCGGGCAGCAGCGGCAGCGGCCCACCCCAGCAGGGTGTCGGGCCGGCTGTTCGGGTCATTATACATCACACCCTGCGAACCGGTGATATGGCTCAAGAAAGCTTCTCATCTCAGTAGTAAATTTCGCGCGATTGCCTTTATAATGCAACATCAAGAATTCCCAAAGGAGACACCCGTGAAACGCGTCGGATTCCTGCTCAAAGTCAAGCAAGAGAAACTGGACGAATACAAGAAGCGCCACGAAGCCGTCTGGCCCGAGATGCTGGACGCGCTGCGGCGCACCGGCTGGCACAACTACTCGATCTTTGCGCGCGAAGACGGCCTGCTGTTTGGCTACTTCGAGGCTGCCGGCAGCTTCAAGGCCTCGTTAGATGGGATGGCCGAGGAGGAGATCAATGCCAGGTGGCAGGATCTCATGGCGCCGTATTTCGAAAACCTCAGCGCCGCGCACGCCGACGAGAGCATGGTTGAGCTGGAGGAAGTGTTCCACCTCGATTGAGCCCCGGGAACCATTGGGCAGGCATCTGCCACTCCGCACGCTGCGACCCGATCTCGCCTTCACCCGGCGTCCTTCGGGTCGCGTTTTCGACAACATTCAACAATTCACAATACGATCTCCCGCTTTCACAATCAATCACAGGTATTGACAGACAATCACAAACGTGATATGCTTTTGCTGCCACTCAAAATGATCCATTCGAAATAGTGCGCGACTCAACGACGGGGGTTTCACAGTTGGAAACTCACAAGCGTCGGCAAACCATCCTTTCTTTGCTTCGCGAGTCCGGCACGTTGGACGTAGACGCAGTCGCCGCGCGCTTGGACGTCAGCCCTAACACCATCCGGAACGATTTCAATGCCCTGGCCAGCGAAAGGCTGCTGCGGCGGGTTCGCGGCGGCGCGGCGCTGCCCGAGACGATCGGCGACGACACCGGTGGCCCCATGACCACCTTTCGCGCCCGCTGCGCAGTCAACCAAAAAGCCAAGGAGTGGATCGCTCGCCGGGCCGCCGACCTGATCGAAGACGGCGACTCCATCCTTCTCGATGCCAGCAGCACGGTCTATCATCTCGCTGAATTCCTGATGAACCGGCGCAATCTCACCGTCGTTACCAACGGCATTGAGGTAGGCCGCAAGCTGGCGTTAAATCCCTCCAACACCGTGATGCTGCTGGGCGGCTTGCTGCGCGCTAACGGGATTCCGACGGCCGATGTCCTCAGTGACCCGGTGCTCAAAGATCTGCACATGAAGATGGCCTTCGTCTCATGCAACGGCTTCACGCCCGATGCCGGCCTGACCGAGGCGAACATCCTGGACGCACAGCTCAAAAGCAAAATGGTCGCGGCGGCCGGCTCGGTCATCGCCTTAGTCGATTCGAGCAAGTTCGGCCGGGTGGGCCTGGCTCCATTTGCCCGCACCGATCAGATTTCACACATCTTCACCGACAGCAGCATCTCGGAAGCGTGGATCGAGCAACTCCGACGCACGAATGCTCTGCTGACCGTCTGCGACGAGGTCACCGTCTCGGCGTACACACCTTGCGACAGAGAAAGCCGCAGCTACAAGATCGGCTTCGCCAACCTGACCGAGCGGATGCCGTTCGCCCAGCAGGTGCGCCAGGGGCTGGAGCAGGCCGCGGTGTCGCTCAAGAACGTCGAGCTCCTCATCCGCGACAACGACCTGGATCGCCGCAAGGCCCTCGAGAACGTGGATTGGTTCATCACCCACCGCGTGGACCTTGTCATCGAGTACCAGATCGACGCCGAAGCTGGCAATGTCATCATGGATCGTTTTCGCCAGGCCAACATCCCCGTCATCGCCGTGGACATCCCGCTGCCGGGAGCCATCTACTTCGGCGCCGACAGCTATCGGGCCGGTTTCCTGGCCGGGGAAGGCTTGGGCCGCTGGATCCGGGATCACTGGCGCGGAGAGCTCGACCTGCTGCTCTGCATCCAGGATGCCCGCAGCGGCGCTACCCCGGCCGCGCGCCTCCAGGGCGGCCGGGACGGCATGGAATCGGTGTTGGGCGCCTTGCCCAGAGGACGCGTCCTGACCATCCCCGGCGGCAGCCTGATGGAGGAGACGCGGGTGATGATCGGGTCGCAACTGACCGCGCTGCCGGACGCGACGCGCATCGGCCTCATCGCGCAAAACGATGACGCGGCCTTGGGCGCGCTCGCTGCATTCGCAGAAGCGGGCTGGCTCCACAGGATCGCGGCCGTCGGCCAAAACGCCGACCGCCTGGGCCGGGCGGCGCTGCAACAGCCGGATTTGCCTTTTATCGGTTCCACCAGTTACGCACCGGAGACCTACGGACGGCGCTTGATCGATCTCGCGCTGAAGCTGTTGCGCGGGGAACCGGTGCCACCGGCGGTGTACATCGAGCACACATTTGTCAACGGCGGGAAACAGATCTCCGAACAACAACCTCTATCGGAGACGGCGGCCTGACTTCTGTGCGGCGAGCAATGCGAGCTCACCTCTAGCTTGGCAGGTGAAGAATGGTAATACCCCCAGAAAAGACGCCGGTCATGGAGATTCGGAACATCTCCAAGTGCTTCGACGCTACGCAGGCCCTGGATAACGTCTCGCTGAACCTCTACCCGGGCGAGGTTCACGCCGTTATCGGGGAAAACGGCGCCGGCAAGTCCACCCTGATCAAGATCATGACAGGGATCTACCGGCCTGACTCGGGCACGATGCTGCTAGATGGCAGGCCCGTTCAGGTGCGCAATTCCCAGGAGGCGCAGGCCCTGGGTATCGCGGCGATCTACCAGGAACCGATGGTCTTCCCCGACCTGAACGTGGCCGAGAACATCTTTATCAGTCACCAGGATCGAGGCCCGGTCGTGCGGTGGGCCAAAATGTACGCCGATGCCGAGGAGATCCTGGGGAAGCTGGGCGTGCGGCTGGATGCACGCATGCCGGCCCGCGGCCTGACCCTGGCCGCGCAACAGGCTGTCGAGATCGCGAAGGCGATCTCGCTGAAGGTCCGTGTGCTGATCATGGACGAACCGACCGCCTCCCTTTCGCAGCATGAGGTGATCCAGCTCTTCACGCTGGTCCGGTCCCTGTGCAGCCAGGGCGTGGCGATCCTCTTCATCGGCCATCGCCTGGAAGAAGTCTTCAAGATCGCGGACCGCATCACGGTCCTGCGCGACGGCAAATGGATCTCCTCTCGCCCGCGCGCCGAAGCGACGCATGACAACGTCATCCGCGACATGGTTGGCCGCGAAGTCAAAGACTTCTTCGCCAAGAGCGACGGCAAACGCGGCGAACTGCTGGTGTCGGTGCGCAACCTCGGCAAAGAAGGCGTTTTCCAGGGGATGAACTTCGACATCTATCGTGGCGAGGTGCTCGGGTTCGCGGGCCTGATCGGCTCCCGACGCACCGACGTGGGGCTGGCCCTCTTCGGTATCGAGCCGGCGGATACCGGCGAGATCATGTTTGAGGGCAAGGCCCACCGCATCCGATCTCCCGGTGAGGCGCTCAGCCTGGGCGTTGCCTACGCGTCCGAGGATCGGCGCCAGTTCGGCCTATCCCTGCCGATGTCCATCGCTGCCAACATCTCCCTGCCGACCCTCTTCAGATATCTGACGCCGCTGGGCCTTATCCGGCAGCGCGATGAGATAGCTGCAGCGGATGTATTCCGCAAGCGCCTTAACATCCGCGCCTCATCGGTCCTGACCGAGGTCGCACGCCTGTCCGGCGGCAATCAGCAGAAGGTCATGCTGAGCAAGTGGCTGAACGCAAATCCGAGGCTGCTGATCCTGGATGAGCCCACGCGCGGCATCGACGTCGGCGCCAAGGCCGAGGTCCACCACATGATCAACGACCTGGCCAGCCAGGGACTGGCGGTGATCATGATTTCGTCTGATCTGCCTGAAGTGCTGGCGATGAGCGACCGGGTCCTGGTGATGCGCGAAGGGCGCCAGATGGCGATCCTCGACCGGGCCGAGGTTACCGAGGAACGCGTCATGGCGGCGGCCATGGGCCAGGCGACCCCCGACCTCAGCCCATCATCGGCCGGCGATAGGCCGAGTGATGCTATGCCACGGGAACAGCAACCATGAAGACACTCCTACGCAATATCATCCGGCGCTTCCGGCCCGAGCAGATTCGGCTGTTGTTCCTGGTCGTCTTGATGGCACTGATCCTGGTGTTCTTCTCCATCGAGATTCCCGGCTACTTCAACGCTCGATTTGTCATTCGCCAGTCCACCAGCGTGGTCGTGGTGGCTGTGCTTGCCATCGGGCAGACCCTGGTATTCCTGACTCGCAACTTCGATCTCTCGGTGGGGTCCATCGCCGGCTTCACCGCCTACTTCGTGGGCCAGCAGCTCTGGTGGCATCCGGGCATCCCGCCGGTCGCGGCCGTGCTCCTGGCCATCGGCGTCGGCGTCGTCGCAGGCTCGATCAACGGTGTGCTGATCGCGTATGGCCGGGTGCCGTCGATCATCACCACGATCGGCACCCTGGCGATCTACCGCAGCATCCTGATCGAGTATTCCCATGCCATCCCGATCACGACGAACAACCTGCCCCAATGGCTCGTCGACATATCGGCTGCCAACGTGTTCAGCATCGGCAGCATCGAGATCCGCACGCTGTTCGCCATCATGATCGTGGCCGTCGTGATTTTCCAGTTCGTGCTGTCGGCCCTGCCGTTCGGCCGGCGGCTGTATGCGATCGGCTCCAACCCTGACGCGGCGCGCGTGGCGGGCTTCCCGGCGCAACGGATCGTCTTCCTGGCGTTTGTGCTGAGTGGCGGCATCGCCGGCCTGGCGGGATTTCTCTTCCTCGGCCGGTTCGGCAATATCACCGTCCTTGCAGCCACCGGCTTCGAGTTTCAATCTATCGCCGCGGTGGTCGTCGGCGGCGTCAGCAACATGGGCGGCTCCGGCACGGTCATCGGCGCGTTCCTGGGCGCGCTGCTGCTCGACCTATTGCAGAACAGCCTCTTCAGATGGGCAGTTATCAGCCAGTTCTGGCTCGATGCGATCCGCGGCATACTGATCCTCCTGGCAGTGGCGCTGGACTATGTGGTCTTCGGGCGCCTGACGAACCTGTGGGCGCGCGCTGGTCTGCAGACAGGCAGCAAAGAACCCGACGAGGCGGCCGGCATGTCGCCCGGTGCTGGCCCGCAAGAGCATGCGGAGGTGAGAACCCATGTCGGCTGATATCCCTGGTACAGGCGATCCGAAAACCGCCAGATCTTCCTCGGTCCTGGTGGCTGTGTGGCAGCGGCTGCGAAGCTGGGAAGGTCTGTTGCTGGCGCTGCTGATCGTCATCATCCTGATCAACCGCTCCCTGGCACCGGGCTATCTGACCATCGGCAACCAGGTCAACCTGTTCATCCTCTCCATCGAAAAGGTGATCGTCGCGCTGACCATGACCTTCCTGATCATCAACGGCGAGATCGACCTGTCGGCGCCGTCGATCATGGGCCTGGCGGCATGCGTGACGGCCTATCTGTTCCGTGCTCACGTGCCGTTCGGTGCCGCCCTGCTGGCAGCGATGCTCGTCGGCCTGGCCTGCGGGCTGTTCAACGGATTCTGGATCGCGCGCGTCGGCCTGAACTCGCTGGTGGTCACGCTGGCGATGCAGATCTGCTATCGCGGCCTGGCGCGCGTCTTGCTCGAGGATAAGTCGATCGCTCAGTTCCCGACCTGGTTCAACTCGTTGGGCCAGGAGAATCTCCTGGGTCCGGTGCCGCTGGCGCTGCTGATTTTCTTCGTCCTGTTCATCCTCGCGTTGATCATCCTCCAGTATTCCGGCCTGGGGCGTCAGGTTTACGTCATCGGCAACAGCAAGGATGTGGCACGTTATTCGGGCGTGCGGGTGCCGCGGGTCAAGTTCCTGCTGTTTGTCGCCTCGGGCGTGATCTCCGCCCTGGCCGGCCTCCTGCTGGCCGCGCGGTTGGGCGCGGTACGCGGTGATATCGCGCTCGGCTATGAGCTTGATATCATCACGATGTCGCTGCTTGGCGGCGTAAGTATTTTCGGTGGCTCCGGGACGCTCTACGGCGTCTTCCTGTCGATCCTGATCATCTTGAACGTCAGGAACGGCATGTCGTTAGCCAGCTTTTCCGGCGAGGTTCAGACCGGGGTGATCGGTTTGCTGCTGATCCTGTCGGTGCTGGGCCCCAATCTGGTCAACCAGGCCCGCACATCTTTGAACCGGCGTCGCATCGCCCAGGCATCCCGCAGTTGACGCGTGTCGACGTTCAACCGCCAGCTTCTCATGCATCACGGAGCAGAAAGGAGAACCAAACGAGAATCGCACCAAAACGTCTATCGGCTCTGTTGTTCTTCAGGTCAACTCTCACTCACATCAGGAGGAGACTCACATGAAAATGACCATCTGGCGTATTGTTGCGGTGCTCACCGTGTTGAGCATGCTCATTTCCGCGTGTGGCGGCGCAGCCACGCCCGCGCCGCAGCCCACGCAAGCGCCCGCGCCCACGCAGGCGCCTGCGCCGACCCAGGCCCCGGCTCCCGCGGCTGGTGGCGTCATCGAAGCGAAGCCCGGGGAGTCGGTGCCCATGATCCTGCTGCCCAAGTTCATGGGCAACAAGGTCTTCGACGAGGCTGACCAGGGCGCCGAGGAAGCGGCCAAGGAGCTGCAGAACTCC
>Ga0172368_10000408_pt1 | contig 61598 bp, 54 predicted proteins | sample Lak11m_FD_114540 | JGI IMG/M metagenome (GOLD analysis project Ga0172368, IMG submission 114540) | Freshwater microbial communities from Kabuno Bay, South-Kivu, Congo - kab_022012_11m | ecosystem: Environmental > Aquatic > Freshwater > Lake | place: Democratic Republic of the Congo: South-Kivu... | reverse complement strand
CTTCCTAAAAATCTTTCGCTACATTTTACGAAAGTGCAAGACCTTCGCTATGGAGAAAATCCACATCAGATGGCTGCCTTTTATCGTGATGCCATAGACGCAAGCGGTTTTGCGAAGATGACACAATTAAACGGCAAAGAACTTTCCTATAATAATATTCTGGATTTAAATAACGCGATTGATTGCATCAAAGATTTTGAGAATCCTGCTGCGGTTGTCGTTAAGCATAATAATCCGACGGGACTCGCGGAAGATTCTAATTTATCAAAGGCTTATCATTTGGCTCATCGCGCTGATCCGCTGTCTGCGTTTGGCGGCATCATTGCATTGAATCGCAAGGTGGATCGCAAGACAGCCACGGCTATTATGAAAAGCGGGTTTATGGAATGTCTGGTTGCCCCTGGATACGAAGCGAATGCTTTGAAGATGTTAAGGCAAAAGAAAAATCTACGAATCATTAAGTTTAATTTCAATGACATCAAAAAAGATGATTTTGATTTCAAAAAAGTCAAAGGCGGTTTGCTTTTTCAGCAGGAAGATGCTCCGAGGGTTCATCTTGCAGATTTAAAGGTTGTGACCGCTAAGAAACCTACGCGGGCTCAGCTCGATTCTTTGTTATTTGCCTGGAAAGGTGTGAAGTGTGTCAAATCAAATGCCATTGTCCTTGTCAAAGGTCACCATGTCGTTGGGATCGGCTGTGGCCAAACAAGCCGTGTTGGCAGCGTTAAGATCGCTATTGAAAAAGCAGGGCGCCAGGCCCAGGGGTCTTTTTTAGCCTCCGATGCCTTTTTGCCAAAAATTGACAATGTTGAAGTCGCGGCGAAAGCCGGAATCAAGGCGATTATTCAAACTGGTGGTTCTATTGCCGATGAAGAGGTTATCAGGGAAGCCAATCGTCGAAAACTGATTATGGTCTTTACCGGCGTCCGCCATTTCAAGCATTAATGTGATGCGTCGTCAAACAACAGATTATTTTGCCTCTTTTTTAAATTACGAAACCCAGCCTCTGTCAAACAAAAACGCTGTTTTTAATCTCAAGCGTATTGAACAACTGCTCGCCAGCCTTGATCATCCGGAAAAAAGATATCCAGTGATTCATGTCGTTGGAACAAAAGGGAAGGGGTCGACAGCACTTTTTGTTAGCTCAATGTTAAGTGCTGCGAACTTGAAAGTCGGGCTCTACACGTCTCCTCATCTATATTATCCCACCGAACGCATTCGTATTTTTAACCCAAGCATTCTTTTTGATGATCATGATATTTTTTATGGAAAGATTTCTTCGAGTCAGTTGGGAAAAGTTTTAGAAGAAATAAAACCCGCGGTTGAACAGGTCAAATGCAGTCGTGCTCTGGGACCTCTTACTTTTTTTGAAGTTTACACAGCGCTTGCGTTTTATTTTTTTGCGCAGCAACATGTGGATGTCGTGGTCGCTGAGGCGGGCCTTGGAGGCCGGCTGGATGCGACGAATGTAGCAGCGTCGGATATTTGCGTTGTTACGCCGATCAGCTATGATCACATGCATGTGCTAGGCGCGACTTTAAAACAGATCGCACAGGAAAAAGCCGCGGTCATCAAGAAAAGCACGCGTGTTGTTTTTTCTGCCCCTCAACAATCCCAAGCTCGGTTTGCGATTGAGGGCAAAGCAAAAAAGTATGGTTGTCATGTGGTAAGTGTTGGGAGGGATATTTGCTATAAAATCATTTCTCATGATCTTTCTGGCGTGAGGTTTTCTCTAAAAGGTCTTTATCATTCTTGGCCAAAACTTCATAGCCCTCTTTTAGGTGAGCACCAAGTTGTTAATGCAAGCTTAGCGGCAGCCGTGGTAGAATATTTTTTAAAGGACAACAGGAGATTAGCAAAAATTGCTGTTGTGAAAGGCATGGCGCAGGCACGTTGGCCAGCGCGTTTTGAAATCTTGTGCCAAAATCCTTTCGTGGTCATTGATAGCGCGCACAATGAAGAGTCTGCCAAGAAATTGACGCAAGCGATTCGTACCGTTTTTCCTAAGCAGAAAGTGATTTTGCTTTTTGGTGCATCAAGAGATAAAAATATTAAAGCAATATTAAAACAACTTGTGCCTGCGAGTAGCCAAGTTATTTTAACGAGCTCTCAGCACCCACGGTCATTCAATTTTTCTAAAGACGGAAAGAAATTTCTAGATGCAAAAAAAGTATGCCTGAGCGAGAACGCTCAAGAAGGATTTCGGTTGGCCAGGACCATGGCCTGTGTTAACGATGTCATTTTGGTTGCCGGGTCGGTTTTTTTAGCCGCGGAGATACGAAAAATATGCACACCCAGAACCTAGACGATACGATTGCGGCTGTTGCTTCACCTTGGGGCCAGGGGGGCATCGGCCTTGTGCGCATAAGCGGGAAGAATGCCTTGGCGATTGCCGACGGTCTTTTTGTTGGTATTGGCTCTGCAAAGCCCTCGAGTTTTAAAACTCATAGTGTTCATTATGGAAGAATTAGAAGTCGTCAAGGTGGCAAGGATAATATTATTGACGAAGTACTTTTGATTATCATGAGAGCCCCTAAAAGTTATACCCGTGAAGATGTTGTCGAGATCAGTTGTCATGGCGGGCTTGTGGCCGTTCGTCAAGTTTTAGAATTAGTTTTGCAGCATGGTGCACGTCTTGCGCAGCCTGGCGAATTTACCAAGAGGGCTTTTTTAAACGGACGTATTGACCTGACCCAGGCCGAGGCTGTACTTGATATTATTCAGGCTAAAACAAAATCTTTTTTAAAGGTGAGCGTTCAACAGCTTAAAGGGGATCTTGCCATCGAGCTTGAGGCGATTCGGGAATCTTTAATGGATGTGTATACCGAGCTTGAGGCGATTGTTAATTTTCCCGAAGATGATATCGGCGCCGCTTCCTATATCGCCTTGAGAGAGCGTGTGGGTCATACAAAACAACGTGTTGCGCACTTGCTAGCCTCTCGCGATCAAGGAAGGATTTTAAAAGAAGGCATCCGCATTGTCATTTGCGGGAAACCCAATGTCGGTAAATCTTCGTTATTAAATACTTTATTGAGGCAGCCGCGAGCCATTGTGAGCTCTGTAGAAGGAACAACGCGGGACACGATTGAAGAATTGACTCAAATCAATGATCTCCCTGTTCAGTTGATTGATACGGCAGGTATTTTAGAGCCTCGGGATGATATTGAAAAAGAAGCTGTCCGTCGAAGCCATATCCATATTGAGCAAGCTGATCTCATTTTGTTTATGATCGATGGTGCGGGTACGATCGACGACAAAGATAAAAATATTGCAAGAGGGCTACAAGGCAAGAATGTTATTATTGTTGTGAACAAGTGTGACTGTGGCATGCAGGATAACAAAGGTGAAATAAAGGAATTTTTTTCTCAAAAAGATCATGTTGAGATCTCCGCGCTTTATAAGAAAAATATCGAAGACCTTAAGAAAAAAATTGTCGAAAATGTTTTGCAGGGTCATCATTTGGAACCGGGAAACCTTGTCGTGAGCAATATAAGACAAATTGAGTCTTTAGATCAGTGTTTGAAGGCCATGGAACGGGCTGAAAAATATTTTTCAGAACGGCTATCTTTTGAATTTATCTCGGAAGAGATGAAAATTGCGGTTAATTATTTGGATCAGGTGACTGGACGAAACATCAACCAAGATCTTTTAGACAAGATCTTCGCGTCTTTTTGCATTGGCAAATAATTTCTTATTGAGCGTTGGCCATTCCGCTATAAAGTTTGATTAGTTTTTTAACAAAGGCTTTGTCTTGAAGTAAATCCTGGATCTTGGGATTTGATAACAAGCGTCCAAAATCTTTTTCTTCGATCATTTTCCGTATTTGCTCGTCGGCTAGGATGGCTTGGATCTTTTCATCTTGGCTGATCGATTCAATATTTGCTGTGACAACGACGTTAGCGGCCCCCACCATTCCTGTGGAGGGTTGCGAGGCAATTCCTGGCTTTTCGTAAAGTTGCTTAAGGGCTTTATAAAGAGGGTAGCTGGATAAAAAGCGTTGTTCTATCAAGGTGTATAAATATGATTCCGAGCACATGATTTTCGCTTTCTTGAAAAGCGGTTTGTCGATGCGCACCAGAACCAAGAAAACCATGACCACAGAAACCAAAGAGAGGGCCCAGCAAAAACCTATTGTCGCGCCGAGCAATCGGCTCAGGGGCGTGCATTGCCTTGATTTGACAATCGTTTTGTTCCAGAAAGACAAGCCAAACCAAGCCACAATGAATATCCCTGCGGATAACAACAGAAAGATCTTTAGGCTTTCGAGAATGTTCTGAGTTCCTTGAAAGTAATGAAGGGTGATTTGGCTGCTAAGAAAGAAAGCGGCAAAGGCCACCAAAAAGCGCATGACCCCTTGAACCCAGCCAAAGCATGTAAAATAAAGGATAACGAGAAGTGCCGCTATATCGGCCTGGTTGATCATATCCATAAAGACCCCCCTTTTATTTTTACTATAACCCAAGAGAGGGTTTCAATCAAGCGGGGTGAGTCATTTTTAGCTTTAGCGAAACTCATTGCAAACCCTTGAGGACTTCTTTATACTGAAAGTAACCATTTCAAGAAGGGATCAGTAAAGATATGAAGCACTTTCCATCCATTCTTTTTGTTATCATTGTTAGTTTTTGCCTTTGCTCCTGCCAGAAGTTTAAAATTGTTTCTTATCAGGCGGGTGCGATGATAGCGATCAATAAAGGCAATTTTAAGGAAGCCGAGCGTTTGTATAAAAAGATGGTTGAACTCGAGCCAAAAGTGGTGGAGCATCATTGGAGCTTAGGGACAGTTTATATTTCCATGAAGCAAGATGGTGAGGTGCGCAAAGAGATTGAGATTTTAAGAAAAATGAACCGAACGGATTTGGCTGATCAATTGTCTTTTTTACTTCGCCAGCCCTTTGAAGAATAAACAGGGCTATGGATTGATTGGATGTGCGGCTTTTAAGAAAAGATATACAAGGTAGAAAATGATCGCCAGGCAGGGGATCGCGAGGATTGTTAAGACAATTTGAACAATCTTGTCCATAGCGCGGGCTGCCTGTTTTTTCTTATTTCGTTTTTCAAGCTCTTTGTCGCGTATTTTTTTGTATTCGCTAAAGCCCAGCTGCTCAACTCCGGCAGGAAGGATTTTCTTTTTTTGATCTGTTTGCTGGGGTCCGTTTGTCATAGTTTTGTTAGTCGTAGTTCTTTGTTAAGAACAAACTTATTATATCGATTAAAAAAAATAATTCAAGCCCCTCTTAAGTTTTTTTTGAACGCCTTGATTATATCAAAAAGATGTGTTATATTTACTGTAGCCACGGGTAGATCAAAAAAAAGACAAGTTTCAAAATCATTTTAGATATGAACAAAAGAGAAAATACACGTCATGAGTGTTGCGTTCCTTTGATGGATGAACGCAAAGAAACCCTAAGCAATAGCCGAACGATTGATATTAGCCGTACCGGCGTAGGGTTTATTTCCGCTCGTTTTTTGCCGATTAACAGCAAGCTGATGGTTGAGCTTGCTTTATCACGCGAGGAGCATCCCGTGTTAGTCCAGGGACGCGTGAAATGGATTGAAAAGATTCCCCATACGCCAAATTTTCGTATTGGGATGAATTTTTCCGATATTTCTTCTGAAACGCAATCGCGGATCGAACAGCATTTTAAGTCGTAAGTATTTTTAAAAGCCACGGGGAAAGAGAAATGACCATTGAGTACGCCATTGACCAGTCAACGTCTTTTCGACCGTCTTGAAGTTCGGTTTCCTGCAAGGCTCAAAAAAGAGAATGTTGCTGAAGATCAGGATGTTATTGTCAAAGATTTTTCTCCCGAAGGCGTCAAGATTCTAACTACTCAAAAGCTTTCCCTCTTTGATCGGCTTTCTGTCTCCCTTAGCCCATCTCATCATTTAACCTATTCATCCATGCCGGGGCATGTTGTGTGGATGGGGCAGGAGAGTTCGGGGGCTTGGCATGCGGGGATCAAATTTGATCAGGTTGACCTTCTCAAGGCTAATCGCATTATCGAGCTTTGCCAGTAGTTTTCTAAGCGTAAGAATCGTAAATAAAATCTTGATTTTCAAAATCCTGCGTGTTAAACTCCTTTCTCGATTTACTTCTTTTTAATATCCATTAACTTATTAAACATTTTAGGAAAATCTTATGAAATACGGCCACTTTTCTTCTGATAGCTTGGAATATATTATCACGTCTCCTTCAACGCCATATCCCTGGATCAATTATTTAACCAACGATCGCTATTGTTCAATTATTTCTCAGTGTGCCGGAGGGTATAGTTTTTATAAAGATTGCCGAACTAACCGCGTGACGCGCTGGCTACCGGAAAATTACAACGTGGATCGGCCGGGAAAATATCTTTTTATGCGCGAGAGCAACAAGGCATGGTCAGCCACTTATCAGCCTATGCGCAAGAAACCATCCGCCTATGTCTGTCACCACGGATTAGGTTATACAACGATCCAATCAACTTATTATGGAGTTAAATCAGAGGTCAGCTATTTTGTTCCCGAGCATGATGATTGTGAAGTGTGGATTGCCTCCGTTGAAAACACAACGAAAAAAACAAAGACATTAGAAATTTTTCCTTATGTTGAGTTTTTGATCGGCGACTATCATGAAGAACTTCGCTACCGTAACATCATGAATCTTTATAACCGTGTTTGGTTTGATAAAAAACAAAAAGCGATCTTTGCTAAAAAGACGGCACAGTGGCAGGGGATGAATATTCAGCCGTTTTCAAGCTTGATCTTCTTTGCCTCATCGCTTGAACCCAAAGGTGCTTGCACCCAGAAAAGAAGTTTTTTAGGGCGCTATAATTCTGAAGAAAAGCCCGAAGCCGTGATTGATGGGAATTTTAAAGATTTCCCTCTTTGTTCTGGCGAAGATGGAATCGGATCCTTTAAACATGTAGTGACCTTGAAGCCTGGGCAAAGAATTGAATTTACCGTTGTTCTGGGTCAAACAGAAAAAATAGGGTCGATCAAAACGCTTTTGGCAAATTATAAGAAAGTGTCTTTTGCCAAGAAAGAATTTGAAAAAACAAAGGCTCTGTGGAGAAAAAGAATTTTAGGTAACATCGAAGTCAAGACCCCGGACAGTGATTTCAACACCATTGTCAACGTATGGCTTAAATATCAAATGTATATCTGCAATACCTGGTCACGCTCGCCAAGCTTTTTTCATGAAGGATCTGGCGGCCGCGGATACCGCGATTCTTGTCAGGATTCAGAGGCCATCGTTTCTATTAATTCTGATTTGACGCGTCAGAAAATCTTGAAGCTTGCGTCGCTTATCCGTCGGGATGGAACATGTGCTCCCGGCTGGTCAGAGACGGTGGGGCCGCATAAATTTCTGCCGAACAAAGATCATCAAATTTGGCTGACAGCGACTGTTTGTACATATATTAAAGAAACAGGGGATAGCAGTATTTTACAAGAGCAGGTTCCATACATCAAGGATCGATGGATTGGCGGCTGGCATGAAAATAAGAACTGGAAAGGCCCGGCACAAGAAGACGGAACGGGAACATTGCTAGAGCATTTGGAAAAGAATCTAAACTTTTGTTTTTCTGATACGGGTGCGCGCGGGTTTCCTTTGATTGGCCATGCGGATTGGAATGACGCCATTGATGCCGCAGGCATTAAACATAAAGGAGATAGTGTCTGGTTAGCGCAAGCGTTGGTGCGATCATTACGCATGCTCGTTGATTTGTGCGAATTTATTGGCGAAAAAGAAAAGGCACGAAAATATTGTACCATGGCTGATGTGATGGATAAGCGTGTTAATGATAAGGGCTGGGATGGTGCGTGGTATTCTCGTGGCTTTGATGATCAAGGGCAAGTGTATGGAAGCCACAAGGACAAAGAAGGAAAGATTTTTTTAAATACGCAATCATGGGCCATCCTTTCTGGTGTAGCAAAAGACAAACGTCTTAAAACGATCTTAAAGAATGTTGATAAATATTTAAATGGTGAGCATGGACTTGCTCTTTTTTATCCGGCATTTACTTCTTGGGTAAAACGCTTGGGGCGTATCAGTATGTTTTCCGAAGGTACGAAAGAAAACGCGGCTGTTTTTTGTCATGCGGCGACCTTTATGGCTGTTGCATATGCCATGATTGGTCAGGGAGACAAAGCCTATGAGGCGATGAGAAAGATCATGCCGAACGCACAAAAAGACATGGACCTTTATAAGACAGAGCCGTATGCCTACGCTGAATATTTGGTTGGCCCTCAAAATCCTTATCGCTACGGTGAAGGAGCCTTTACCTGGATTACCGGAACCGCTGGATGGAATTTTATGTGCGCGACCGAGTGGCTGCTAGGTGTCCGCCGAGAATACAACGGCTTGCGTGTTGACCCCTCCATTCCTCGACATTGGAAAAAATGTTTTGTACGTCGATCCTTCCGAGGCAGCGTTTATGATGTTACCATCGAAAATCCTCACGGCAAAGAGCATGGTGTTGTGAAAACGACACTTGATGGCCGCGAGCTCGACACGAATCTCTTGCCTATTTTTAGCGATGGCAAGACACATCAAGTCAAAGTTGTCCTTGGTTAATTAATCACTAATTGTTTAGAAGCTTTTTGTATAAAAGAGGCGGAACATCTTTTGTGTATCCATGGTAGGCGTGGTGCTACCCGCATAAGGTGTTTGCGCGGCATAGGCGTTGTAAATTGAAGGGCCGACGCCAAAAGAACCCGTAATTTTGCTGTCATCTTTGAACAAATATTGTGTTTCAAGAAAGATATTATGATGGCTTTGAAAGTTTATTTGACCGTTGTTATAGAGAAGATCATTTAAGCTGTTAACGCGGCTCCATGTATATTTCATATATATTTGAAGCCTTGATGTCGGCGTATAATTGACCGCAAGCCCGATGTGGTTGAGATTATCGTCGCTGGGTCCTGCAAATTCGTACGGATTACGTGTGTAGTCGAGATAAAGATCCCATTTTTCGCTTGGCTTGAACGTAACCCCTGTGCGAAAGATATTGTGATATTCATATGGAGGCAGAGGAAAATATCCCTGATCATAGAGATAGGAGTAGTCCTCACGGTAAACCTTGCCATACGAGTTATACGTCGTTACGCTCATATCGTTAAATATGCCGCGCGGATAATTATCTGTTGCAACAGTGAAATCATTTGTCCTTTCCCATGTTCCGTCCCATGCCAACCAATTTGTGAACCAATACTTTAATCCTGTTGATGCCGTATAAAGGCTGGCATCTTCTCCGTCAGGAATAGCGTCATTGGCCATAGCCCCGCCCGTCAGTCTTGTAATAAAAGGATCATATCCTTTTGTTGTTAAAGGAACGTGATGGGCCAGAAGCAGGGCTTTTGTTTCAAAACGACTTGTTGGCTGCCAGCCCCATTCTGTACGAGCTACTGTTTCAATATATTTATCGGTTGACGCTTGATGAACGTTACGAATATCTGTTAACCCTTTGATCTCTTTATCCTGCAGAGAAAAATCAGAGCGCCAGTTAATAACATATCGGTCGTAGTCAATGCCGTTACCGATGCGAAAAGGATCGATATCATCAAAGCTGATCGTTTGAAAGTTCGCAGGATCCCTGAAGGTGATATGGCGGCTCCAGAATTCATCGTCACGTGTTTCAAGATAAGTGGAAAGACTTGACTGAAATCCTTTGTCCATACGTGACAAGCGAAGGCGTGTTTTGTAAAAGTTGATTTCATCTTCGCCAGGCTGAAGACGAAAATAATCCTGATCCGCACCTGCAAGAGAGGAGGATGTTCCAATGAGCTGCATGTCGTACCCGGATCCTCGTTGGCGTGAATCATAATCACTATTTGACAAATCTTGTTCGGTAAAAGAAAAAGCATATTCGGCAGATATCTTTGAGCCCGGGGTTGGCATCCAGCCGGCATCATAAGCCGTGACCACGTTATATCCATCGAGGTTTTGGTTCACAAAGCCTAAGTGGGCGTTATCCAAAGTTCCGACGTAGAATTCTTCAGAAAAGTGTTGTTTGGCCCGCACACTTGTCCCGAGAGCATTTAAACTGTCGTAATCTTGCCAGAGGGTTTTCGGAGAAGCAATGGTTGTTTCAATTTCTGTGTCATCTTTGCTGAATTCGGTAGAGACGCCGCGCAAACCTGTCAATCGCCTTCCCTCGCTATCTCGGGTTGCAAACGCTAACGCATCATCCCATTTGCCTTTTGTGAAATCAGGTGGGGTTGTTGGCCATCCCCACTGATCAGTCGTATTTGGATTGTAATGTCCTGGTTTCCAGTTCGCGAGCCAGGGACTTTCTTCCCACCATGTTTTGTTGTTCGATAGACATAGCGGATCATCTGTTGTCATGGCCTTGTCTTCCAGCCCAAACGGGAATACTTCAACCTTGACATTTTCATTGGGTTCGTAATCCATCCAGAGTTCTCGCACCGGCCAGAACCATTGGTGTAGCTCAAGTTCTGGAAGAATAAAGGATTGGCCGCCTTTGGAGCTCAGGGTTGTTGTAGGGACGTGGCCATTTCTTACTTTATATTCTAGCAAATCAACAAGGTCGCCTTTTTTTAGCGTGTCAATGACTTGATTGATGGTGTAGTTTGTGTTTCCGGCATATAAGACTTGAACATCGAGAGAATCATAAACTCCCGAATTTCCTGGCGACGTGGAAGACAGCGTCACTTTGTTGGTCTTGCCGACATAGCTCCATGGGTCAATGCCAATGTTTGTGTGAAAGGATAGAGGATTGTCCACAGGCTCTACGTCTACGTTAAATTCCATGCGATCGTAGATGGCGGGATCAAAGGTGTTTTCTCGGCGATTGAGCTGATTCCAGGAGATGCTTCTAAAGTTTTTTTCATTGAAATTAAAATTAGCACGTTTCCAGATAAAATCGCCATGACCCGATGTTTCATAACCAAACCCCATGCGCATGTTTCCATGGATAGAGGACATCGGGAGCTGTTCTTCTAAGTCTTTTTTTTCAGATGGCAACAAGGGGCGTTCATCAGAAAATATTCCATCGGGTATTTTTTCTGATTCGTAAGCCGTCATAAGGCTGGATCTTTGATCTTGTTCTTCAGAGATTATTGTTCTAACTTTGTCCGTTGATGATGTGCCGGCCGTGATGACAGATTGAGGTTGTCGTTGGGCGACATAGTTTTTTTCAAATTGCCCAAGAGCTTCAAACTGATCCAATGTTTTATTGATGGCCTGAGCTTGATTTGTTGCACGAACAGGATTGGGGAGGGGTTGCTCAGCAACCTTTGTTTTGATAAAGCGCAAAGATTGTTCTGTCATTTGAAGATATTTTAATGCTTCTGAGTTATTGGGGTCTTCTTCCAGGACGGCTTGAAATTCTTGAGCCGCTTCGTTGTACTGGCCTTGTTCATAAAGGAATACCCCTAAGTCCATTTTTGGATTTGACGACGACGCAATACTGGAAGAGGTAATAGAGAGAACAAAAACCAATGCCCCTATGAGCGTAAATATTTTTTTTCTGCGCTTGCTATTATACAAAACAAACCTTTCCTAAGCGTTTTTTCTTAGAAGGAGATGATTATTAATATTATATGTACGTGAAACTAACTAAGTATAACATGGTTAAATGTTTGAAATCAAGGCAAGTTCAATATTTCTTCTTTTATTTTTGAAGGAAAAATTGAATTCGGCTGCTTGGAACGAGAGCTTTAACTCGCTTTCTTAGCTTTGACAAAGAAAAGGCTTTGTGTTATACTGCCTTTTCAAAATTCATTGCTGGAATCTTTGGATTTTTATTTGTAACCCGGAGGCCATTCTTAATGAAGAGAATATTTCTTGTCGTTCTTGCCCTTTGTCTTTTTGCTGCAGGATGCACCCCTTCCGACAAACAACCCAATACCGTAACTATTTGGCATTGGATGACTGATCGCCAAGATGCCTTTTTAAAGCTCGCCGAACAGTATGAACAACAAACAGGGATTAAGGTTAAATTTGAACTCTATGCGCCTTCAGACATTTATTCTCGAAAAATTATTGCAGCGGCGCAGGCCAGAGTTCTTCCGGATATCTTTGGAGTGTTAGGTGAGAAGAAAAATTTTGCTTCTTTTGTTGAAGGCGGGTTTGTTGCTGATCTGACTGAAGAATTTCAAAAAGACGACGGGGCATGGGAAAAAAGCCTGTTTGAAAAGGCCTTGAATGTTAATCGTTTTGAAGAGGGAAATGTTTACAAGATCAAATCTGGTGTTTACGGCGTTCCGATTGATGTCACAAATATCCAGATGCTCTACAACCAGGATCTCTTGGCCAAGGCCGGGATCAAAGCTCCTCCGACGAATTTTGATGAATTCTTAAATGCGATTGCGGCCCTTAATCGCATTGGCGTGAGCGGCCTTGTTTCCGGATGGGGAGAAATTTGGATGGTCGATTGTTTTGCTTCCAATTATGCCTTTAACATTATGGGCGAAGAGAAGGTCATGGCGACGTATCGGGGAGAAATTCCTTATACCGATGAAGACTGGATCAAAGTCTTTCGCGTGTTCGAAACTCTTCACGACAAGAAGGCCCTGGCCGAAGGTATTGTCACCAAGGGCAACAAATATGCCGAACAGGATTTTGCCCTTGAGCGTGCGGCCTTTGGCTTCAACGGCTCCTGGTGTGTTAATGTGTATGACAAAATGAATCCGAATTTGCACTATGGCGCGATGATCCCTCCTCCTATTAATTTTGCAAGGCCTATGCAGATTTGGGGCGGGGCTGGGTCATCATTCCTTGTCAATGGCATTTCACAAAATAAAAAACTGGCCATTGATTTCTTAAAATGGATCACGGCTAAAGAACAACAAGTTTTTTTAGCGCAGGAAACCAAAAATTTGCCTTCAAACCGTGATGCCTTGCCTGAGATTCCAGCAGTCCTGTCGCAGTTCGCAAGCGCCATGGATTTTACGACCCATCCTTCGATTTGGAAATATAACGAGGACCCTGTTGTTATCGAGGCTTTTGATAAAGGAATTCAGTCGATTATTATTGGAGAAGCAGATCCTGATCAAGTGGCCGCAGAAGTGCAAGAGATCAAACAGCGAGAGATGAAAAAGCTTCAAGAGCGATAAAATTCATGAGCAAGGCGATTGCCAAAAGATTATCAGGTGAAGAGCTAAAAGAAATTTTTGGCAACTATCTTTTTATCCTTCCGGCTGTTTTAATTTTTGTCCTTTTTTATATTTACCCCTTTTTTGAAATCTTTAATCTCTCTTTGCATGAATGGAACGGCATTAGCCTTGCGCGTCAATTTGTCGGTTTTGATAATTTTAAAGAAATTATCAACGACAAGGTGTGGTGGATGTCCATCTGGCATGCAGGTTATATTACCTTGATCGCTTTGACATTTCAAAACGCCCTGGCTTTTGCCTTGGCGCTTTCCTGCGACCGTGACATCCGTATGCGTAAATTCTATCGCGTTATTTTTTATATTCCGCCTGTTCTTTCTGAAGTTGTTGTCGGTTTGATTTGGCAGTGGATTTTAAATTCAGGAATGCAAAACGGTGAACCAATCGGGCTTCTTAATTATTTTTTAACTCAGGTTCACTTGAATCATTTGGTTCATGCCTGGCTTTCTGATCCTAAAACCGCGCTGACATGTATTGCCATTGTTCACAGTTGGAAAGGGTTCGGCTGGGGATTCATTATTCTCCTTGCCGGATTGCAGACCATTGACCGTGAGCTTTATGAGGCTGCGCGCGTGGACGGAGCGAGTTCGTTTAGCGTCTTTAAGAATGTGACTGTCCCGATGATGATTCCGGTGTTTGTCATGGTTATGATTTTAACGATTCTGGGCTCGATGCAGGTTTTTGTCTTGGTCTTGTCCATGGTGGGGCAGGGCTTGGTTTACCATACGGAGGTTCCGGTTACGAGAATTTTGGCTTCGATGACCGGGATGAGTCGTTTTGGCTACGCCTGTGCTCAAGGTATTGTTTTCGGCGGCATCTTGATGGCCAGCTCGTTTTTGTTGAACAAGATCTCAAAAAAAGTTAAGCAAGAATAGGCGCTCGGAATGTTCCCAAACAAGTACAAAATCAAGAACGCTGTTACCTCAACGCTCTTGCACATTTTTTTAATGGCTGTCGCGACGACATGCTTGTTTCCTCTTTTTTGGATGATACGCTCCTCCTTGATGACCAACGATACCGTTTTCATTGATAAATCGCTCATTCCACGGTCAATTCATTTTGAAAATTTTTACCTGGCATGGACCCAGGGAGGATTCGGCATGTATTTTTTAAATACCGTTATTTATACGGTGAGCGTCGTCTTTGGCATCGTCCTTGTTTCGTCTTTGGCGGCCTATGCATTTTCCCGCCTTAAATTCCCCGGAAGAAATTTTTTCTTTTATATGTTTTTAGCGGCCATGATGATTCCCTTGCCGGGAGCGTTCGTTCCGTTGTATGTTTTAATGAATAAACTTCATTTGGCGAACACGCGCATTGGGTATATTCTTTGCATGATTAATGTCGGGCTCTCGCTGAGCATTTACATGCTCAAGACATTTTTTGACAAAATGCCCTTGGCGCTTGAAGATGCGGCGCGCATGGATGGCTGTTCGAAATTAGGCATCTGGCTCCATGTGGCGCTGCCCTTGGCGCGGCCTGCGATCGCCGTTATCGTGATTTTCAATACGCTTAATGTTTGGAATGAGTATATTTTAGCTATGCTTTTATTAAACGACCAGTCGCTGATGCCGCTTCAGCGAGGCCTGATGGTTTTCCAAGGATCGCATAGCGTTGATTATCCACTTTTAATGGCCGGGCTTTCCATTACCGTTGCCCCGGTCATCTTGGTCTATCTTTTTATGCAAAAACACATTATTAAAGGACTTTCAGCAGGAGCAATTACCGGATGAAAAAAATATTCTTTCTTTTTGGGTTTTTTCTTTTTATAGCTTTAATTTATCCTTTCTTTGCAGGAGCACAGATGCAGACATTGTCTTCCCAAGAATATGTGCGGAAGGCCTGGGAGGCCTCATCAAAAAATAATTTTGAAGAAGTTGAACGCCTCACGAACGAATGTGTTGCGAATTATAGTGAAGAAGCGAAGAAGCAACAGGCCTCTCTTGCAAATTTTGCAGTCAAGGGAACTGAAAATCAGTATCCGGCCTTAAACGATGTTGCAACAGCCTTGTTTATTCACGCCGAGGTTCTCATGAAAAAAGGCGAGACGGAAAAATCCAAAGAACTTTTTAACAAGATCATTAAGGAATTTTCCTGGGCCCAGACCTGGGATCCCCGTGGATGGTATTGGTCCCTTGCAGAAAAAAGCCAGGCCAGTATTGATAAGCTGGAAGGACGATTTGAAGTTAAGCAAGAGGTTAAGGTTGACCGTGGCCAGAAAACAAGGCCTGTTTTAAATCCTCCCGGTACCGAAGACGTTGTGAACTATGAAAAATATGGCCATTTTGTTGGCATTGGCACAAAAGATTTTAGCTATGTCATTGATGACCCTGCCGGCTTGATGAAAGCCGTTGGCGAAGGAGTTTACCCTAACACAAGCAGTATCTTGAAGGATCCTGTCTATCGCGCTTTCTTTAAAGAAGGAAAACTTCCGGGGACTCAATGGGATTATGTCCATACCGATGATTTGCAAAAAGCATTTTACAAGTGGGCGACCTGCTCAGAACCTTGGGGAACAAAACTTTTTTACTTGGGCCTCATTTTTGAAGAGGCTGAGATGTGGTTGCAGGCCATTAAGTGTTATCGGGCCATTCAAATACATTTCCCTCAATCCGTTGGCCGAACGTATTGGAACACCCCGTGGTATCCTGGCCAAGCGGCTGTGGCCAAAATTCGTCATCTTGTCAGGCTTCATCCAGAACTTGATTTAAAATATGTTGGCGCAAAGGTCCAAGCGATTAACGGGTTTGATAATGACGTCTCCAACGATATTGTGCTGGTTTGGCCCGGGAAGTTAACAAAGAAAACCTTGTGGGATAAAGTTCGAGAAAATTTTTCTCAGCATTTTTCTGGCAAGGCTTCCTTAAGGAAGATCACGGATATCAAAAAGAGTGTTGGAGGAGAGCATGTGCGGCTGGTTCAATCCAGGTCGACAGGCCATTGGCAGCTTTTAGTCGATAGGAAACCCTTTATGATCAAAGCTGTGACCTATGATGCAACAAAGGTCGGACAAAGTCCCGACAATGGAACATTGGCGGATTGGCAGACCGAAGATACGAATCGCAACGGTCTCGCTGACGGGCCTTTTGATGCGTGGGTTGACAAGAACTGGAATAACCAGCAAGACCCTGACGAGCCTGTGGTTGGAGATTTTCAACTGCTCAAAGAAATGGGTGTCAATGCCATTCGCCTTTATAAGCAACCTAACCAGCCTAACAAAGAACTTCTTCGTAAGCTTTATAAGAATTATGGCATCATGGTAATTATGGGGGATTTCTTGGGAAAATATGCCCTTGGGTCCGGGGCGACGTGGTTTGAAGGGACAGATTATGATAATCCTGTTCATAAAAAGAATATGATGGAATCTGTTCGCAAGATGGTAGAAGAATTTAAAAATGAACCTTTTATTTTATTTTGGCTCCTTGGAAACGAAAATAATTACGGGTTAGGATGCAATGCGGATAAGAAGCCGGAAAGTTATTATAAGTTTGTTGAAGAAGTTGCCCAGATGATTAAAACGATTGATAAAAATCACCCCGTTGCCATGTGTAACGGAGACAATCTTTTCTTGGATGTTTTTGCTGAGAACTGTCCTTCGGTGGACATCTTTGGATCCAATGCTTACCGAGGGGATTATGGCTTTGGATCCCTCTGGGAACAAGTTTTTGATGCCAGCGGCAAGCCCGCTTTTATTACCGAATATGGTTGTCCGGCTTTTACAAATTATCTTGATCGCGAAGGGGCAGAGCAGGCGCAAGCCGATTATCATAAAGGGGCTTGGGATGATATGATCTTTAACGCGGCCGGAACCAAGGAGGGTGCTGGTAATGCCTTGGGAGGCGTGGCCTTCCAATGGCTTGATGAATGGTGGAAGAATTATGAACCTGCTTTCCATGATAAAACCGCTGGCGCTAAAGGGCCTTTTCCTGATGGCTTTATGTATGAAGAATGGTTTGGTTTAGCAGGACAAGGAGACGGCCAGCACAGTCCATTCTTAAGACAGCCTAGGAAAAGTTATTATTATTACAAGAAGGTCTGGAACTAAAGATTTTTGGCAAAATCAAAAAATCTGTGATATACTTTTTTTACATTTGGCCAGAAAAATCAATTTTAAATTTTCAAAAAATAACAGGAGGCAAGGTTATGAGAAAAATCTTTATCGCAGCTTTGTTGATTCTAGGCATTGGAATCGTCAGTCCGATGGTTGCATCAGCGTATAATTTTGGCGATTATCGCTCGGTGACGCTAACGACAAAGGCTTGGGAAGCGTTGAACGCCGGAGATATCGAGGCGGTTCTGGCCTACACCAATAAGTGCAAAGAGCTTTATGGTGAGCAGGCAAAGAAAATGCAGGCCGCGTTGACAGATTACGCGAAAGGGACAAATGAAGAAATTTTTAAGAATTGGGCTCTGAATGATATCGCCACCTGTCTTTTTATTCAAGGGGAAGCGTATCGTAAAGCCAAAATGAATGATGAAGCCAAGGGTGCCTATCAGGATCTCATAGCAAACTACAAATTTGGGCAATGCTGGGATAGCGGTGGCTGGTTTTGGAAGCCTGCGGAAGCGGCCGCTGAGAGACTGGATGCTATTGAAAAAGGGATTGATATTGATTTTGGCGATATGAAATCCTCGACCCTGACATCCAAGGCGTGGGAAGCCTATAACAAGAACGATCTTGAAGGCGTTTTGACCTATACGAACAAATGTGTTTCGCTTTACGGTGCGGAGGCAAAGAAAATGCAGGCCGCTCTCAGTGATTATGTCAAAGGCGCCAATGAAGAAGTTTTCAAGAATTGGGCGCTTAATGATGTTGCTACCTGTTTTTTTATTCAAGGAGAGGCCTATCGTAAAAATAAAATGATGGAAGAGGCCAAGGCTGCCTATCAAGAAGTTGTTAGTAATTACAAGTTCGGTCAATGCTGGGACAATGGCGGATGGTTCTGGAAGCCTGCGGAAGCGGCTGCCGAGAAACTAGATGCCATCAAGAAAGGGATTGATATTGATTTTGGCGACATGAAATCCTCGACCCTGACATCCAAGGCTTGGGAAGCTTATAACAAGGATGATCTTCAAGGAGTTTTAACTTATACGAACAAATGCATTGCAACTTATGGTGACAAGGCAAAAGAAATGCAAGATTCTTTGACAGAATATCCATGGGAAAACAATGAGAAGATTTTTTCTTACTGGGCCTTAAATGATGTTGGCACATGTATTTTTATCCAGGGGGAAGCATATAAAAAAGCGAATAAACTCGCAGAAGCTAAATCAGCGTTTGAGAAGGTTGCGAAAGAATATTATTTTGCACAATGCTGGGATCCTCAGGGTTGGTTCTGGAAGCCATCTGAGGCCGCGGAACAGCGATTACAAGAAATAAAGGACATGCAATAAGCTAAGCTCTTCTTAAGCTTATTTTCTGTTTTCCATGGCGTTTCATCTATCATAAGAAGGAGAAAAGACTTGATGCGTAAAGTCATGAGGGGTTTTTTGATTTTTGGTGTTGTTTTTTGTTTGGGATGCGGTCAAGGCGGAGTTCAAAAAGAGAAAAGTGCTGTTGAAAAGAAACAGGAAATTCCTTTCACCCCGTTTCCTATCTATACCAATATTGGCTCAAGAGATAACCACTATATTCCGTCGGGATTCATGCCTGATGGCCAATGCCTCACCCTTAATGATCGCTGGCAGGAAAATTGTCATTCTGGATCAACATGCTTAAAGATTGTCTATGATGTGGCTTGTTCAAGGCAGGGAGCTCGCTGGACAGGGATGTACTGGCAAAATCCAGCTCACAATTGGGGTAATCGTAAAGGCGGATATAATCTTACGGGGGCTACAAAGTTGATATTTTGGGCACGCGGAGAAAAAGGCGGTGAGCGCATTGAAGAGTTTAAAATGGGAGGCATTACGGGAGATTATCCGGATACGGACACAGCGTTTATTGGCCCGGTTATTTTGACCCCTGAGTGGAAGCAATACACGATTGATTTGCGAGGAAAAGACTTAACGTATATCAGCGGAGGGTTTTGCTGGACAACGAATACAGAAGTGAACCTTGAAAGTTGTACGTTTTACTTGGACGACCTAAGGTACGAATAAATTTCTTAGTAATTTTGTTTAAAAGCATTTGGGAGACAGAGGTTTCTGTCTCCCTTTTTATTTGCATTGCTGATAAAAAAAATCTTTCTTTTCCTTGAGTTCGCGGGGATAGTCTGATATATTACAATTAAATTAGTGATCATCTATAAGATTATTTTAACGAATTTTAAAAAAGAGGGGAAACATGTCCAAAGGCGCGAAGCAAGTTATCATTATCTTGGGTTTGCTTTTAGTTGTTAGTATTGTTGTAGCCTTGTCTACGTTTAGTCAAAAGACAAGCCTCGAAGAAAACAACTCCAAGCTGCAGGAGGAGATCCTTGGGCACAAGAAAAATCTTGCGACTTTTGAACAAAAACAAAAAGAACTATCTGCTGAAAATGATCAGATCAAGAAGCAGGTGAGCGATGTTTTGAGTGAAAAAAATAGACTCGAAGGAGATGTAGAACAATTAACAACAAAAGTTAATGATTTTGAATCACGTGTTGAGGCATTAAATGGCGAGCGTGATGAATGGAAAGATCGTTATGGAAAGATTAGCAAGGAACGCGACGACGCGATAGCAAAATTGCAGGAAACGGAACAAAAACTAGCCGAAGAGCAAAAAAAGGCTTCCGAAATGGTTGTGTCCTCGACCGCCGATATGGACCCCAACAAACAACTTGAAAGCCATTGGTCAGATGTTTTAAAAGAAAAAGCAGAACTCAGTTTGCGTATTGCCAAGCTGGAAGATGAACTTAATCAAAGCGCGATGGACATTGAAGAGTTAAAGAAGAAGAATTCTGATCTTGAATTGGAAATTAGTTCTCTCAAACAGGAAAAAGAAGAACTCGAAAGACAAATTACGCTCAAAGGAAATGTTGCCGATAATATTTCCGTTGACCTTGTTCGCGAAAAGAACGACAAGAAGTTTGTTAATGATCAGCTTGATAAAATCAAGCAAGAAAATCTTGCTCTCCGCGCGCAAGTTAAAGAATTAGGCGCGATGAAGATTGTGTTAGAAAAAAGTATTTCCAAGCTTCAGGAAGATAAGGGTGGCATTGAGAAAAAGTTAGCACAATCAGAGACGGTCATTCAGAACCGATTAGATGATGTCTTGCAGCTTAAAGAAGAAATTAACAAAGTTTCAACAACCAACAATGCCCAGGAAGTGATTTTGCCGCCCATTATTGTTAATGGTTCATCCTCTGTTCCGGCAAAACAAGAACAGACTGGCGTTAAGATGTCTGGGGAAATTGTGAGCGTTAATCAGGAGAATAATTTTGTCATTGTAAGCCTCGGCGAGAAAACAGGTGTTCAAATCGGAGATCGCCTGAGCGTTTATCGCGCAGATGCCTATGTTGGCGAAGTGGAAATTATTCAAGTGCGAACCGATATCTCCGCCGCCGATATTAAAAAACAATCCATGCCGTTTCAGGCAGGCGACATCGTAAAATAATATCTTCCCGTGAGCACAAAAAAAATAAGCATTGAGGACGTGGCCAAGCGTGCAGGGGTGTCTATCACCACTGTTTCGCGCGTTATTAATAATGTTTTAACCGTGTCAAAAAAGAATCGCGCGCAGGTTGAAGAGGCGATCGCTCACCTTAATTTTAAACCAAACATTAGCGCGCAACGCCTTGCTAAAGGACTTAATACTGCTGTCGGCCTTGTGATGCCAGGGTACCCTGGTATTTTCCATTCCTTCTATGCGATTGAAATTATTCGTGGTGTCGGGCATGCTTGTGAAACGCTGCATCTCGACCTGATTTTTCATATTACCAATGGTTACAATCCGCTGAATATCAGCAATGCCGGTGGAATTATTTTTGCCGACATCATTGAAAACCGCAAGCAAATCGAAGCCACCCTTGCCGAAGGTGTTCCTTGCATGGTTATTAATAATATGGTCGATGACCTGAAGGTTAATTTTATTGCGGTGGATAATGTCAAGGGCGCTGAAATGGCCGTTGAATATCTCGCGGGACTTGGGCATACTAAAATTGCCACCGTGACAGGAAGCCTTCAGACGCAAAGCGGCCAGCATCGCTTAGAAGGCTACAAACAAGGTTTACAGAATAAGAATATTGCTCTTCGGGAAGAATATATCCACGAAGGCGATTATTCACGCCGTTCAGCGCGCGCAGGGCTAGAAAAGTTTTTTGCCTTAGGCAAAGATCGTCCGACCGCGATATTTACCGCCAGCGACGATATGGCGCTTGAAATTATTAATGTTGCCATGGAGCAAGGTCTTAAAGTTCCTAAAGATTTATCGGTCATTGGATTTGATGATAATCCGGCAGGTCTTTATAGCTCAGTGAGCCTGACAACCATTCGTCAGCCTCTTTTTAAAATGGCTGAAGAGGCTGTCCGCCAGCTCAATGCTATTGTGGGAGGGCGCCGCCATTTAGCCGTGAAACAAGTCTTAGTCCCCGAGCTTGTGTTAAGAGAGTCCTGCTCCGCCCCTGGTGCGTAATTCTTGGTTTTTCTGCCCTTCTTTGCTGGCTTTAACAAGACAAAATATTGACAAGGATTCATTTAAAAGTTATTCTGATAGCTAGCGAGAGGCTGAATATCTTTTATCAGGGAGGGGAACAAGATGGACAAGTTTGTAACAGTGATGCTGTACTTTTTATGGACGCTCACGCTCATAGGAATTTTGGTCATTACATTCACGAGTTTTCAATATACTGATTTAAATATCATTGTCCTCATCGTCGTCATTTTTACCCTCATCAATACTTATCTTTCTTTCAAACAAAAACGATAAGATGTTGTTATGACCCGTACGCATTATGATTGTATCGTCATTGGTGCCGGCCATGCTGGCATTGAAGCGGCTTTGGCGCCCAGCCGTATGGGCTGCAGGACGCTTTTAATCAATATGGCCTTTGACACTATCGGAGCCATGAGCTGTAACCCAGCTATCGGCGGCGTAGGCAAGGGGCAGCTTGTTAAAGAAATTGATGCTTTGGGCGGGGAAATGGGAAGGGCTGCCGATGCCACAGGGATTCAGTTTCGACAGCTCAATGCTTCTAAAGGTGTTGCGGTCCGCTCATCACGTTGTCAATCGGATCGTGCGCGGTATGCGTTATATATGCAAGATGTCATTGCCCATCAAGGGCAGCTGGATTTCCAACAAGCCAAGGTATCCGAACTCCTTGTCCAGGGGTCTAATGTCGCCGGTATTCGCACCAAAGACAATGAAACAATTTATGCGAAAACAGTTATCATCGCTGCGGGAACATTTCTCGATGGCAAAATTCATGTGGGAGAAAAAACATTTCCTGCCGGACGCATTGACGAGCCAAATTCCACGCGCTTGCCACAATCCTTGAGAGACCTTGGTTTTCAGCTGATGAGTTTCAAGACGGGAACCCCGCCGCGGCTGGATGGTAAAACAGTTGATTTCTCCAAGATGGTTCGGCAAGATTCCGACGAGCGGCCTGTCCCATTTTCTTTTCTGACCAAAGAAATTCCGCATGATCAAAAACTGTTGCCCTGCTATATCACGATGACAAATGAAAAAACACATGAGATCATTCGCGCAAATTTGCTCCGGTCACCGATGTATTCCGGAAAGATAAAATCCACGGGTGTTCGCTATTGCCCATCTATTGAAGACAAGCTTGTCAAATTTGCAGGCAAGAAACAGCATCACGTTTTTCTTGAACCAGAGGGTTTGGAGACAGATCTTTATTATCCTAATGGCATATCCACCGGACTTCCGGAAGAGGTTCAGGAAAAAATGGTGCATTCAATCGCAGGTTTGGAAAAAGTGCGTATTGTGCGTTTCGGATATTCCATTGAACACGATGTGATTGTTTCGACAGAGCTCAAAGCGACGCTAGAAAGCAGGCGCATCCATGGATTATTTTTTGCCGGGCAAATTAATGGTACGACCGGCTATGAAGAGGCGGCGGCGCAAGGGATAGTGGCCGGCATTAACGCCGCGCTCAAAGTAAAAGGTGAGGAACCGTTTATTTTAAGGCGTGATGAATCTTACATTGGCGTTTTGATTGATGATTTGGTAATCAAGGGCACCGAAGAGCCGTATCGCATGTTTACCTCGCGTGTTGAATACCGTCTGATCGTGCGTGAAGATAATGCGGATCAGCGTATGTGTGCCTATGGCCGTCGGTTTGGCTTGATCAGCGAAGAGGCGTATCAAAAAATTAAGCAGAAATATACGATGATTGACAAAAGGATTCAGTCTTTGAAAGAAACCCGCGTTCGTCCCGGGACAGAGCTCGACGATGTTTTGGCTAAGAACCATAGTGCCCCGTTGCGTAATGTGACAACGCTTTATGATATTTTAAAGCGTCCGGAGATTTCTTTTGGCATGATTGCCCGTTTTGATCCTGCAGGGGAAGACATTGCGCGTGAGATTATCGAGCAAGTTGAATATGAAACAAAATACGAAGGTTTTATCGCGCGTCAGCTCAAAGATGTTGAAAAATTTAAATATCTTGAGAACATTAGAATCCCTGAGGATATGGATTATGCGGCACTTTCGGGGTTGTCAAAAGAAATTCAGTACAAGCTAAAAACTTTTAATCCCGCAACGCTGGGTCAGGCCAATCGTATTTCCGGCGTTACTCCGGCTGCGATTTCATTATTAATTGTTTATTTAAAAAAAAGAAATGCGGGAAAAAAATAATTCTTAATTTTATTTTGTTTTTTGCCTTATGATAAAAATTCTTTCTAAAGGTTTTTATTTTATTACAGACAGCACATTAAGCCAAAAGGGGAATGTGAAAGATGTGAAGAGTGCCCTGCAGGCTGGTGTTTGCGCTGTCCAATATCGCCATAAAGGCAATGATCTGGCATTAATGTTTGGTGAGGCTAAAATCCTTCGATCCCTTTGCAAAGATGTTCCATTCATTGTAAATGATCTTTTAGACCTTGCCATCAAGGTCAATGCAGACGGGCTGCATATTGGTAAAACTGATGTCTCTTATGCGCAGGCACGAAAAGCCTTGGGGGATGAAAAAATCATCGGCGTGAGCGTTCATAATCTTGAGGAAGCCTCAAGGGCGCAAGCGATGGGCGCTGATTACCTGGGGCTTGGTCCTATTTTTGTAACATCAACAAAAAAAGACACCGAAGCGCCTTGTGGCGTGGATATGATTCGTCAAATTAAGAATTTTTGTACCATTCCCTTGGTGGCGATTGGCGGCATTTGCCTTGAGAATGCCAAAGAGGTTATTGTCGCCGGGGCGGATTGTCTTTGCGCGATTTCAGGAACCGTGACACAGCCTGATGTTAAAAAAGAGATTGACAAATACAATAAACTTTTTAAAATGGGTAATTCATTGTTATGAGGTTAGATGTTAAAGGAGTAAGGGGAGTAGGAGAACGTTGTTACCTGATTTACGTCATTGCAAAGTATGCACTCAAGGGTCATGCTGTTCCTTGGGTGTCGAGTTGAGCAAGAAAGAACTTAAGAAAATCCTTGCCCTTCATCCGCTGGTCGAGAAACCATGGTTTCGCGTGGTTGAGCATCATGAAGAGTTTGATGGGATGCATCATTTTTCGACGATTCGTCGAGACGGTGCGTGCGTATTTCAGGATAAAAATAATCGCTGTGTGATTTATTCCGTGCGGCCGCATTTTTGCAAAGAATTTCCTTTGGAGAAAGGCGTTACGGCTCCATGCTATCCGCAGCTGTGCCGTATCTTTGAAAAAACATCGATGAAGCCGACGGTCAAAAAAATCTATGCGAAGCGAAAAAAACGCTTCTAAGAAAAGTGTATTTTTTCTTGCTTTTTCCTGACGTTTTTATAACATAAGTAATTGAAGCCATTAGAAAGGAAAGACATGAAGATGACGAACCAAGTTTTTGGATATCAGCTACTTTTAGATCTTTACGGATGCAGAGAAGGTGTCTGTGATGACCTTTCTTTATGCTATCAATTTCTTGATGAGATCGTCGAGAAATTAGGCATGGAAAAGCAGTCTCCACCGAGCATTTTTCGCAGCGATGCCACACGTTTTCCGGACAAGGCCGGTCTTTCGGGATGGGCCCCCTTGATTGAGAGTTCGATCGTCATTCATACGCTTTCCCCCAAGAATTATATTTCCGTTGATGTCTATTGTTGCAAAGCCTTTAATTCAGAGGTGGCGCGCGAGATGTGCCGCAAATTTTTTGCCCCTATGAAAATTGACGATCAGTATATTGAACGAGGGATGGATTATTATAAGACGGACAGCAATTACCTTACGATGACCGTTAATAAAGTCTTGGAACAAGAACCCGAAGTTGTCTTGAGCCGAAAAATTTAGTTTTTTAAATAATCTTAATGATGTTAATAACCCCGCATAAAAGCGGGGTTATTTATTTGTAGAGTTCTTGTTGCAGTTGCACGGTTTTCAAAAGGGTGATAGTATCATCATGATCAGCGAATATTTTTTCCCGTTGCCGGAATTTGTTTAATAACAAAATTTTTAACAAATTAAAAAAAGGGGGCGCAATGGACAAAATAACTGAAAAGATCATTTTAATTGCTGTCATTTGTATTTGTATTGCTTTTTTTCTTCCTTGGGTTCATGTGATGTCAGCACCGATGAGCGGGCTAACAAAGCTAATTGTCGGAAAGGCCGCTGGCCCTATCGATTCCATTAGCGGTTTCAACGTTCCTATCTTAGCCAACGGGCCTGACGCGCGGTTGATGATGAGCGTTATCCAAATCTTTAATCCCTCTATTAAACATGCCGACACGATGAGCTGGGGAATTTGGCTTGTTCCTTTATTAGCAGTAGCCATTTTCTTAACGCTCAAATTTATCTCTCAACGGAAATGGCTTTATTTAGGTTATGGTATTCTAGGATGTCTTATTTTTGGCGTGGTTGTTTTTAAATTAAAATCTACAAGCCTTGACAAAATGGTTTTGCAAATCAAGACCGCTTTCGGCCTTTGGGTATGGCTATGGGCATACCTTGCCATAGGGGCAACATGTTTGTATAACTTTTATCTGTCATTTAAGAGATCGCATTAAGCAGCATAGCTTTTGCCTTGGCCAAGCTGCAGGATAACGCGCATGCCTAAGGATAAGTTTTTGAAATGTGATTACCAATATGAGATTATGGAGTATTCACCCTGGGTATCTTGATGCAAAAGGGCTTGTTGCCCTATGGCGCGAGGCCTTGCTTGCTCAAGATGTTTTGAAAGGGAAAACAAAAGGCTATCGGCGCCATCCTCAACTAGACCGCTTTAGGCAACACAGTGCTCCCTTAGAAGCAATTTCCGCATATTTAAAGGTTGTGTGGGATGAAGCCCATAAGCGCGAATATCAATTTGATCAAAACAAAATAGGCCGGTTAGCTCCATGCCCGCGCATCAAAGTGACGCATGGCCAATTGCGCTATGAATTTGATTGGCTATGCCATAAACTTAAGAAAAGAAATCCTCCGAAATATCAAGAAATCAAAAAATTACGTCGCATTGCGTCTCATCCTTTGTTTCGGGTTGTGCCTGGTGATATTGCGCCATGGGAAAAAGTGCGCAGCCCTTAGCCTTTCCAATTTTCTGGCATAAGAGTACTTCATTTTATTTTGTAGAATTTTATGGAACTTTTTTCTGGCTTTTCTTGTCTAAAGGGTGAACGATCGGCAAAAGCCTAAAAAAGGAGTCATCTATGCGTCAAAAAATTTATCGGAATAAAGTTTGGCTGGCCGTTGGATTCTTAGCGATATTTATCTTTTCATCCGCGGATGCCTTTGCGTGGGGCGGAGGGAAAGGCGGCAGAGGGCATCATGGAGGCGAGATTGTCATTGTCGGGCATGACCGATATCATTATCGGGATGGAAAGTTTTTTCACCCTGGATGGTTTGGTTTTGAATTTGTCATTGCGACACCTCCTTTTGGGGCTGTTATCACGGTTCTTCCCAGCGGACATAGAGCGCTAGAATCAAGAGGAGTGACATATTATTATTATGATCATGTTTATTATAGGCCCTGTCCTTCGGGTTATGTTGTTGTCCCTGCGCCTGTTCTAGAGCCCGAGCTTGTTGCCGCGCCCGTTGTGATGACAGCTATCGCATCAACGCAGGTCGCTTCCAGTGAGTCTGTAACAATTGGTATCCCTGACGTGAACGGCAGCTACACAAACATTACACTGATTAAATATAACAACGGCTATATTGGGCCCCAGGGGGAATATTATTCCGGACATCCGACGGTTGAGCAACTGAAAGTTTTGTACGGAAAGTAAAATTCACTTATACCATGATTTATTCAAGAAATTTTTCCGCGCTGCGAAAAAGATTTTTCAAAGGAACTTTTTATAGATCACAGTTGTCCAAGATCATAGAGAGAAGATATGAATGACATTGCTTTGGATGTGTTAGAACGCGCGTCAAAAGGGGACATGGCTGCCTTTGAGCAAATCTACAGGGAAGCGAGTCCGCTTGTTTATAATGTTGCCTTGCGCATCACCTGTAACAGCGCCGATGCTGAAGAAGTTGCGCAGGATGTCTTTATTAAGGTTTATCGTTATCTAAAATATTTTCGTTTCTCTTCGACGTTAAAAACATGGATTTACCGCATTACGGTGAATACGGCTATTAATCATTACCGTAAATTTGCCAAAGAAAAAAAAGGCCGGATCAGCAATGAGCATGTATTTGATTTTATTTCCTCCGAAGCATCAACAGATGAAAAGGCTTTGCAGGGTGATTACGAAAGACAGCTGAATCAATTGCTCGCGGCGTTAAGCCCGGAACATAGGGCGTGCCTAGTCTTGCGAGAGATCGAAGGACTTAATTATCAGCAGATGGCGGCTACCTTAAAAATTCCAGTAAATACGGTGCGTTCTCGTTTAAAGCGTGCGCGCCAATCGTTATTGGAGCAGGCAAGAAAGGAGCTAAAAAAATGATATGTGATGACATTCGAGATATTTTAAAAGGAGATTTCCTGGATGGACAGCTCAGCCTAGAAGAGCGCGAGGTGGTTTTGCGGCATCTTACGCAGTGTCCGGCGTGCCAAGCCTTTGAAAAGACTTTGCAAATACAGCGTCGTGTTTTTCAACAAGCCAAGAGGCAAGATGTGCCAAGGAATCTTTGGGAGAATATCCAACGGGAAATTATTGCCAAAGAGCTGAAAGAAAAAGATGGCATCGGAAATCGTATGGTACGATGGGGTAAAGAATTTTTGTTTGCGCCAAAACCCGTTTTTACTTTAGGTAGCACATTTGCAGCCATCATTTTTTTAGTGACCATTATCGCTGGTGTCACGATGCACAAAAAACAAATGAGCCGTTCAGGAAACACAGCGATTCTGGCTAGCTATAATGTCAATTTGGAGAGTACAGATATTCTTTCGAACCTTGGTACGGATATTGAAAAGTTTTTTTTGTAGGGAACTTTTTTTAGAATTGGTTTTGTCAAAATAAGTGAAAGGGGTGCACAATGAAAATAAAAAAAATAATAGCCGTTGTTGCCGCAGTCTCTTTTCTCATGGCGGGGGCAGCGCATGCCCAGCCCAGGGAAGGGAGTCGGCTGTTTGATCACAAAAAATTTAAAGAAACCATGATCAAAGAGCTAGGGTTAACACCGGGACAGGATCAAAAGCTTGAGGAAAACCGCAAGGCTCAAGATGCCGCTATGAAAAAGTTTCATGAGGAGATGAAGCAGCAGCAAGACAAGCTTAAGGATGCCTTGAAAAGTCCGGAAGCCACTCGCGTGAGCGTTGAGCCAATTGTTGCTCAAATGAAATTGCTGCAAGCACAGCTGATCGATCAACGCATCAGCGGTATTTTTTCCGTCAAATCCATTTTGACGCCGGAGCAGTTCACAAAGTTTAATGAAATGATCGAAAAACATTTTAAAGGTAAAAGAGGGCATTTTCGCGGCAAGGGTGACAAAATGAACGAAGAGGCTCCTTCTATGTCGCAAGAAGGCTCCTTTGAAGAGCCGCTAGGGCCACCACCACCTGATAATGAGCCGCCGCCAGAACCTTCAATGAACGCTGAAGAAGAGGTAGGCGGGTAGCATGGAGAGATGTTTAAAAAGTTTATTCGTTGGTTTTATAGAGAAGCCAGGGGCAAACCCTGGCTTCTTTTTTATACGCCTAAGAGGGCTCTAAGGGTAGTTCTCGCCGTGTCCATAATACCGTTTGATTTCGTGGAGAGCTTGTCATATTCATTGCTGTATGTGGTGTATTGTTTCTCGAACTCTTTATCACTCATGCCGTCTTTCTTTTTTGGCTGCTTGATCTCCCGCCATAACAGGGAAAGCATTCTTTCAATTCGTTCGATCTGGTCAACGGATGCCCTGTAATTTCGAAAAGACTTGTTGTCAGACAATGTCCCTAGGCGAGATATGGAGATATTATGTTTCCATTTGGCTTCATCATAATTCCAGCTCTTAATAAGAAAGTTCAGGGTCTGTTCATAAGCAAAATTTCTGTTATTGATCACAAGATCGCGCAAGACAGATGTTTTGATGTTAAGAAATTCAGATCTCGGCCTGTTCAGGGGCAATGACCTTATGCTTTTTGAGATCTCAGGAAACCAATTTGCCAAAAGGGAATATGTCCCATACGTGTCGACAAGACTTTTTGCACTGTATTGGTCACCTGTCCTGAAGTCGCCGATGGCAATATCGGATGTCGTTGTTTTAATAAAGCTGGTGAGATTATCATAGAATTCGACATCTTCTTCAACGAAATCAATATCGCCTGGTATTTGGATAATTCTCTCTGCTTGCGGATAATGATCAAACACATGGCCCCAGCCGGCAAGCCATGTCTGGCATGAATCAACAGACCAGGTCTGGATAACCTCAAGGGTTTTGTATCTTTCATCCTTGATGAACGAAGCCGCATCTCCTCGTATGATCGTATCCCGGGGCAGCACAACGATGGGCTTGGGGTCGATTTCCTTGCATCGGTCGACCGTCCACCAGAAATACCATTCGCACTTTTTATTATTCTCATATCCCAAATACGGGAAAATGATCATTGGTTTTGAATTCATATTTTTATGATTAGGTTGTTTTTCTATCTCTTTTTCCAAAATTTACTCCATACGTGTGGCGTTTACCAGCAGATATAAGATTACAGAAATTTGTATTACGTTTTTCCTCGTCTTTCTTCTAGCTGTTTACGAATATCATAAGCCTTCGCTTCTGAGATGTCAAAGGTCATGATAATGTAAATCGCAATCAAAGAGGTCACGATCGGGATACCGATATCACAAAGCCGCATATACAATAACGATTGAGCGGATTGATTGGCGCCAAATTCGACATTGAATCCCGTCCAAACAAGGAGGACTCCGGAGAGAATGGATGCCCCAGCTTGTCCTAGTTTTTGTATCCACCAGTAAATCCCGCTGAACATGCCTTCTCGACGGGTGCCGGTTTGCAGTTCGTCCAAATCACAGACATCAGCAACCATCGAAGGAACCATGGTAAAAAGCGCTCCTAAGTGAAATGCTAAAAATGGCGCAGCGATCAGCAGTAAATAGGGGTATTGGGGATTATATCCTATCCATTTTAAGCCATAACCAAAAATAGCAAGGCACATGGTTAAAAGAAAGGTTTTTCGCTTCCCGAGTTTTGTGGAAATCCATGTAGTTAAAGAGATCGCGATTAACGTACAAATAGAGCTGGCTGTTCCAAACCAGCCAAGCAGTGTGCCGCCTTTTCCCCAATCGCCGCCGAAAACATAATAGACGATAACGTACAGCGTAAAAGCGGACGCAAGCATGAATCCGTTAAAGATAAGGAATGTGACCGCGATCAGTTTCACAAAAGGAAGACATTTGAACGATGTTGCGCAATTTTTGAGAAGGTCTTTTACAACATTCCCATAGCCTTTTTCTTTTTCAGGCCTCGGCAAATTAGCGAAATGCTCTTTGTTAAAAAGGGCCGGCAAGATGCCGCCCACCACGATAAAGACCCCGACAACGATGGCAATAGATCGTGCGCCATGGACAATATCTGTAAACATCGTCTTGTCGTTCATGATCGCAAAGAACCAGGGTGCGACAAGCCAGGCAATTTGAGCGAAAAAGTTGCTAAACCCCTGCAGGCGGGTGCGTTCATGATAATCAGGCGTCATTTCATATCCAAGCGCAATCCATGGAATCGAGTAGCAGGCAAAAGAAACGACGAAGAGAATTTGGATCACCAAGAAATACCAAAAATAGAAACTTTCGCTTTGTCCCTTATAGAGCTGGAATAGCAGCGCGAACAAGGCTCCTGAAACGATTGCTCCAAAGAATATCCAGGGTCTGCGGCGTCCATACCGTGTGCGGGTATTGTCCGACGCGTAGCCGATACAAGGATCAGAAAAGGCATCGATAAGACGTGGAATAGCGCCCAGGAGTCCCACCAGTGCGGGATTCATCCCCAATCCCAGGTTCAAAACAATGACAAGCGATCCAATCGCAGCGGCCTGAAATTGATTAACGAGCGACCCTATGCTGTATGCGGCTTTTTGCAAGATTGGAATACGATCTTCGCGCGCTGTCGTATGGTGAGCTGATTGATCCGTTGTCTGTGACATTCATGACCTCCCTAATATTTGGTTTTTTATTTATGCCTTAGAAGTTTCGTATTATAACAAACAAATACGGCACGTACAATATTATTTATCACATAGAAAAGGAGCCAGATTGACAATTTTTTTAGAGAAATTTCCTGTCATCCTTTCCTCTGAAAAAAATCTTCCAATATAAAAATATTCGTATAGAATAGATAAAAGCTTGGGGAATTTTTGGCGGCTTTCTGTGCCGGCAAAACAATGTAATTCTCAGCCCAAGGGGCTCCCAGCCTTTCGGCTTGGGAGCGAACCCCCGGGTAAGGAAACCTAAAAAGTCCCGGAGGGTTCAAATAGATACCTATGAGTTACGATATTGAATATATTAAGCAATTTGAAGTAAAGTGGCAGAAGGCGTGGAAGAAAAATAAAACCTTCAGTGCCGCCCAAGACATAACTAAGCTCAAATATTATGTCCTTGAGATGTTTCCTTATCCGTCGGGCAAGATCCACATGGGCCATGTGCGAAACTATACCATTGCCGACGTTATTGCCCGCATGAAGAAAATGCAAGGCTTTAATGTCCTGCATCCAATCGGCTACGACGCCTTTGGCCAGCCGGCCGAAAATGCCGCCATCAAGCACAAGACCGACCCCTCCAAATGGACCTATCGCTGTATAGCCGAAATGCATGAAGGTTTTGAAAAGATGGGCTTTTCCTACGATTGGGACAGGGAGCTTGCGACTTGCGACAAAGAATATTACAAATGGAATCAATGGATCTTTTTAAAGATGATGGAAAAAGGCCTGGCATATAAAAAAGCCTCGTCCGTCAACTGGTGTTCGAGCTGTAAAACCACGCTTGCCAATGAAGAAGTCGTCCAGGGCGGATGTTGGCGCTGCAAAACCGAAGTCGTGCAAAAAGATCTCGACCAATGGTATTTAAAGATCACGCAATATTCTGAAAAACTTTTAGAGCACCTGGAGACCTTGACCAATTGGCCTGACCGCGTTATTGCGATGCAAAAAAATTGGATCGGGAAAAGTTATGGCGTAGAGATCTATTTTAAGATTGAAAAGACGGGCGACGCGCTGCCGGTTTTTACGACGCGCCAGGACACCATTTTTGGCGCGACGTACGTCGTGCTGGCGCCGGAACATCCTCTGGTTGCCAAACTTGTCAAAGGCACGAGTGAAGAGAAAAAAGTTTCTGAGTTCGTTAAAAAAACAAGCTTGGTCAGCAAAGCCGACCGTGTGGCCGAAGGCCTGAAAAAAGAAGGGATCTTTACCGGGCTTTATGCCGTCAATCCGGTGAACAATGCGCGTGTTCCTATTTGGATCGCGGATTATGTTTTGATGGAATACGGCACCGGCGCGATCATGGCGGTTCCGACGCATGACCAGCGTGACTTTTTGTTCGCCAAAGAGCACAATTTGCCCATGAAGATCGTCATTCAAGACCCGAAGCGGCCTGATATTGCGCCCAATGATCTAACCGAAGCCTATACCGCCCAAGGGCCTCTTATCAACTCAGGTCAATTTAACGGTATCAACAATGACGAGTCTCTGCCAAAGATCGCCGCATGGATGGAAAAAGAAAAGATCGGCAAGACCGTGGTTCATTGGCGCTTGCGCGATTGGCTGATCTCGCGGCAGCGTTATTGGGGAACACCCATTCCTGTTATTTATTGCGATACCTGCGGCATTGTGCCGGTGCCGGAAAAAGACCTGCCGGTTGTCCTGCCGGAAAATATTAAAATAACCGGCGAAGGCGGAAGTCCCTTGGCCAAAAGCGAAAAATTTGTCAATGTGAAATGCCCCAAATGCGGCAAAAAAGCCCGTCGGGAAACCGACACCATGGCAACCTTTTTTGATTCCTCCTGGTATTATTTGCGCTATGCCTCGGCCCATGATGCGAAAAATATCTTCGATAAGGCCGATGCCCGTTATTGGATGCCGGTGGATCAATATATCGGCGGCATTGAACACGCCATTTTGCATCTTTTGTATTCACGGTTTTTTACCAAATTTTTTAAAGATCTGGGCTTGATCGATTTTGATGAACCCTTTACGCGCCTGCTGACGCAGGGCATGGTGTTAAAAGACGGCGAGGTGATGTCCAAGTCCAAAGGCAACACCGTGGACCCCGATGCCGTCATTTCAAAATATGGCGCTGATACCTTGCGGCTTTTTATCCTGTTCGCGGCGCCTCCCGAGGACCAGCTTGAGTGGAATGATAACGCTATCGACGGTTCTTGGCGGTTCTTGGCCCGCGTGTGGACCCTTGTCAACGACGTCTACGTGTCGAAACCGGCGCCGTTACCTTTAGATGAAGCGGACAAGGCCCTTGAACGCGAGCGTCATATCGCGATAAAGAAGTTTACGGAAGACATCGAAAAGGGATTTAAATTCAATACCGCCATCAGCAGCGCCATGGTGCTTTTGAACAAAGCAGAGCAATATGCGCGTGAAAAGAAAGCCAAGGCTAATGTTAATCAAACGGTTCTTAACAGCGCTCTTGAAACTCTCGTGCTTTTACTTTCAGCGATTACGCCGCACACCTGCGAAGAAATGTGGCAGAAGATGGGCCATAAGGACAAAAGCATCAGCGAGGTCGCTTGGCCGTGCCATGATGAAAAAGCCCTTGTCCTTGATACTGTTTCCATCGTTGTCCAGGTCAACAGCAAGGTGCGCGGCAAATTCGACGTGCCTGCGGATTGTCCCGAAGAAGAATTAAAGAAAGTTATTTTTGCTGATGAAAGAATCAAATCTTATACACAAGGCAAGGGCATCAAACGCTTTGTCGTGGTGCCAAACAAGATGGTGAATATTGTTGTTTAAAAGATGAGGGAACGCTGTGATGAAGTATGGGATTTTTTTATTTTGTTTGTTCTCCTCTGTGCCCCTGTGTTTTGCGGGAGGGTCGTTTCGTATGACAAATAATAATCCGATGTTTTTTGTCATTACCGGGACTATTGAGAAAATAACACGCAACGCCATCGAGATCCGTGATGAAAACGACAAGGTTTTAAAGCGTTTTATCTATTTTGATAATGACGTTGCAATAGGAGATCGTGTTCGTATTCAGTATGAGCCATCGTCATCGCAGATAACGCTTTTAAAGAAAATGACAAAGCTCGAATACAAAAAAGACGGACAGAATTTAGGGTACATTGTTCAGCAAGAGAAGAAGCCGTAAGAGCAATTTTGTGCGCTGAAATTATTTGGTGTGGTTAAGGATGCTTTAAAGATATCAAACGCTTCATCGTGGTGGCGAATAAGATCGTGAATATAGTAGTCGAAGAGGATGGAGGAAAAACTCTTGACATCCACACAGATGAGTGGTTATTATGTTAATGATTGAGAAATAGTTTAAGTTAAGGATAATTAAAACTTTATATTGGATTTCAAAGCTTTATGTAGCTATTATAACAAGCAGGAGTAGAAAATAATTATGTACAACAATGTTATTGCTCAAATCGTTGCGAGAAAATATAACGAAGAACCTTTAAAGGACTTTACAAGCGTTAATCTCAAAACTAAATTATCCGATTTAAATCTAAATTGGCGTGAACGAGACCTTCCAGAGCGAGAAAGAACAAAACACGTTCACCGTCTTCATCCATACCTAGGCAAGTTTATTCCTCAGCTTGTAGAAATCTTTTTAAGAAAATATCAGCCTCAGTTAGTTTATGATCCTTTCTGCGGCTGCGGGACAACTCTTGTTGAAGCGAATGTTTTGGGTATTGATTCCGTCGGGACGGACATTTCTGAGTTTAATGTCTTACTTTCTAAGGTGAAAACAGCTGAATATGATTTAAGATTAGCCGAAGGAGAATTGCGTGATATTTTGAGAAGAACACCCGACCTTAAAATAAAACCATGCAACAACGAAAAAATAGGTAAATTGTTTAACACTGAAAATGAGTATATTAAAACATGGTTTGCAAAGGAAGCGCAGAAAGATCTTTTAGCTTATCTGAATCTAATAAAAGATTACAAATATCAAGATTTGCTTAAGGTGGTTTTATCGCGTTCTGCCCGATCAGCAAGGCTTGTCACACATTTCGATTTAGATTTCCCTAAAAAACCTCAAACGACCCCTTATTATTGTTATAAACATAGTCGTACATGCCAGCCGGTCAACGAAGCCTATAAATTTTTGTATCGATATACTTTGGATACGATAGCCCGCATAAAGGAGTATGCGAAAATTAGGACAAAAGCTTCGGCAATGGTTTATCATGCCGACTCAAGGCAAGTCGAATTGCCAAAGGGTATCGATATGGTTTTTACTTCTCCTCCATATGTTGGACTTATTGATTATCATGAGCAACACAGATACGCTTATGAACTGTTGGGTCTTAAAAATAATGATACATGCGAGATTGGCCCTGCCAAAAGTGGACAATCTGAGCAAGCGAAGAAAAATTATATCAAGGGAATAAACGATGTTATCGTGCACACAAGAGATTACATGGCAAAAGACGGGATAGCGGCAATAGTCGTTTGCGATAAATTTAGCCTTTATGATCCTGATTCTGTTGGTTTTAAGCAGATCGGCAGAGTTGAGCGTCATGTCAACAGGCGGACAGGGCGCAGAGAGAGTGCATTTTATGAGAGTATTTTAATATGGCAGAAAAAATGACAAAAGAACAAGAAATGAAAATGGCTATTCAGTCTGTCATTAAAGAGATGATGGACAGGATTATGAACAAGGTTCTATTCAAAGATCCATTTATTAAAGAAGATCACCGTTCAGAAAAGCCACTGTATGCCGCTCTTGTTCCTGATGAAATTTTTAAAGGATCGCATTTCGAGAGAAGATTTGTAACACCATTCGGAAGCGCCTGGGAAAAATTGGCGATAGTAGCTGCTAACAAAGGCTTAGGCCATGGCGATAAAGGGGTTTCTATCCATGGACAAATTAACGCAGAAAGACTTCGCAGAATTCAGGAAGTTTTAAATAAGCTGGAGCATTCTGGAAGAGGCAAGAAAAAAGTAAGGCCCGACTGGAAAGAAGAGTTGAAATATATTCTAGAAGGGAAGAGCGCAAAACTTATTCCTACGACTGTTATTTGTGATGTCTATGCTGAAGATAAGAAAAATAAAAAGAAATATGTTTTTGAGTTAAAGGCGCCATTGCCGAACAGTGATCAGACTAAGGTAAGCAAGGAGAAAATATTAAAGCTTTATAGTATGAAGCCTATGCAGATTGATGGTGCCTACTATGCGCTCCCGTATAATCCTTATGGAAAACGGGCAGATTATAATTGGGCTTTTCCAGCTCGATGGTTTGATATGAAAAAGGATGAAGCAGTATTAATTGGAGATGAATTCTGGGAGAAAATAGGAGGGACAGGCACATATAAAGCTTTCATTGACGCGGTAAATGAAATTGGCCAAGAATATAAAGACAGAATTTATCGAGAATTTTTAGGTATAGAGCCACCCGCTGATTCAGAAAAAAGTAAATTATAAAATTTTTGATCCTCTTAAGTATCTCCAGCACTCCGCAAAATGCGGGGCGCAGAATAAATTCAGTCAGCAAACGTACGATCGCTGGCGCTCCATAAACTTGGGTATCATTGATGAAATTCTACGCTGACCTTCACATCCATTCCAAATTTTCCCGCGCGACGAGTAAGAACCTTACCCTCGAAGAACTTCATCGCTGGGCACAACTCAAGGGTCTCAACGTGGTTTCGACCGGGGATTTTCTTCATCCGGCGTGGTTCAAAGAGATCCAAACAAAACTTGAGCCTGCTGAGGAAGGACTGCTCAAATTAAAACCCGTCTACGCAAAAAAGATCGATTCTGAGATCCCTCGCTCCTGCAGCGGGGAGGTCAGGTTCATCCTCTCGGTTGAGATCTCCAGTATTTATAAACGGCTTGAAAAAGTGCGCAAGGTGCACAACGTTGTTTTTGTGCCGAGCCTTGAGGTGGCCCAAAGCTTGCAAAAAACGATCGAGAAGATCGGCAATATCCGTTCCGATGGCCGGCCGATCCTCGGCCTTGACTCGCGCGACCTTTTAGAGATCGTTCTTAAATCCCATCCTCAATCCTTTCTGGTGCCGGCACATATCTGGACACCGTGGTTTTCCATGCTTGGCTCCAAAGGCGGGTTCGACAAAATGGAAGATTGCTTCGGGGATCTGACGAAACATATCTTTGCTCTCGAGACAGGGCTGTCATCGGATCCGCTGATGAATTGGCGCTTAACTCAGCTCGACAGCTGTGTCCTTATTTCAAACTCGGACGCGCATTCCGCTCCAAAACTTGGCCGCGAGGCGAATATTTTTGACACGGAATTTTCTTACGCCGGCATTTACAATGCCCTTTCTGATGAAAAGGACAAGGGTTTTTTAGGCACCATAGAATTTTTTCCCGAAGAGGGAAAGTACCATTATGACGGCCACCGCGACTGCGGTGTGCGATTAACGCCGAAAGAAACAAAGAAAAATAAGGGCCTCTGCCCAAAATGCGGCAAGCCTGTGACCGTTGGCGTGATGGCGCGCGTGGAAGAATTGGCTGACCGGCCTGAGGGCAAAAAGAGTGCGCGTTTTAGGCCATATAAAAGCCTGGTCCAGCTTGAAACGATCATCGCTGAAGGAAAAGGTCTTGGCGCGACGTCAAAACCGGTCCAAGAGCTTTTTTACCGTATGCTGTCGAAACTGGGCAATGAGATAGGCATCTTAAATAATGTTCCGCTAACGGCGATCGAAGAGATCGGCGGGGCGCTTTTGGCCGAAGGTATCCGGCGCATGAGGGAAGGGAAAATTTCCATTGCTGCCGGGTACGACGGAGAATATGGCAAGATCAAATTATTCTCTGACAAAGAGCGAAAAGCAGAAAAAGATCAACTGACGCTTTTCTAGCTATTTGTGAGCTGAGTTGGCGTGTTGGCGCTATCCTCCGCTCAGACATCCTTCGTCCCCCAGATTCTTTTAAAAAAGAATAAGGGAATCTGTGGGGCTTCAGAACTCGCGGGAGGATAGCGCCAACACGTCCCTCAACGGTAATTGCTGAAAGAGGTTGCCTTCTTGAAGCAGGACGTTGTGAAGGTTTCGTGGCATGGCAACAACGCGAAAACGAACATCGAGCGAAGTTTTCCTCGCAGGGGAAAAATGAGCGTTCCTGCGCAGAGAAGGCAACCTCTCATAAGATCCTGACAGAAGATTTTTATTGTGCTCTTTAAGAATTCCTGATATTTTTTATGAAGTCATAACTTACAAAGCGGTAGCGAATGTAAGTTATTTGACGAAGTTACTCCGCAACCTGAGCGTTAGCGAAGAATGCGGAGCCAGAATCGACAGCTATGAAACGACCCGACAATATCAATGACGCCCAGTGGCAGGCCGTTATTTCTCCAAGCGCGTATTTGTTGATCAGCGCAGGCCCAGGCACGGGAAAAACCCACACGCTTGCTTACCGCATTTGCCATATCCTTTCAAAATGTCAAAAAGGAGAACGCGTCCTTGCCATCACGTTTACCAATAAGGCCTCTCAGGAGATGCAAAAGCGTCTCGAGAACTTTTCAGCAGGCAATCCCAGGCTCGTGGATGTCTCGACCTTCCACGCCTTTTGTCTTTCTTGTCTTCGCGAATTTGTTCTTTTGACGAAACTGCCGCAGGGCTTTGAGGTCGCCTCTGTCTCCGACACACAAGACTTGGCCAAAGAGATCTGGAGCGATATTCCTTCTAAGGAATACAAAGAAAGGCTCGAGGCGATCGCACGTTACAAGAACCTTCTTGATCAAGACCCGCCTTTTTATTTCGATCATTATCAGCAAGCGTTAAGAAAAAAGGGTCTTTTGGATTTTGACGATATTCTTTGGGGGGCCCTTTATCTTTTTCGTCATGAAAAGAGCGTCCTGAAAACGCTTCAGGCCCGTTATCGCGCGGTTTGCGTTGACGAGTATCAGGACATCAACCGCGTTCAGCACGAGATCCTGAAAGTTCTTGTCCAGGGCCGGGTGGAACTGACGGCGATCGGAGACCCGCGCCAAGCCATTTATGGTTTTCGCGGCAGTGATGTCCGTTTTTTCCATGATTTCCAGAAAGATTTTCCGTCGGGCCAACACTTGTCCTTGTCCGAGAATTACCGCTCGTCAGGCAATTTGCTCGAGGCCGCGCATCAGGTCATCGTTAAGGGGCCGTCTTTGGCTATGCCGTCTCTTATTGCGCATATGCACGCTCAGGGCCGGCTGGTGATCTATAAAGCGGCGAGCGAACGGGCGGAGGCGGAGTTTGTGGTCCACACGATCGAAAAGCTGTTGGGCGGCACAAGCATGTTCTCCAAAGATTCAAAACGCGTGAGCGCTGATGGTGAAGGGCAGGTTAGCTTCGGCGACATCGCGGTCCTTTACCGGGTGAATGCACAGCGAAAGGCCATCGAGGAGGCCCTGGAGCGAAGCGGTATTCCTTATCATGTAAGCGGGGCCGTGCCTTTGTGCGAAGAGGAAGATGTGGCAGCACTTTTGCCCAAGCTTCGCCTCATGCGGCTTGAGCCTATATCAACAACGATCGATCATTTGACAGGCCTTCAGGGTAAGAAAAGTAACAGCCTGGAGCGGCTCCTTGATCTGGCGGGGCAATGCAAGAGTACGGAAGATCTTTTAGACCATCTTTTCCTTGCGCGCGAGAACGAAACCTTTGCGCACCGGGTCGAAAAAGTCTCCCTTCTGACCTTGCATGCGGCCAAAGGGCTCGAGTTTCCGGTTGTTTTTATGGCCGGATGTGAAGAAGGCCTTCTGCCTCTGATCCGCCGGGGAGAAGAAACCGACGTGGAAGAAGAGCGGCGCCTTTTTTATGTCGGCATGACGCGCGCAAAAAACGTTTTATATATGAGCTGGGCGGCCAAGCGTGCCATGCATGGGAAAATTTTTTCTCCGTCGGTCTCGCGCTTTGTCCTCGACATTGAAGAAAAACTTAAAGAACAGCAAGAATCTTTATTAAAGGAACGCAAAAAACAACGCGACCAGCAACCGGATCTATTTAAAAACCTTTAACCTCTTATGCTCGCACTTACAAAAGAAGAACGCTTGGCCCTTGTTTGTCTGGGGGCGGTTCTGTTGCTTGGCATCCTCACGCACTATTTTTCCAAAACAAATCCAGCAATAAGAAATTTTTTAAACTCCTCAGGCCGTGAAATCCCGAGACATCTTAAAGTTGACGTGAATCGCGCCACCTATGATGATTTGGTGAATATTCCTTATATCGGCGAGAAAACCGCCCGTGTGATTCTTTCCCTCAGGGAAAGCCAGGGGAAATTTACCGACTTAAACGAAATACGATATATCCCAGGTATTGGGAAATCCAAATTTGATATGATCAAGAAATATTTAACCATGACACCCTGATGGCATATCCGTTTGTCAGCTTAAGTATCAGTTTTTGTTTAGGAATATTTGCGGCAGAAATATTTCACGTATATTTTTTTGTTCTTTCCTTGTTGACGTTCTTATTTTTATTGGCCGGCGTCCTTTTTATCAATCGCAGCCTCATATTTAAGATTTTAATCCTCATTGCTGTGTTCTTTTTAGGCGCCACATTATTAAAAAACGCGCAAACCTTACCGAGCCTTCATATCGCCAAACGCATTCCGTTCAAAAATGATCATGTCTTGCTCATCGGCGTGATTGACAGCGATCCCATGCAGCAAAAAAAGAACATCTCTTTTATTTTAAGGGCGGAGAAAATAAAAATAAATGGCGTTTGGAAGGCGACATGCGGCAAACTGCTCACAAAGGTTTTTGCCAAAGGCAATTTTGCCTATGGCGAGAGATTTCTCTTCGTTGGTAAAGTGTATCGTCCATTTTCTTTTTCCAAAGATTTTGATTACCGAACATATTTAGCGCATCAGGGGATTTATTCGATTCTCAGCATCAAAAAAGATGGCGTTGCTAAACGCCTAACCCAAAATGCCGGCAATCCCTTGAAAGCATTTTCGTTTCGCATTAAACACAAAATAAGAAATGTGATCGTCGGGAACTTGTCGCCTTTTTGCGCCGGGGTTTTAAATGCCTTCATTCTGGGGGACAGACAGGATTTGCCACGGCATACCATGAACGTGATGGTGAACCTGGGCGTTGTGCATATCATCGCGATTTCAGGATTTAACGTCGGGATCGTTGCCTTTATTATACTTCTTGTCTTAAAAATCATGAGAATCCCCAGGCGGCCGCGTTATCTTTTGGCGATTTTATTATTGATCCTTCATTGCCTTTTGACAGGCGCCAACGCGCCGGTTGTCCGCGCCACGATCATGGCGATTATCTTGCTTTGCGGTTATGTCCTTGAGAGAGAAGTTAATATCTACAATTCATTAGCCCTGGCGGCGATCATCATCCTTGTCGTTAATCCTTGTCAGCTTTTCGGGATTAGTTTTCAGCTGTCTTTCTTAAGCGTTATTTTTATTGTCTATTTAACGCCTAGGATCGAATCTGTGTTTCCCAAAAAATGGCGCGCTGTTGTGTGGAGCCATTTTTTGATTCTCACTTTTTCGGTATCGCTCGCGGCATGGGCAGGGCTTGTGCCGTTGATCGCCTATTATTTTAAGATCATCACGCCTGCTGCCGTCTTGGCGAACATGATCGTTGTGCCACTTGCGACCATGATTATCATTGCCGGTCTGAGCTTGGGGATGATCGGTGCCCTCCTCCCGTGCCTTGCGCCGTTTTTAGGGGCAAGCAATGAGTTTTTAATCCTCTTGTTTTTCAAGATCAATTATCTTCTCGTTCAGATCCCCGGGGCTTATTTTAAACTGCCGCAGATTCCGTTTGCGCTTGTCCTTTTGTATTACGGACTTGCTCTGGCAGGATTCTTTATTTTTTCCTTATTTGCTAAACCAAGGACTTCCAGTTAAAATACAATAAAGGGGCGTTATGAAACAAAGGGTTTTATCTTTAAGCATTCTTGGTGTCCTTGTTTTGCTGATTTTTGTTTCTTATCGGCAGATGTCTTTATCTGCGCCAGCAAAGGCCTTTAGCGATTCCCCGCAGCTGCTTTCTGATGTGCAAAAAATCTTTCCACAGGCGTCCTTTTGTCAAGCCAATCCCGATAAAGAACAATGGTCTTTGGTTTTCGATGCGCAGAAAAAGCCTATTGGGAAGGTTATTTTTACAAAGCCTTTCATTGAGAAACAAGGCTATGCCGGCATCGTTCATTTGTGTATTGGCGCGGGCCTTGACAACCGTATCACCGGGATTGCCCTGGTGGATCATGAAGAAACTCCCGACGTCGTTGAATTCTTGACAGAAAAAAAGTTTTTCACATCCTGGAACGGCCTTGATGTGGCGCAATCCCTGGATAAAAAAGTTGATGCCGTGACCGGCGCGACCATCACAACGCAAGCCGTGATCGAGGCCATGCAAAAACGCCTTTCACTTCTTTCAAAAGACGCCGCGTGCGCCTTGCCGCCGGCACCGGGCATTGTTTTGTCCTGGAAAGATCTTTTAGCTCTTGCCGCTCTGGCCTTTTCCTTCTTTATGTTCTCCCAGAAGTTAACAACCAGGGTCTGGCGCCTTGTTCTCCTTGGGGTGAACGTCATTGTCTTTGGATTTTTGACGACCAAGATGTTTTCATTGTCCCTGTTTGACCGATGGATCACCGAGGGCGTGCATGGTTTTGAGGTACCATTTTTGATCTTTATCTTAACCGTGATCATTGCCTTGGCCAGCAACAAGAATTTTTACTGCACGCATGTCTGCCCTTTTGGTTCTTTGCAAGAAATATTAGGATCGCTTCATAAAAAAAAGATCGTCGTTTCGTATTGGCAGGTTCAAATCTGGCATGGGATCAAGATCGTTTATCTTGGCCTCATCGCCGGGCTTGTCATTGGCGGGGCAGGTATTCATCTTCATTTTTTTGAGCCGTTTTTTACCTTTACCATGGCGAGCGTTCCTGCCACGACACTTGGGATTTTTATTATCTTCTTGGCCGTGTCTTTGTTTTCTACCCGATTTTGGTGCCAATTTATCTGCCCCACTGGAACCGTAATAAGAAGTTTTTTAAAAAGGGAAGGCCCCATAAGCAAGGGGTTTGTTGTCCTTGTTGCCTTGTTCTTGCTGTGTGCCAGTGTCTTTGTTTTTGCCAAAGTAAAGCTCGTCAAAGAAACATTTGTGTCTGTACAAACCGCGGAAGCACAGGCCAGCTATCATCTGGCAAGTTTTTTTAAATCTTTGGCCAAGGGAATGGTTGCCTGTGAGCTTTGCCCGCAAAAATGCGTTATCAAGGACGGTAGCGTTGGTTTCTGCCGCGCGCGTAAAAATATTAACGGAAAGCTCTATGCCTTGACTTATGGCGAGCCCGTAGCCCTCCACGTGGACCCGATCGAAAAGAAACCCTTTGCCCATGTTTTCCCGGGGACAAAATCTTTTTCATTGGCCACAGCCGGATGCAATCTCCGCTGTAAATTCTGCCAAAATTGGGAAATCTCTCAGCTTGATGCGGACAAGGTTGACAGTGCTTATGTCGAGCCAGAAGCGATCGTCATGAAGGCTAAAGAGACAGGCTCCAAAACCATTGCCTTTACCTATACCGAGCCGGTGATTTTTTATGAATATATGCTTGATATCGCAAAGGCCGCCCAAAAAGAAGGCATCGCCTGCGTGATGCATTCGGCCGGGTTTGTTAATGAAGAGCCTTTGCGCGCCATGTCCAAATATTTGCTTGCCGCCAACATTGACCTCAAAGGATTTGATGAAAGATTTTACGAAAGCTTTACCAGCGGGCATCTTGAAACAGTGCTCAAGACCTTAAAAATTTTAAAAGAGGAAGGCGTGTGGGTTGAGATCACCAACTTGCTCATTCCCGGCGCCAACGACAGCGATGACATGATCACCAATCTTTGCACCTGGGTCAAAGAGAATCTCGGGCCGCAAACACCGGTGCATTTCTCCCGGTTTTATCCCATGTATAAACTCATCAATTTGTCGCCGACGCCCGTTGACACGCTAAAACGCGCTTATGATATCGCGAAAAAAGCTGGGCTTGAATTTGTTTATATCGGCAATGTCCCGGGCATGCCAGGGGAAGATACTTTTTGTCCTGTGTGCGGAAGGCTTTTGATCAAGCGCGAGGGCTATACGGTGCTAGAAAATCATATCGCAAGCGGCCATTGTCCTGCGTGCCAATACCGGGTGCCCGGCGTGTGGAATTAGGCGAGACTTTTCAATCCCGCGACAACAAGCGTGCCTGCCAAAATCAAAAAACAAAGATCGATTCCTAAAAAAGGAATAAAGAGCGTGGAAAAAAGAAGCGTGCCTAGAAAAGCGCCGGCGAGGTCTGCGGCATAAATCATCGGCGCGATGCTGGTGAGGTTGACGTCTGTTTTTTTCTGCCAAAGCCGGACGATTAGTGTATATCCTGCGCCGGTTACGAGGCCGCATTCAAAAGAAAATCCTGCCCAAACGATTTCACCAAGGAAACCGGACAAGCGGCCATTGGCCCAGGTAAACATTTCGAGACACAGGGCAAGCCATAACAGGAAAAGCCAGCCGAGATATTTTAGCTTCATCTCTTCTTTTTTCAGAACCACGTCAGGGATAAAGACGCCAGCCCCAAGCCCGCCCATGAATAATCCAACCACAATCCCGAGCTTCCAAAATAATGCGCCCGAGATCAGCTGAAAAATAAAGTAAACAATGGCGCTTGCGCCAATGGAGCAAAAACCAAAGATCCCGGCGCATAACGGCATAGACAATTCTTTGCGCCTTGCTATCCAGAAGCCCATGACAACGAGCACGCAAAGAACGCCAGCAAGGATTTGTTTTTTAAAAGGTTTGAGCGCAAGCGAAAGGGGCGGAAAAAATTTTACCTGCTCGAGCAGTAAATAATAAACAAAGCCGTAGGGCTTGAGGTCCGTATTGATGGGGATATCATGGTTGATATTTTTCAGGATATAATCTTTTTTCTCTGCGTCCAGCGCGTCCTTAAGATGAAAAGAAGTGAAGAAGGGCGCCTTGATTTGATTCTTTTCAAAATTTTCCATGAGGCCTTGCGCGCTTACGGGTTGACGAGAACTCACGATCATCATGCTGTCTGAAGGAATGATAAAGCGTGAAGGGAATACTTGTTCCAAGGTATTTAAGATGCAGGAACTAAAATTTTTGATGGAAGGGCTCAAGATGTCTCTCTTTGAAGGAATGGCAAAGACAAACGTTCCGTCCGGAGACAGCCTGTCCTTGATCTTGTTAAAGAACTCAAGGGTAAAAAAGCGGTTAAATCCCAAGGCGGAAGGCGCTGGAATATTCATGACGATAAGGTCGTAGGAATTTTTATTTTTTTTCAAAAAACGTCTGGGGTCTTCCGTCACATAGTGAACGTTTTTACCCGATGCGTAAAATGAAGGAAGGTTCTGCGGCCTGGGGTTCAGATCAACGCAGGTGATCGATATGCCAGGGTATTTTTCCATTTCCTCAAGCTGGGAGGTAAAGCACGGGCCTACCCAAAGCACGGCGCTGATTTTTTTTACAGTAGAGAACGCCGTATGGATAAAGGTTTCATCGGTTTCTTTGTCTTCGCTTGTCGCCGCAAGCGTTCCGTTGACGTACAGGGCGCGTGTATTATTTTTTTCCGTGGCAATGAGCGGCCCGAGGGCAGAGCCCTGATAAGAGACGATGCGGGCATCTTGAAATTCTTTCTTGAGAATGGTTTGGTAATTTTGGGAAAAAACAACTGACACCGCCATGATCAGGAGGGTAGCGACTAATTTTTGTTTGGAAGTTGCCTTGATCGCCGGGATAAATAAAAGCCCCAGGGCGCAAAACGACAAGGGATTTGTAAAAAAAGATAAGGCCAGGGTGAAAAGAATGCCGCCAGCCAAGACACCCAGCGCTTCATAGGCAAAGGGGTGGCTTACGTGTTTTGTATTTTCATCCTCTTTGCGAATTTCGTCTTCATTAAACTGGGAAAAGGCATATCCAGTTAAGAATCCCATCGGCGCCATGATCAAGAATCCGGCGCCCAGCGCGAACAACACGCTCACGCTTTCATAATAGTTGAAGGCAAAAAGGCTTTTTGCAAGGTGCGCCAAACAAACGCACGCGCCAAAGCCCAAGCTCAAGAGAACCGCAAGCCCAAGGTTGGAGATAAAAACTTTTTTGGTGCGCAAGAAACTCGCGAGAGAACAGCTCGCGATCCAGATACCAATCGCCACGATTAAAGAAAGTTCGTTTTTGGCGATCGAGAAGGTAAACTCCCGCAAAAGCGTGAGCTGGAAAATAGAACTGACAAAACCTAAAATGATAAATATAATCATAGAGAGAAGGTAGAAGTCAAAATTCAAAAGTCAAAATTCAAAAGTATGTAGTCAAAAGATAAGGTATCAGAATAAAAATAGATCTTTCCTGACTTTTGGTGCTGACTTTTGATTTTTTGGTATTGTTTTTTGTTTTTGACTCTTCAGCTTTGACTTTTAATTTCTAAAACTAACCATATCTTACTGAAACTATGGCCGAAAATCTATATTATTTATTTGTCAGCGGGATCATCCTCGGCTCGGGCCCGTGCCTGGTGTCGTGCGCGCCATTTCTTGTTATTTATACCGCGGCGCAGAAAAAGGGGATCAAACGATCACTTTATTCCTACGGCATTTTTTCTTGCGGGAGACTTTTAAGTTATATCCTTTGGGGCTTTGTGTGCGCCTTGGGTGCCGTTTATCTTCAAAGTGAAACGATTTCAAGATACATCCAAAATATTTATTTCGTTTTGGGCGTTTTCATTATTTTGTTAGGCATCGCGACAAGTTTGGGGACAAAAGATTTCTTTGGAAGAACGTGCGCCTTGCTCAATCAGGGAAATATCCGCAACGTCGGCATTGCGGGTTTTTTGGTCGGGCTTTCGCCGTGCCTGCCGCTTTTGGGGATGCTCAACTACGTTGTTTTGATTTCCAAAAACCCCTGGGATGCTATGATGTATTTGTTTGTTTTTGGCCTGGGGACCACTCTGTCTCCTCTGGTGCTGGCTGTTGTTTTTTCAGGAAAGTTTGCGCAGATCTTGTCAAGAAATCCACGGATCAAAATTTTTCTCCAGTACGCCTGCGGGGCTTTACTTGTCTTTTTGGGCGCGCAGATCGTCCTGAGGGCCTTTTAAAGGATATTTTTTTCTGCGCCAACAATAAGTCTTTCAAAATCAGTAAATTTTGGTATACTAAACACAAATAATTTGCGTAAGGGTCTGGAAAGTTTGTTTTTCCAGAGGCTTTTGGATGGTCGGGCCGCCATCTGACATCAAGATCAGATGGCGGCCTTTCTTTTTCCGGCGGTATGATGGAGAGCCAATGAAAATAACCTTGCGGCTAATTCTTTCTTTAGTAGCGATCGTTGTTGTGGTCGCCTTTTCTTTTTCCGTGTGGCAGGCGCGTCAGGAAGAAGAACGCTTGCGCGGTGAGCTCGAACGCCGGGCCAGCATTATCGCCGACAGCCTCAAGATGTCCGTTGAGCCCCTGCTTTTAAATGAGGATAAGCGTTACCTTCAGCGCATCGTCGATAAATTTTCCAATCGCGAACGACTGGTCGGCATTGCCATTCATGATATTTTGGAAAATTTGATCCTCGCCTCTACGGACCTTCAGTCGAAGCTGCAGGAGAACCCCAAAGTTCTTTCCTTTAACATTCAAGAAGTTGAACGGCTTAAAACCGAAAGCGGAGCCTTCATCAGCCTTGGCAAACAGCAGCTGCATGCCTTCTCGGTTCCCTTGTATATCGGTGAAAAACTTAGTCACGTTCTCACTATTTTTCATGACGCGTTTTATATTCAAGAGCGTGTTTACCGTATTTGGGTTAACGCGTTTTGGCGCGCCTCCATTCAGGTCCTTCTTATTTCGCTTGTGACCATGATCTTGATCTATTTAAATATTATGACCCCGATCCGTAAAACAACCGAATGGATCAAAAAGGTTCGCCAGGGAGGGTCGCCGGATGCAACCCTGGATCCTAAAGGACAGGTGTTGCTTGGGCCTTTGGCAAGCGAGATCACAAAAATGGCTAAAAGTTTAGAAATGGCTCGTCTCGCTGCAGAGGAAGAAGCGCGCCTTCGTTATTCCACAGAATCGCGTTGGACCCCGGAACGGTTAAAGGAGTTTGTCCGCGAGAAGTTACAGGGCCGTCCGCTTTTTGTTGTTTCAAACCGTGAGCCGTACATGCACATCATGACCGGAAAAGAAATCACTTGCATTGTCCCGGCCAGCGGCCTTGTGACCGCTGTTGAACCTGTTCTGAAAGCTTGCGGCGGGATGTGGATTGCGCAAGGCAGCGGTAACGCTGACCGCGAAACCGTTGATCATGACGATAAGATCCGAGTGCCGCCGGAAGAACCGTGTTATATTTTAAAAAGGATTTGGGTGGACAAAGAAGTTGAGGAAGGGTTTTATTCCGGATTTTCCAACGAAGGGTTGTGGCCGCTGTGCCACATTGCACACACCCGCCCGATATTTCGTGAAAAAGACTGGTCTGCGTATGTGGCGGTTAACAAGAAGTTCAGCGAGGCTGTCCTCAAGGAGGTCAAAGACGTCGAGGAGCCGAATATTCTTATTCAAGATTATCATTTTGCGTTACTGCCGGCGATGATCAAGGCCCATCGGCCTGATGCGCGGGTAGCGATTTTCTGGCATATCCCTTGGCCCAATCCGGAATCCTTTGGGATCTGCCCCTGGCAAAAAGAGATCTTGCAAGGCATGCTCGGCGCTGATCTGGTAGGTTTTCACACGCAATTTCATTGCAATAATTTTATCGAAACAGTCGACCGGTTTCTTGAATCGCGGATCGACTATGAACATTTTACCGTTCATCGCGAAGGGCATACCGCCTGGATCAAGCCCTTTCCGATCGGGATCGATTTTCATTTCCTTGATTCTTCCTGCGCAAAGATTTGCGAAACTAGGGAAAGCCTTTTGAAGAAATATAATATCCAGGCCGAATTTTTAGGGGTCGGGGTTGACCGCCTGGATTATACTAAAGGCATTGTTGAACGTTTTCGCGCCATCAAGCATTTTCTTGAAAGAAACCCCCAATATATCGGCAAGTTTACCTTTGTGGAACTTGGCGCCCCCAGCCGCACGATGATCCCCAAATACAAAGAATTTGTTAATGATCTTGTGCAAGTCGCAGACAAAATCAATGAACAGTATAAGACAAAGTCCTGGCAGCCTATTCTTTTGTTGATGAAGCATCATAGCCATGCCGAGATACTTCCTTTTTATAAGCTGGCGAATGTCTGTTTAGTCACGTCCTTGCATGACGGGATGAATTTGGTGGCCAAAGAATTTGTTTCCGCGCGCGACGACGAACAAGGCGTTCTAATTTTAAGCCAATTTACCGGCGTATCGAGGGAATTGCGCGATGCCTTGATCATTAATCCTTACGATATCGTGCGCACGGCCGAGGCGCTTAAGGCGGCCTTGGACATGACGGCATTTGAGCAAAAAGAAAAGATGATCCGCATGCGGGGGATCTTGCAAGAACATAATATTTACCGTTGGGCCGGTGATTTGGTGAATGAACTAGCCCAGATTCGTATTGACAAGAATTTAAAAGATTCTGTTAAAAATGATGCGTTTTAATACTCATAAGCATGAACATTTTTTTAGTTTTTTGAATACGCATAAAAATTTTCTAAAAGGAAAAAGTTTTCTGCTCTTTTTAGATTATGACGGGACGTTAACGCCCATTGCGCCAGTACCGGAAAAGGCGATTTTGGATCCGCTAACGCGACAGGCCATCGCATTCTTAAGCCAAGACTCGCGATGCAAGGTTACGATCGTGTCGGGAAGGGCCCTGGCAAACATTCGAAAGGCTGTTGGATTAAAAAAGGTCGTCTATGTGGGAAATCATGGGTTTGAAGCCGTCGGCCCGGGGATCTTTTTTGAAAGCGATTGTTTTCCACAGGTGCGCAAAATTTTTCAGCAGGTGATCTCTCGGATCGACGCGCGCTTGTCCCATGTCCCCGGCGTGATCGTTGAAGATAAAAAAATGACCCTGAGCGTGCATTATCGGCTGGTGGATGAAAAGAAACAGGCAGGGGTCGAGAAAATACTCAAAAATATTGTGAGGCCTTTTATTGAATCAAGGGAGATCAAGGCTTTTAAGGGGAAGAAGGTTTATGAACTGCGTCCGCCGGTTGCCTGGGATAAGGGGACAATGGTATCATGGCTTATCAAGGAATACGCTAAAGACCCTCGTAGCAAAGAGGCCCTTATTATTTATATCGGCGATGACAAGACCGATGAAGATGCTTTTTCGGCCTTAGCCTCTAAGGCGGTAACGATTTGTGTCGGAGACCCGCAAGAGTCCAAGGCATCGTATTATGTTCATGACCCTCAAGAGGTTGGGAAGATCCTTCAGATGATTTTGTCGTTTTTAAGGAGAAGCTGATGACTGCGTTAACCAGGGCAAACGAACCGTTCCATTTTTGCACGCGGATGCATCTTTTAGGTTTAACCGGGTTCAAGGCAGCGAACCTGTGCGACTTATTGGCCCTCATTAAAGAAGTTCCGGGCTCGTCTATTTATCATCATACCCATCGTTTTTTGCAGCAGCATCAGTTTTTTTCCCCTGAACCGCCTAATGATTTTGCTTATTGGATCCGGGAGGTCCTGGGCGAAGAGGCCTTAGCCGAGCGTCTGGCCAGCATTGATATCATGGAGTTTTCCAGTATCCGCGAGCTTCGCGACACGATCGCGCATACTATCGAAATGTATCTGAAAGCCGACTCTGCCGTTGATAAAAAGTTTGCGCGCAAAGGTGAAGAGTTTGTTTTTATTAAGTCAATGAGTTTTGTCGCATGGACAAATTATTATGCTTCGACTCTTGAGGAATTTGCCGATGTCCTTCAAAAGATCACCATTGATTCCGTGTATTTTCATATTTTTGAATCACGTCTTAGGCTGGGAAAAGCGACCAATGATTTTTCCAATTGGTTTGAGCATGCTTTGGGAGAAAAAGAACTTGCGAAAAAAATAGCGGGTTTTGACCCCTATACACTGACCTTGGAAGACTTGCGGGCGAGTTTAGTCCGCCTGATCCAGGAAAGGATCGCCCATGACCCCAAATCTTGAAGAATATATTCCCATTGTCGGAGAATCCGCCCTGGAAGATTTGCGGTTATTGGCTGCAAAACTTCAAGGCAAGAGCATCCTTCATATCAATTCTACTTCTGTCGGCGGGGGTGTAGCGGAAATCCTTAATAGAATGAACCCTTTGCTGCAACAGCTGGGTGTTAACAGTGCCTGGAAGGTGATTAAAGGCGGCGAGCAATTCTTTGAAGTGACCAAAAAATTTCATAACGCCCTGCATGGCAAAGCCGCTGACATCACGGCACAGGATTACGAGATTTTTTTAGAGAACGGGCGCCAGAATGCGAGTGAAATCGCTACGGATGCGGACATTCTTTTTATCCATGACCCTCAGCCGATCACCTTGATCAATAAGAAAATGCAGAACCGTTGGATCTGGCGCTGTCATGTGGATGTTTCCAATCCGCACCAGGGGCTGTGGCATTTTCTCGAAGAATTTATCGAGCGTTACGATGCCGCTGTTTTTTCTGCGCCGTCATTTGCCCAGCGGCTGGCCATCCGGCAGTTTCTCATTGCCCCCTCAATTGACCCGTTAAGCGACAAAAATCGGGACCTGCCGCCGGAGATTATCGATGAGGTTTTTAAAAAGTATGGCATCTCCAGGCGAAAGCCCATTGTGACCCAGATCTCCCGGTTCGACCGGCTCAAGGATCCCCTAGGCGTGATCCAGGCTTATAAGCTTGTCAAAAAATATATCGATTGCCAGCTGGTCTTGGCTGGAGGCGGGGCGAGCGATGACCCTGAAGGCATCCATGTCCTTGAAGAGGCCAAGGCCGCGGCCAAAGGGGACGAGGATATCCATATCCTTTTATTAGCGCAGAATGATCTAGAGATCAATGCCTTGCAGCGAGGTTCAACGATCCTTGTGCAGAAATCCCTCAAAGAAGGGTTTGGCTTAACTATTGCCGAAGCCCTGTGGAAGGCCAAGCCGGTCGTTGCCTCTAATGTCGGCGGGATCCCGCTGCAGATTGCGCATAAATATTCTGGGCTTTTGTGCCATTCCGTCGAGGGCGCGGCCTTCGCCATTAAACAGCTTTTAAACAGCCCTGCGTATGCCAAGAAGCTGGGAGAAAACGGCCAAGAGCATATTCGCCGCAATTTTTTGTTGACGCGCCATTTGCGCGATTATATGCTGCTGTTCCATTCGTTATATCACAGCGAAGACGTGGTTTATCTTTAGAAAAGATGTTCTTTAAAAGCCTTCGATTATTTCTAGAATAGAGATTATTTTTGTGATAAGTTAGCTAAAGCGTATCAAGAAAGGACACAGGAACATGTTTAAGAAAACAGCAAGCGGGGTGATGGGAAAAGAGCATCCTCAGCTTTGGGCCGCGCGGATTTCTATTCTGGGCGCCATTGTGTTATTTCTTATTTCAGCCATCGTCGGCGTCATCGTTGATTCCATTACCCTGATCTTGGACGCCTCCGCGAGCCTGGTCATTTTGGCGGCAGGATTTTTGATGCAGTTTGCGATTAAGAAGATAAATCTGCCCCCGGATGACACGTATCATTTTGGATACCATAAATATGAACCGCTCACCGCCGCTGTGCAGGGTGTTTTGATCGTGGTGACCTGTATTGTCAGTATTAAATTTGCCATTCAGGATATCGTTCATGCTGAAGCCGTGCATACGTACACCTTGCCGGTCATTGCGACTTTTTTTTCCGGTATCTTAGGCGTATTGATCACAGGGCATTTAAAGCATGCCGCTCAAAAGACCAATTCGCAGATGATTAAAACAGCGAGTATCCATTGGATGGCCGATACGATGCTGTCCTTTGGCGTGTGCGCGGGTTTTGTTTTTGGGCTTGTTGCGCAGAACCTCGGGTATACGCATATCGCACCTTATGTGGACCCGGTCATGGCCATTGTCCTGGCCGTATTTCTCGCTGCTGTGCCTCTTAAGGGGTGCAGGCATAATTTGTTTGAGCTTCTGGATGCCGCGCCGGTCACGCATATCCGCGCCCAGATCAAGAAGATCGTTGACGCGCACAAGGTCAAATTTTCAGGCCTGCACCGCCTGCGGGTACGCAAGGCCGGCCAGAAAATATTTATCAATGCCTGTTTTTTAACAAAAGGCGACATGACGGTTGCCCAAGCCGAAGAATTATCCAAAGGCTTTGAACAGGACCTAAAGAACAATTTTCCTGAGTGTGATGTGATCGTGCATTTTAAGACACAGAGGGCATGAAAGAAAAATACGTTTGATCGGTTTCAGGGAAAAGGGTAGGAAAAGAAAAAAGTTTACAAGAAAGATTTAGAAATGTATTATGAGTAATCATGGCGTGCCGAAGGAGAAAATATTTATAGCGGAAAAGAGAATCTTGGCCAAGATTCTCTTTTTTATTTAAGGAGAGAGAGATGAAAGACATTATCGTTTTATTGTCGGTTGTTTTGTTCTTGTCCGGCTGTTCTACGGCTGGATCACATCTTAAATCAGTTCAGTCGGATGCAGGCGATAAAATAACCGTAGGAAAAGTTCAGCGTGAGATCCGCGTCGGAATGCCGTCGTCCCAGGTCATTGAAGTGCTGGGATCGCCTAATATTGTTTCGACGGATGAAAATCGATTGGAAGTCTGGGTTTACGATAAATTTGCCACCGATGTATCTTATTCAAATAATGAAGGAGGCGTTTGGCTGATCTTAGGGAGCGTTGGCGGATCCTCAGGAGCCACCTCAACCACGCAAAGGACTTTAACAATTGTTGTTAAATTCGATGCGGATAAAAAAGTTCGTGATTTTGCCTACCATTCTTCTAGCTTTTAACAGTACGGGATATGAACAAAACATTATTATCGTTTAAATTATGTGCCGTTACGTTTGCCTGTTTAGGCCTACTTGGTTGCGTGAGCGTCCCAAAGGGTTTTTTGAAGATGGGCGATCAGTCTTTAGAAAAAAGACAACTGCAGATGAGACAGTATGACACGACCAAAGAGGAACAGATCCTCACTTCCGTAGCTGGTATTTTGCAAGATTTGAATTTTACACTGGATGATAGCGAGACTGATCTAGGGTTTGTTTCTGCTTCCAAAAAAGCCGATGCGGTGAGCGGCGGGCAGATGGCGTTTGCGGTGTTCTCTGATATGCTAGGCGCCTTGGGAGGAGGCTACTCGAACAACGTTTCAAAATGTGATAAGGAGCAGAAAATAAAAGCTTCCGTGATCGTCAGGCCCAGTCTGGAAGGGAAAAAAATAGTCGTCCGGGTTACGTTCCAAAGAATTGTTTGGAACATGAGCGGCCAGATCAGCCGGGTTGAGACGATCATTGATCCGGCGATCTACCAGAAATTTTACGAAGGCTTATCAAAAGCAATATTCTTGGAGGCTCAGCAGATATGAGAATGTCAAAGCAATGTATATGTATTTTTGCTGTTTTGTTTTTTGGATTCCTGATGAGCGGATGTGCGACCACTGCCGGCAAGGCTTTTGAGACGAGCGACAGCCAAGTGAAATTACGCAGTATCCAGACGCGGGCTTTTGATACGACGGATAAGAAGAAAATGATGCAAACAGTTATCAGCACAATGCAGGACCTGGATTTTGTCATTGATAAAGCAGACCTAACGCTTGGGTCTATTACAGGCTCAAAGTTTCTTGGATATGCCATTGTTGTCATGAGTGTTACTGTCAGGCCCAGAGGGGAAAAACAATTATTAGTCAGGGCCAATGCTCAATATGGCACTTCCGCCGTCGACGACCCTGCGACATACCAAGATTTTTTCAATGCCCTCGAGAAAGCTTTGTTTTTAACGGCTCAGCAGGTGGATTAATTAAAAAGTATTAAGTATTTTTGTTATTTGAAAAGAGAGAAAGGGATAGAATATCCCCATGTTGTGCCAACGAGGATAAAGGAAATTTCAGGGCAGGCCCGCCTGCGGCGGGACTGCCCTTTTTGTTGGGTGGGCGAGACATGTATTTTTGGAATTGTGCAGCTTAGTTTTTCGAATAAGAAAGGGTGCGCATGAAAGATAAGCTTTCTTTTTTGGGATGCGCTGTGATCAGCCACTTGTTGGTTTCCGTTCCTGGAGGGCTGTTAGGATTTTTATGGGGTTGGTTTTCGTCGCAGTCGCATCCTGACCCAATGACGCATGAACTTTCGGTCTTGATGTTTACTGGGACCGTATTGTTAGGGGCAACGGCCCCTTATATTTTATATGTTATTATTTCTCTGTTTCGCCTTTCAAAAAGTAGGTTCTCCTGGAGGGCTTCTTGTTTTAAATTAAGCGGTTTCTATCTTCTTTCGTGCATTCTTGTCGCGCTATGGCTTGTAATAGCAAGAACGAACTAGTTTACCTTTGAGGACAGGGTGTAAAACCCTTGCCCAGCTCCTCACAAACTCGGAGTAAATTCGGCCAAACAACTTACGTCTTTAGCGTAAGTTGTAGTCTCAGTTAAAATGTTTTAGGCATATTTTTATTGCCTAAAACAAGCAAAAGAGTAAAATGTCCCCATGTTGCGCGTGAAGCTATAAAGGAGATTTCAGGGCAGGCCCGCCTGCGGCGGGACTGCCCTTTTTGTTGGTTTATTTTTTTTTAAAAAAAAGGGGGGGATCTGTGAAAGTCTTTTGTCCAGCTTGCCATAATGAAGTAACGGCTGCCAATGTTGACCTGCCTTCAAGGATCGCGAAATGTTCAAGCTGTAATAATGTTTTTGATTGTTCTGCTCAGCTTCCCGCCGGCGCATCTTCTTGCCCTGAGAGGGGCCTTGTCAAAAAGCCGAACAATTTCACCTTGGTCCCGGCACCCGGAAGCCTTTTGATCGTGCGGCGATGGTTCCATCCAGCTGTGATCTTTTTAGCGTTTTTTTGTCTGTTTTGGAACGGTTTTATGGTTAATTGGTTTTTGATAGCCTTTAAGCAAAAAGCATATACGATGGGGCTGTTCGGGTTGGCGCACGGCGCGGTTGGTATAGGATTGCTGTACGGAACATTGGCAGGATTTTTTAACAAAACATATTTTCGCATGGCCTATGATTCTTTATCGATCAGGCACCGGCCTTTTCCCTGGATCGGACAAAGGACGATCGCCAAAGGCGAACTGAAACAATTATATTCGACAAAGGTCATCCATCACGGCGAACACGGGGATACTGTGACATATGCCGTGCGCGTTATCACGCGGCAAGGCAAGACGATCGAACTGGTCTCGGGCCTTTTATCAAGCGAAGAAGCCTTGTTCATCGAGCAGGAGATCGAGAAATATCTGAAGATAGAGGACGTCCCTGTTCCCGGCGAGCTTTCAAGGTGAGAGAATAGATCAGCCTTTGGCAAAAGAATTTAGCATAAACAAACGGTCAAACTTTCAAATCTGTTGCCCCAAAAGAAGAAAAGGGATAGAATAACCCCATGTCGCGCGTGAAGTTATAAAGAAAATTTAAGGGCAGGCCCCAAAACGGCCTGCCCTTTTTTTGGTGCGAGGGACAGGTCACTCAGAAGTCTTAGAGAATAAAGGGGATGTCGGGACACGGTCCAGGGGTTTTCCAGTGATCGCGTAAGAAAAAAACGTCTAGAGTTAGATGATGAACATCGACAAAAGGAGGTTGAAGACCAGCCAATGGATCCGCTTATATCGATTTTTTGTGATGAAAGCGGAAAAACGCAAGAAAATTTGGTAATTGGAAGCTTATGGGTTAATGATTCTCACAGATTGCTCAAGATTTACCAGTCTTTAACTCAATGGGAAGAAGTAAATAAGATTACAAATGAATTTCATTTTAGCGGTTTATCTAGACAGAAGACTGGTCAAGCCATTGAATTCGTCAAAACAGCTTTATCAGAATCAGATGTTCTTGGTTTTAAAGCTGCAATAGTTGATAAAAAGGATATTGGAAAATCTAGCATTGATGACGCAACATATGATTTACATTACCAATTAATTGTGCAAGGTTTGGAGCATGAGATTTGTTCGGGAAGAGTGCAGTTGCCTCGCTTGATTTCTTTAACTAAGGATCAAGACGGTGGCGCAGATAAATTACGATTATCAGAATTAAAGCAAAAGTTAAAAACTGAGTGTGTCGCATATTTTAAGGATTCAGTAATCGTAAATGCTGTTGAAGCCCAAGATTCAAAAACCAGCATTTTTTTGCAGCTTGCAGACCTATTTACTGGATCGGTATCGCGCACCGTGAATAAAGAAAAGACGGCTGGGGAAAATCATAAAGATACTTTTGCTAATGAAATGCTACGATTATTAGGTGTCGACATAAATTTAGATGTAGATAAAAGGAATCAAGATTTTGTTGAAATTATTAAAATTTAAAAAACCCCCTGAAATCCCCGAAGTTCCGGGGACACCCTCCACTGAACCTTTGGCGAGGTCTCGCCATCCGCTTTTAGCGAGATGGCGGACATCACTTAATTTTATTTATGGCAAGATCGAAAAACGGACCAGGCATTTTTTGCTTGATCGCGATGGTATGTTTAGGGAAGATCCTTTTGGACAACCGGCTTGGAGGTGCAAGATGAGAAAGATCATTTATTTTATTTTTGTTTTATTGTTTTTATCTTCATTGTGTTTTGCGCAAGAAGCGAAACAGCCTAAGGTGGTTGAAGTGCGGGCCGGAAAGAGTTTTACCATCTCCCTCGAATCAAACGCGACGACGGGTTACGCGTGGCAATTTGCAAAGCCGTTGGATCCGAATATGCTGGAATTAAAAAATGAAAAATATGTCACCGGCAATTCAAAGCTTGTCGGCTCGGGCGGAAAACAAGTGTGGACGCTGAAGGCGCTTAAACCGGGGAAGGAAACTATTTTTCTGAAATATGCGCGTTCATGGGAAAAAGATGTTCCTCCGGTTCAGGAAGAATCTTTTGTGATCGTTATTAAGGAACAACAAAGTCATTAAAGAAGAGAACGAGAAAACGGGCCAGGCTACCAGCAGGGGCAGGAAGAAAACAACAGGATCATCATGACGAATTATTTTTTCATCTTAGTGGCGTTCGCGCTCAGCATCTTTTTGGTTAGGCTCGACGGATATATTGTCAACCTGGCTGTGCCGACCTTTGTGAGCAGTTTTCAAATCACCTTGAGCCAAGCCTCCTGGGTCGCGCTCTCCTATATCTTGGCCCAGGTTTCCGCGTTCATCCTTTTTGGCAAACTCTCGGACCGCCTCAGGCTTAAAAGTATTTTTCTTTCGGGCGTTGGGGTCTTCACGTTCGGGTCTTTTTTGTGCGCGTTGTCGCCGAATTTCTGGACCCTGCTTTTCTTCCGCTGTGTCCAGGGCTTGGGCGGCTCCATGATGCTCGTGAGCGCCTTTGCCTCCATTATGGCGTATCTGCCCAAAGAACGCATCGGTTGGGCCTTAGGGATCATGACGACGTCGGCAGCGCTTGGAGTTCTCACCGGGCCGCTGGCCGGCGGGTTTATCATTAATTATTTTTCCTGGCATTGGATATTTTTGGTCAACGTGCCTATCGGAGTCCTGGTCATCCTTTTTGGCCTGCGGGTCATCCCGGCGGTTGAAAAGGCTGTCCAGCCGGAAGCGAAAAAAATAGATCTTGCCGGGATCATTTTATCCATGCTGGCGCTGTTTTTGTTGATCTTCGCGCTGAACATGGGGAACGAATTTGGCTGGGCTTCGTTGATCACCTGGGGCTGTTTGCTGTCGTCGGTTGTTTTGTTCATCCTGTTTTTCCGTAATGAAAAAAAGGCAGAGGACCCGGCGCTGGATATCACGCTTTTTCAAAACCGGTCATTGATCCTGGTGTGCGCCGCGACGACTTTAGGCTTTTTATTGTTTTTTGGCGGGAATTTTCTTTTACCGGTTTACCTGACGCATGAGGGAATGTGCGCGAGGAATATCGGCCTATTGTTGACGGTGATGTCGCTTGTGTATATTCCGATCGGTTTGCGCGCCGGACAAATGTCGGACAAGGTCGCTCCGATCAAACTGGTGACGCTCGCGATGGGCCTAGCGTCCATCGCGGGGCTTGTGTTTGTCATGCTTTTGGGGCACGGGCTTATCCTGCCGGTTGTCGTGTATCTTGTGATGCTCGCGGTCGCGTACGGTTTGTTTTTCTCGCCAGTCAACCACCTCATCATGGGATTCGCAGGCGAAAAAAACCGCGGCAGCGTGTCCGCCATGTTTAATGCCATCATGAACGTCACCATGGCGCTGGGCGTCGTAGTGCTGGAAACGGTGTATTCTGAATTTAGAATGCCTCTTTCCGGCATGCGGGCGGCGTTTTTTTGCGGCAGTATTTTTTGCCTGATCGCGATGGTGATGCTGGGGAAGGTGCTTTATAAAAAAGGATAGGCAGTTAGATAAGTCAAAATTCAAAAGTCAAAAGCAGTGTCTAGCCAAAACAGCGACTAAATCCAAGGGCAATGGAGAAAAATAAGATGAAAAAGAATCAGAAAAAGATCCAGCTTAGGAACGTCAAAGATATCCGCACCGTTCAAGTCGTCGAGAATCGGCATTTTATCCGCCACCCTTTGACCTTGCCCTTGGCTTACACCGTTGTCGAGCCGGGGCCAAAAAAAGAAAAAAAAGAACTGAAATCGGAAACGATCAACATCAGTATCGGCGGATTGCTGTTTTCCGCCAAGCATCCCGTGGAGCCCGGAACGCGCATTGCCATCCGGATGCCTTTTGAAGATAAAATATTTTCTATTAAGGCAACAGTTGTCCGGTGTGTGGATAATTTAGAAACAAATTTTTATGATATTGCGGTCAACTTTTTTAGGCTGCGCGAAGCTTTTAAGGTGAAAATGATCGAGCAAATTTATCTGATCTCCGAATACCGGGACTTGCTTAATCTGCAATTAGGCCGAGAGGTTTCTTTGGATGAGGCGTCTCGCGAGTGGATCAAAAAGTATTCGCAACGTTTCAAAAGGCTTTATTGGTAAAGGACTTTTTAGGCAGTAAAAAACAGATCCCAGGGACGCAGCAAGGACATTGAGGGCCCAATGATCAAAAGCAGTTTCGACATGCGGATTGAGAAATATATTCTCTGGCTGATCGCCCTAGCGTTAGGCATTAAATTTTTTCTGTTCCTTCATATCGCGTGTGTTGATTCGCTATCGATCATGCAGCCTGATTCCTTTGGCTATCTTTTGGAGGCCAAAACCTGGATGCACTATTTCAGTATGCCTTCAGAAGGCCTTAGGCAGGATCTTTATCGAACCCCGGGTTATCCGCTTTTTCTTGCCGTGTTCCATGATGGATTAAATTTGCCTCTTTTGAGCATAGTTTTTCTGCAGATCGTCTTGAATGTTTTGACTGCCGTTGTTGTCTTCAAGACCATCTCCTGGAAAGACCGGCGGATCGGGTTGCTCAGTACCGCGATCGTTTTGCTGGACCTTCCCACGACGATTTACTCGACCATGATCTTGACCGAATCCCTGCACGTGTTCATTCTTTCGCTTGGCCTTTATGCTTTTGTAAAATATATCAATAACCGGCGCCTTGCCTGGCTGGCCGGGGCCGCGATCTTTCTGGGGGCCTCTGTCTACGTCCGCCCGGTTGGGTATTTTTTGGGGTTTGTCGTCGCTGGGTTTGTTTTGTACCTGTGGGGGATGAAGAAGTTTTTCACTGGCCTGGCGCATGCCATAGCTGTCCTTGTGCTGGTTTATGGCTTTCTAGGGATATGGCAGTATCATAATTTAAAGGTTTATAACGACTTCACGTTCTGCAGTATCAATCATACGACGATTGACTTGAACGGGATCATAGGGCGCTATGCCAGGGAAACTAACCCGCAGTTCAAGGCCATGCCGCCGGCGTTGTATTATGCCGATACCGTTGGACGGAATTTCCTGAATTTAATGACCACGCCCGGCAATATGAAGTATTTTCACTCATCGGCGTGGAAAATTTTTGGGGTGATCTTCGGGTATCTTTTTGTTATTTTTTGG
>Ga0172368_10000407_pt1 | contig 61858 bp, 45 predicted proteins | sample Lak11m_FD_114540 | JGI IMG/M metagenome (GOLD analysis project Ga0172368, IMG submission 114540) | Freshwater microbial communities from Kabuno Bay, South-Kivu, Congo - kab_022012_11m | ecosystem: Environmental > Aquatic > Freshwater > Lake | place: Democratic Republic of the Congo: South-Kivu... | reverse complement strand
TACCGGAAAACGTCTGGAAGAACTTGAATTGCCCTTAATGGTTGATGAAAACTCCGCGCTGCACGGCACACAATTTACTGTTACCGTTGATGCCGTTGAAGGAACTACCACCGGTATTTCCGCTGCAGATAGAGCGGTAACCATAAAAAAAATGATCGATCCGGATTCGCGCAGAAATGATTTTGCTGTGCCGGGACATATCTTTCCGCTTCGCGCAATGGATGAAGGCGTTCTCCGCCGCGCCGGACACACCGAAGCCGTGGTTGATCTCTGCGCTCTTGCGGGACTTACCCACGCCGGAGTGCTTTGCGAAATTTTACAAGACAACGGAGAAATGGCGCGCGTTCCCCAGCTTACCGAACTTGCTGAAAAATTCAATCTAAAAATTTTAACGGTAAAGGACTTGATTCATTACCGGATAAGAAAAGAAAGTCTTGTAGAAAAAGTTACCGAAGTACAACTTCCTACCTCAAAAGGAAATTTTAGAATGGTGCTTTTCGAAAATAAAATTGAAAAGAAAGAACACCTTGCTCTGGTAAAAGGGGAAATTAATCCCGAGAAACCGGTGCTTGTACGGATGCACTCCGAATGTTTGACCGGCGATGTTTTTCATTCGCTGCGCTGCGACTGTCACGACCAATTAAATAAAGCAATCGCAATGATTGAAGAGGAAGGCGTTGGCGTTGTTGTTTATATGCGGCAGGAAGGTCGCGGCATCGGTCTTGCCAACAAACTCCGCGCTTATAATTTACAGGATCAAGGGAAAGACACCGTTGAGGCTAATGAAGCGCTTGGATTCCGTGCTGACTTGCGCGACTACGGTATCGGCGCGCAAATACTGCTCCATCTCGGTATCCGCAAAATAAAATTACTTACTAATAATCCTAAAAAAGTTGTCGGACTCGAAGGCTACGATCTCGAAATAGTCGAACGCGTTCCGATTGAAATTCTCCCCAACGAAAACAATCTCCGCTACCTTCAAACCAAACGTGATAAAATGGGACATTTAATTTTGAATGAGAAGGGGAAGAAGAGATAAGATTTTAAGTTGGCGTTAATCGCTTAACTTTTATGTGGGGAAGTTATTCGCAAATTCCGAGCAACCGAAAGTATTTTTTTTTGAGTTGTTTTTTCATTTTGTTGATGTCAACGAATAGATAATTCTAATCAATTTGAGCATCATTTTCCTTCGTGTCTTCGTGCCTTTGTGGCGAAAAAGAATGTTGCCACTAAGGCACAAAGACAGTTTGTACTTACTTCTTTCTCTAATTTATAATTTTTAATTTTTAATTTCTAATTTTGATTTCCCCCGCAGCATCCCTTTTCAATTATTTACAGTATTCAATTATCAACTATTCTTCCTTTCTGATGTGAAGACTTCTTAAAAACAAGAAAATCCGATCGCTTCATTTTCGCCTCATCACAATTTAACGTAAATCAACTTTTTTTCTCCGGGAATCTGGCATCTAAAATGAAGTGATTAAGAGACAAAGTTATTAAAGAAAATGGTTACCGGAATTATCAGCACGATCCCCGATAGATGCAAAAGGTGTTACTCTTGCATTCGCGAATGTCCCGCGCAGGCGATAAAAGTACTTAACGGACAGGCGGTGGTAATTTCTGAGCGGTGCATCGTGTGCGGGCATTGCGTTAAAGTCTGCTCGCAAGGTGCAAAAAAAATTTCCGGTTCAATTGATTATGTAAAAAATGAAATTCTTCCTTTCACAAAAAATGCAGCATTAATCGCGCCCTCCTTTGCCGCCTCTTTCCCCGATCAACATAAAAAACTTCCAACCGCGCTTCGTCTGCTCGGTTTTCACAAAGTGATTGAAACGGCTTTTGGCGCCGACTTGATAAGCGAACTCTATTTGCAGAAAGTTCAATCCGAAAGTAAAGAAACGCTCATAAGTTCAAGCTGCCCCGCTGTGAATAACTACATAAAAAAATATTATGCTGAATTAGTGCCGAACCTTGCCGAAATAGTTTCGCCGATGGTCGCACTCAGTCGTTATTTAAAAGAAGAATTTGGAAGAGAATGCAAAAATGTTTTCATCGGTCCGTGTGTCGCAAAAAAAGATGAAATACTAAATGAAGAAGTTGCGGGAACAATCGATGCGGTTTTAACTTTTACCGAAGTGAAAAATTTATTCCGCCAATTTGATATAAATCTTTCCGATTTGGATGACGGTGAATTTGATCCGCCGTATGCAGAGATGGGAAGGGCGTATCCGTTAGCAGGCGGACTTTTAAAAACCGCAAACATTTCGGGCGATATTCTTGAAAAAGAGATTATTGTAGTTGAAGGGAAAAATAAAGTTTGTGAAATTATTGACGATCTTTCCAAAAAAAATATCAATGCTAAATTTTTAGACATCTTATTCTGCGAAGGCTGCATCAGCGGACCCGCTATTGATACCGGTTTGAACTACTATTCCCGCAGAGAAAAGGTTATCGACTACATGAGTGAGAGAAAAAATATTTCAGATAAGCATGTTTGGAAGAGCAATCTTTTTAACAGCCGCAATTTAAATCTGCACAGAAAATTTCATCCGCAGAATGAACGCCGCCCGATGCCCGATGAGGAACAAATAGAAAGTATTTTAACTTCAATTAGAAAACCGGAAGAGAAAGACCGCTTAAATTGCGGAGCGTGCGGCTATCAAACTTGTCGCGAGTTTGCCGTAACTATCAGCAAAGGATTAGGCGAAAAGGAAATGTGTCTTCCTTTTTTGATAGAAGAATTACAGCACGCTTACGAAGAATTAAAAATCACCGAAGAACAATTACGATCAGCGGAAAAACTTGCTTCAATTGGACAATTAGCCGCAGGCGTTGCTCACGAGATCAACAATCCCCTTACAACAATAATGCTTTACGCTTCGCTTGTAAAAAAAGAATTGAAAATAAAGGAAGCGGATGAGCAGCTTACAACCGAACTGAAAATGATTTCAACCGAAGCTACACGGTGTAAGAATATTGTTTCAAATTTATTGAACTTTGCCCGGCAGGGTAAATTATCTCTTTCAAAATTTGATTTGTGCGAATTGCTCCGCGGCATTCTGCGCACGGTAAAAGTAAACGGAAAATATATTCCGATTGATTTGCATCTTTCTTTTCCGGAACACCCATTAGAAATTACGGGAGATAAAGATCAGCTTCAGCAAGTTTTTCTTAACATCATTTTAAATGGCTGCGAAGCGATGGAAGATTCGATTGAGAAGGATCTTTTTCTCACGCTTACCGTGGAAAATAATTTTGCAGTTGTGCAAATACGCGATAGCGGCATCGGCATTGCCGCAGAAAACAGCGCGAAAATTTTTACTCCCTTTTTTTCAACAAAAAAAATCGGGAAGGGAACCGGGCTTGGTTTAGCAATCGCTTACGGCATTGTAAAAATGCACAGAGGGGAAATCCTTTTTAAATGCGAAGCGGGTAAAGGAGCTTTGTTCACGGTCAAAATTCCGTTAGACCTTGATCTTACTTTAAATAATGAAATCACATTAGAAAGAAAAAATTATGAACGCCAAAATATTATTAGTCGATGATGATCCTGATATTCTTGAACAAACGAAACTACTTCTTGAGTTAAAAAACTATATCGTAGTTACGGCAAATTCAAGCGCGGAAGGCTGGAAAAAATTTCAGCAGGAAAAGCCGGACATTGCAATTCTTGATTTGATAATGGAAGAATATGATTCCGGTTTTGTACTTGCCTATAAAATTAAAAAAGCTTCCGGAGAAAAAAATATTCCGGTGATCATTCTAACTTCGGTTACCTATGTTACCGGATTAAAATTTGACGCGGCAACCGTTGAAGAAAAGGAATGGACAAAGTGCGATGCCGTTCTAAACAAGCCGGTAGTGATTGAAGAGCTTGATAAAATTGTTGCTACGCTTTTAGAGATGAAGAAAAATCCCGCTTTGCGTGATGGCTCCAAGGGCGCACATAAAAAGTGAAAAGTTGAGAGATGGCTAAACTCGATTCTCCTAAAGTTCTTGTTGTTGATGACGAAGATTTACTTCGCAACGGTGTAAAACGTCTGCTTGAAATGGAAGACTTTGCTGTTGATGTTGCAGCAACCGGAACGGAAGGAATTTTGTTGGGAATAAATAATGAGTACGACCTTGCGATCATCGATTTAAAAATGCCGGATAAAGACGGAATGGAAGTCCTTAAAAAAATTCACGCAGCCAAACCTAACACCGTCTGTTTTATTGCTACCGCTTTTGCAAGTTATGATACCGCAATCCAGGCAACAAAATTAGGCGCCGACGGATATATTCCAAAACCATTTTCGATTGAAGAACTATTGCAGCAGTTACAACTCGGTTATAAAAAGCGCCTTCTGCTGTTGGAAACTGAACGGCTGCGAAACGATAGAGAAAACCGGCTGCTCGAGATCGCGTTTGAACGAACAAGGATGAATACGATTGTAAACGCTTTGGAAGACGGCGTTCTGGTTGTAAATAAAAACGGCGAAGCGGTTTTGTATAATCCATCAGCGTTAAAGTATTTATCGCTTGATAAAATTGTAATTGAAGAATTTATTCTTCCGAAACTCCATATAAAAATTGCCGCGCAGATAAACCGGTATCTTTCGGCGAAAAAATATTTGCCGCAATCATTTTCAATTCAACTGCCGTTAAATGAATTGAACGAATCGTTTCTTCAAATTACCTGTTCGCCCGTGCCGCATCCGGATGGTTCACTTGCCGGCGTAGTTATCGTTTTGAAGAATATCACGGAGTTGAAAAAGATTGAGCAATTAAAGTCACAATTTGTTTCGATGGTTTCGCACGAACTAAAAGCGCCGGTTGCCGCAGTGTACGGTTATCTAAAACTTTTATCCGATGATTCGGTACAGCTAACGCAAGCGCAGAAAAAAAAGTTTGTTGAAAGATCTGAATTCCGTCTTGACGCGTTGCTTAAAATGGTAAACGATTTGCTCGATATTTCAAGAATGGAAATGAAAATTGTACAGCGAGAAATAATGGAATTAAACATTGCGGAAGTTGTTCAATCTATTCTCGAATTTTTTTCGCTTGAAATGAAAGAACTGAATTTAACCGTTCATTTTTCTGTGGTTGAAAATCTTTTTAAGGTTAAAGCCGATAAAGAAGAAATGAACCGCCTGTTTACCAACTTGATTAGTAACGCGATAAAGTACAATAAAAACGGCGGTGAAATTGACGTGGCGATTGAACAAACGGAAAATTTTGTAACAGTATCCATCATCGATAACGGAATTGGAATGAAGGATGAAGAAAAGAAAAAGTTGTTTCAAGAATTCTTCCGTGCGAAAAATGAATCTACCAAAGAGATCAGTGGAACCGGTTTGGGACTTTCAATTGTAAAAAGAATTGTTGATTCTTATTCCGGAAAAATTGAAATTGAAAGTGAATTTGGGAAAGGTACAAAAGTGGTTGTCCGCCTTCCCTTAAAATCAAAGGTACTAAAAGATCATGTTGAAAATTATGTGCAAGCGTAAAAAGTTTTCGTTCGAATTTAAAATAATTATAAAAGAAAGGACACGTAATGGCAAAGATCGTAATTATTGATGATGACCCCGACATTCTTGATGCCAGCAGTTTGGTGCTTCATTCAAAGGGACACGAAGTATCCACGGCTACAAATCCGGATGACGGATTTCAACTTGTGAAAAATGCTACACCGGATTTAATTATTCTCGACGTTATGATGAATGAACCGGACGACGGTTTTTTCCTTGCACAAAAATTCAGAAGAAACAAAATTACCGTTCCTATCTTGATGTACTCGTCGGTTTCTAAAACAATCGGGATGGATTTTGGCGTTAGTGAAATTGTTCCCGTTGATGATTTTGTTGAAAAACCGATTTCCCCGCAACTGCTTGTTGAAAAAGTTGAGCGGCTGCTGCAATTGCGAAAGGAGAATTCATCATGCTCGTAGTAGAAAAAAATGCTCTCTCGCAAGAGATAGAAAGTTTGATCAATCAATTCGGAAAAGAACGTTCCGCGCTGCTTCAAATTCTTCAGGCAATTCAACGGAAGCATAAACACATCTCCGATTTTGCGCAGCAGGAAGTTGCCCGCATGATGGGTATTCATCCCGTTGAAGTGAACAGCGTGATAACGTTTTATTCATTCCTCCATTCCGAACCGAAAGGACGCAACATTGTTCGATTGTGCCAAACGATTGCTTGCGATATGTTCGGAAAAGAAAAAATTGAAGAAGCCGTGCAGCGTGAGTTAGGTATCAACTTTGGACAAACTACAAAAGACAAACGGATCACTCTGGAGTTTACCAATTGCCTCGGCATGTGCGATCAAGGTCCGGCAATGCTGGTAAATGAAAAAGTTTATACACGGCTCGATCCCGAAACGGCAATTAATATTTTGAATGAGATTAAGTAGGCTAAAAATGGAAACAGTTACAACATCAACTAAAAAAAGAAACGGACCTGTTTTGTTCTCAGATTATAAACAGGGCGACGGCGTTAAAAAAGCTCTTGAACTCGGTAGAGAAAATATTCTCTTCGAACTGAAAGACTCCGGATTAAAAGGAAGAGGTGGAGCCGGATTTCCAACGGCAACAAAATGGATGCTCTCGGCTGCTTCTGTATCTAAGTTAAAATTTATAGTGTGCAACGCGGATGAAGGCGAGCCGGGAACTTTCAAAGATAGAGTTCTTCTCCTCGAATATCCGGAACTTGTTTTTGAAGGAATGATTATCGCCGGTTACACCATCGGCGCAAAAACCGGAATTTTATATTTGCGCGGCGAGTATGAATATATGCTCAAGCCGCTTGAAGATTATCTTGAAACATTACGACAATCTAATTTCTTAGGTGAAAAAATTCTCGAACATCAAGATTTTGATTTTGACATTACAATTCGATTAGGTTCCGGCGCCTACGTCTGTGGCGAAGAAACCGCGCTGATCGAATCGCTTGAAGGATATAGAGGCGAACCGCGCAACCGTCCGCCGTACCCGGTTAATACCGGCTATCTCGGTCACCCAACGGTTGTAAATAATGTTGAAACGTTAGCTTCCGTTCCTCATATTCTATTGAAAGGAGGAGAGTGGTTTAAAAAATATGGAACAAACAAATCGACCGGCTCAAAACTTTTTTCAGTTTCAGGTGATTGCGAAAAACCGGGAGTGTATGAACTTCCCTGGGGAACAACCATCAACGAATTGCTTCAACTTGTTGAGGCAAAAAATACGAAAGCCGTACAAGTTGGAGGCGCTTCGGGAACGTGTCTGCCGAAATCGCAATTTGCTAGAGCGCTGGGATACGAAGATGCCGCAACCGGCGGTTCCATTATGATCTTTAACGAAGACCGCAGCATGTTAAAAGTATTAAAAAACTTTATGAAATTTTTTGTTGAAGAGTCATGCGGGCAGTGCACGCCATGCCGGATCGGAAACACAAAATTATTGGAAGCGGTAGAGAAAATTGAAAATGATGATTTCACATTCATGTACATAAATAATTTAAAAGAATTGGGAAGAACGATGCAAGTAGCATCCAAATGCGGATTAGGGCAGTCCAGTCCAAATTCGTTTATCTCAATTCTTGAAAATTTTAAAGATGAATTATTCGGTTCAAAAGGAAAGGGAAAACATAATGGTTAAGCGAGAGAATGAAAGAATTCCGGTAAGCCAGCAAGCGCACGTTGTTGATAAACCTAAAGACCTTACTGCCATCGGCGGAACGGTCTCCGTTCAAATAAACGAAAAAAAACTTTCCGTTCCGTTGGGAACAACAATATTGGAAGCGTGTCAAATAAATCAGATACACATTCCTACGATGTGCCATCATCCCGATTTGTGTATTGCCGGCGTTTGCCGCGTATGCGTTGTAGATGTTGAAGGAATGCGGACGCTGCAAACCGCATGTTCTTTTCCCATAACGTCACCGATAAAAATAAATACGTCTACCGAGATGGTAAGAAAAGCGCGAAGACATATTATTGATCTTCTTTTAAGCGAACATTACGGAGAGTGTTATTCTTGTTTCAGAAATGGTAACTGCGAACTGCAAAATCTTGCCAAAGAATACGGCGTTGATAGTTATAGTTTCGGACATGTTACAACTCCGCGCTACGAAGTCGATCATTCTTCTGCCGCCGTGGTAAGAGATATGAATAAATGCGTACTATGCAAACGGTGCGTACGAACGTGTATTGATCTGCAGGAAGTTGGCGTGCTTGAAGCCGTGAACAGAGGACATGAAACGCATGTTGGAACATTTTTAGACAAACCGCTTGCCGATGTTATCTGTATAAATTGCGGACAATGCATCAACCGGTGTCCGACTTCCGCATTGCGTGCCAACGATCCTTCCGATGAAATTTGGGCGGCTATTGATGACCCGAAGAAGCATGTCGTCATTCAAACTGCGCCATCGCCGCGCGCTGCTATTGGAGAAGAGTTCGGACAGAACGCCGGAAAATCTTTCACCGGAGAATTGAATACGGCGCTGCGCAGAATAGGATTTGATAAAGTTTTCGATACAAACTTTACTGCCGATCTTACGATAATGGAAGAAGGCACTGAACTTCTTACACGTTTGAAAAAAGCGCTTGTGGATAAAGATCAATCGGTAAAACTTCCGCAATTTACCTCATGTTCACCCGGCTGGGTAAAATATATTGAACATTTTTATCCTGAATTTTTAGACTACTTATCTTCGGCAAAATCTCCGCAGCAAATGTTCGGCGTGCTGATAAAAACCTTCTACGCAAAGGAAGCAAACATTGATCCCGCCGATATTATTACCGTGGCTTTGATGCCTTGTGCCGCGAAGAAATTTGAATGCAACAGACCAGAGATGTATGATTCCGGATTTAAAGATGTTGATTACGGATTAACGACACGCGAAATGGCAAAGATGATTCGCGAAGCCGGAATTTATTTACCTGAAATGCCGAAGAGTCAATTTGATGATCCTTTTGGTGATGCTTCAGGAGCTGGACTAATTTTTGGCGCAACCGGGGGCGTAATGGAAGCCGCGTTACGAACCGCGTATGAATTGGTTACGGGAAGGGAAGTTCCTTTTGAAAATCTTGTGATTGAACCATGCCGCGGATTTGACGGAGTAAAACAAGCTTCCGTAAAATTGGAAAATTGTGTTGAGGCATATAAATTTCTTGAAGGAGTTGATTTGAAATTTGTTGTTGCCCACGGAACTGCAAATGCAAAAATTGTAATGGAGATGTTAAAAAATGGCGAACTGAAGGACGTTCACTTTGCTGAGATAATGGCGTGTCCCGGCGGCTGCATTGGCGGCGGCGGGCAGCCAATACCAACCTCCGCAGAGATCAGAGCAAAACGCGCTTCGGCAATTTATGAAGAGGAAGCGTCTCTTCCGATTAGAAAATCACACGAGAATCCGCACGTAAATTATATTTACCAAAAATTCTTAACCGATGGACCTTGTGGAAAACTCTCACATAAATTACTCCATACACATTATACTAAACGGGGAAAATATATTTCGTAATTTTGCAGAAAGAAATCGGCATTGAAAGCCGGTAGTAATCTTACCGGCTTTCAATTGAAAGTACAATTATTATCTAAAGAAACTAAGGGATTTTATGGTTTCATTAATTCCGTCTTGGGCAATTTATTATGATGAATTCTGGGAGGCAATAAAACGGAGAAATCTCTGGTTCATCAAGCTCCGTTACGGCGCCGTACTTATGCTGTTCGCTTTCCTCCTCAGCGCTGAATTTCTTTTAGCGATCAGATTTACGCCGGCGCAAATAACCGCAATCACTCTCATCACTTTTCTCATTTTTCTTTACAATGTAGTTTTGCATCAAGTAAGAAAATATTTGAAATGTGAAGCTGAAAAATTTAATCCGCTCCATTTTTCACTTTTACAAATGGCGTTGGATTTAACCGCGCTCATGCTGCTGGTTTATTATACCGGCGGAATCGAAACGCCGTTATCGATGCTTTTCGTTTTTCACATGATTATCGGCAGCCTCATTCTCCCCGGTAGAGTCATTCACACAATTGCCGTCTGCATCATCATCATTTATAGTGGAATTGTTTTAAGTGAATATCTGCGCGTTATTCCGCATCACGGCGTTGAGGGATTGCTGCAAATTCCTCTCTACAATAACATCAAGTTTATTACAACGTACACGGCTATTTTCAGTTTTGTAATGTTGATGAGCGTAATTCTTGCCAACAATATCGCGCATCAATTATACAAGATGGAGCAAAAATTAGGTGAATCTCTGGAACAACTTAAGTCGGCAGAAATAGAAAAACAGAAATATGTAATGAGTGTGGTACACGAAATTAAAACTCCTTTAACCGCCCTTCACTCTTATCTCGATGTTATTTTGCAAGGATTTCTTGGTCCGGTTAATGAAAAAGTATTGGATAAATTGCAGCGTATCCGCGCCCGCTCTGCCGAAGCAATTGAACTGACGAATGATGTTTTAAAAGTTTCAAAACTTCGTCTGTTAGATGAAATTGCAAAAGAAGAAATTGAAATTCGCGATCTGCTTGGTTCGATTCTTTTCAGACAGAGGGCGCTGGTTGAGAATAAAAAAATTAAAGTTCACATTGAAGATCATCGAGCTGCAAGAGTTAAAATAATCGGCGATCTCTTTCTGTTTGAAATCGCTTTCTCCAACCTGATCGGGAACGCATTAAAATATACCGATACCGAAGGAACGATTCAGATTTCTATCGATGCAAATGAAAAAGAATTGCAACTTGAAGTAAGCGATAACGGAATCGGTATTCCGGAAAACGATTTGAAAAATATATTTAACGATTTTTTCCGCGCATCAAATAGTAAAAGTAAAGGGTACGAAGGCACCGGAATGGGTTTATCGATCATCAAACATATTATTGAACGACACGGTGGAAAAGTAGAAGTAAAAAGTCCTTCAAGCCTTGCTGCGCAAAACCGGCCAGGGACTTCCTTTTTTATTCATCTTCCATTCTTGTCTTAACTCAGTGCTCGCTCATTTTTACAAATCAGAAATTATTGATTAGTGTAAAATGTTTTGCAGTAACTCACGTTACGCATTCTAGTAGAGCGAAACTCTGTTTCGCTCGAAAAATTGATATTTGAAAACAAAATGCATAGGCGATTCGGAGAATTGTCCTACAATTGCGTAACGTGGGGTAGTAAGTTGTTTAAAAAGCAAACTGCCAAGGAAGAGGGCTAGACCTTGGCAGTTTATGTGTTTCTATAAGGAGGGTGCTATGCAGAGATAAATACTTATTTCATACACGGCTTGTATTAAACAATTCTTATGCCACTAAATAACATTTGAAATTAATCTGATTTAAGTGCTTTTTTTTATTTTTGTATCGATGGAGAAAAATTTATCAATTAGAAGAATATTGATTGTCAGGCGTTAAGAATTATTTTGAAAACAGTTCCCTCGTTAAGCGTACTGCTTTTTACAAAAATTTTTCCTTTATGGTATTCTTCAACTATTCTTTTCGAAAGGCTTAGCCCAAGCCCCCAGCCGCGCCTCTTCGTGCTGTAACCCGGTCTGAAAATATCTTTACGCCTGTTAGCGTCGATCCCTTTTCCGTTATCGGTAATTTCAATTTCGACTTTGTGTCTTACTTTTTTAACAGACAGCGTAATCTTTCCATTGTCGTGTGTTATGGAATCCAGCGCATTTTTAATGAGATTTTCGATCACCCATTCAAATAATTCTACATGGATTTTTGCTTCAATCTTTGTTTGCTCCAGCAGCTCAAGCGAAACTTTTTTGCCGGTCTGCGGAAGTCTTCTTTTGTAATATTCAACTACATTTAAAAGCAGTTCAGTAACATTTCCGGTTTTCAGTTCAGGCTTAGCTCCTATTTTTGAAAAGCGGTTGGTGATTTTATTCAGCTTTTCAACATCATTTTCAATTTCTTCGGCGGTGTCTAAAACTTTATCGGGATCGCTGAAATGAAGTTTTAAAATCTCAATCCAACCCATAAGGCTTGATATTGGCGTTCCGAATTGATGTGCGGTTTCCTTTGCCATCCCAACCCAAATATTACTTTGCTCGCTTTTCTTTATCTGGCTGAAACCAATATAGCCGATGATGATGAAGAGTCCCACGATTAAAATTTGCAAATAGGGATAGTACTTAAGCTGATTAATTAATCCCGAATTTCCATAATGAATTCTCGTTAAGATGATGGTATCTTTTTCTGCCACGTAAGTAACATTGATGGGCTTATTTACCTCATCCATTTCGCGAAGTTTGTTGCGGAAAAATTTTGTAAGCGCTGCTTCGGATAAAGTTGAATCGAACCGAATATTCCGGATGTCTGATTTGCTTTTCAAATTGATATGGTTGTTTTCATCCGTTAGAATAAGGGGGAAATCGATGGGTCTTATAATATTTTCAAAGAGAAAGGTGATGTCTGCATTCACATCGGAAGTGTTGGCAACGTATTCCAATCCTTTTGCATACAGTTGAACAATTTGTCTCTCTTTTTCCTGAAGTTTATCAACTAAATCGCTTGTGAAAAAGAGCGTTCCGCCGCCTATGCCGATAGCAATAAGTAAAAGAATGATTTTGATATTTACCGAAGCTGGACCGCCGGACATCTTCATGGGGCTATTCCCGAAATAAGAATTACGTTATGAAACAAAAAAAGTTTGGGCGCGTTTAGGTCCTACAGACACAATTGTAATCTTCATTTCCGATTCTTCCGAAATAATTTTCAAATAATTTTTTGTTGCTTGCGGTAAATCGGAATAAGATTCACAATGCGAAATGTCTTCATTCCAGCCGGGAACCGTTTTGTACACGGGTTTCGCGGTTGAAAGCCGTTCAAAGTCTGTCGGGAAAGATTTAAGCATTTTCCCGTTATATTCATATCCGGTACAGATTTTAATTTGTTCAAAACTGCTTAACACATCCAACTTAGTGAGTGCAACAGAATCAATTCCGTTTATCATTGCAGAATAGCGAACGAGAAATGCATCGTACCAGCCGCACCGGCGGGGTCTGCCGGTTGTAGCTCCAAATTCATTTCCAACACTTCGAAGTTTTTCACCGTCCGCATCAAGTAATTCCGTTGGAAACGGACCTTCGCCGACACGCGTTGTATAAGCTTTAACTATGCCTATCACATCGGTAATTTTGTTCGGGGGAATGCCGGTTCCGGTGGAAGCTCCGCCGGAAGTTGGATGTGAGGAGGTTACAAAAGGGTAGGTGCCAAAATCAACGTCAAGCAGCGCGCCTTGCGCTCCTTCTAACAAAATTGATTTTCCTTCTTTGATAGCTTGATTTAAATAGGATGGAACATCTTTAATATACTGATCAATTTTCTCATCAAATTCTAAATAGGATTTGATGATTTCATCTACATCTAATTCTTCGTGATGATAAATATTTTTCAGCAGTAAATTTTTCTCGGCAATATTTTCTCTGATTTTTGTTTTTAGAACTTCAGGATGCAGCAGATCGTTTATCTTGATTCCTTTACGCGCGTATTTATCAATGTAGCACGGACCAATACCGCGACCGGTTGTTCCTATTTTATTTTTTCCGCTTTCGTTAATTGAATCGAGCAGTTTGTGGTAAGGCATAATCAAGTGAGCATTCTGACTGATGAACAATCTATCTTTTACCGAAATATTTTGTTCTTCCAGAAAAGCAATTTCATCTAACAGAGCAACGGGATCAATCACCACTCCGTTCCCGATTACACAGATGACGTTTTCTCGCAAAATACCTGAAGGAATAAGGTGCAAAATATATTTCTTATCGCCTATTTCAACGGTGTGGCCTGCGTTTGCGCCGCCCTGGTAGCGAGCAACGATCTCGTATGAATTTGAGAGCAAGTCAACAATTTTACCTTTACCTTCGTCACCCCATTGACTTCCGACGAGTACGGATACTGCCATAATTTTCCTTTACATTTAAACAAAACAAAACTCCGAATAAAAATTATCCGGAGTTCCTGATCTAATTCTTAAAAAGTTTTACTTAGAGAACGACTTGATTGCGTTTTCAACGGTATCATAATATTCAAAGATTGTTGTGAGTTTCGTAATCACCAACAAGCTTTCAATTTTTTCCGTAACACGGGCGAGCTTAAACGTAGCGTTTTCCTTTTTAACAGTCGTTAATCCGCTGATCAACATACCTAAACCGGAGCTGTTCATAAAAGTGACTTCGCCCAAATCAACGATAATATGTTTTTTATTTTCTGCTAAAAGCTTGCGGAGCGTTTCGCTGAACTCGTTAGCTTCCTGTCCGCCGAGTGCGCTGCCGGAGAGTTCGAGAACAACCGCTTCATATTTTTCTACAACTTTTAATTTCATTGATTTCTCCTTAATTTTTTCACCTAAAATTTAACGAGGTATCCTTTCTTTTCCAAGTTTTTTTATAATTAAATCTTTTTAAAGGGAATTATATGAAGTTTTTTACCGTTTCTTTAATTAATATACCACCCTTCAGAAAATGGAAATTGTTTTCACGGAGAAGGTTAATTTTCGCCGGATAAATAAATGGAACAAATTTCATCATAATCCGTCAAATTCTATGAACGAAATAAACGAAAAAGACAAAATGCTGCCACAAACTATTTTAACTCTGAATGATGACTTCTCGTTGATAAAACAGTTTATCGACGGCGATGAAACGGTATTTAAAACTCTCGTAAATCGCCATAAAGAAAAAGTCCGCAACCTGATCTTTGTTACGTTGAATAATCCCGATATGATTGACGATCTCTCTCAAGAAGTTTTTATCTCTGTTTATAAAAAACTCGACCGTTTCCGTTTTGAATCTCAATTTACCACCTGGCTCTACAGAATAACGATTAACAAATGCCGGGATCATCTGCGCAGAGTAAAAATTAGAAGTATTTTATCTCCGCTGTCGGCTTCCGAAGAAGAACTTTCCTATTCATCAGCACATACGCACGAGGCGGGTGAACTTCAAGAAATAGTGAGAAAAGGCGTCGCTCAACTTCCGGAAAAATTAAAAACTCCGCTTGTTTTAAAAGATTTTGAAGGACTGAGTTATCAGGAAATTGCCGAAACCGTGGGTGTTGAAGTCGGGACGATAAAATCCAGAATTTTTAGAGCAAGAGAATCATTAAAAAAGATTCTTGAACCTTACAAAGAGGAGCTGCTATGATGAAATGGTACAACCAAAATATCAAAGAACAACTTTCCGCCTACACTGATGATGAACTACAGAAACATGAAAAAGATTTGTTGGAAGATAAACTAATTGCTTCGCCGGAACTCCGTGCCGAAGCGGAAGCCAATCAGAAACTGAAGGAGAACCTTGCATCATTAAAGCGGCTGCCGAACGATGAATATTTCACTACGCGCTTGATGGAAAAAATTAAGAGTGAAAAAAAATCGGACAAGTTTTTTTCTTTTCTGAAAAAACCGGTTGTTGCATTTGGAATTATTTCAATTTCGATGATGGGTATTTTAAAATTTTATCCTAATTTTTTCCCGACGTTCATCTCCAAACAAAAATCAACGATTCTCGATTTCTACACACAGAATATGAAACCGTTCATTTATGTGGCTGATCTCAGTAGCGATGATATTTTCAATTTCGCGTTCAACAATAATCTTCCTTTAAATAAAGAAGACCGCCAGATGCTTCAGTTGCAGCGTGACACCAATGGCAATGAGTTTGTTGAAGTAAAATACGCCGGAGCCGTTCAAGCAGCGGTTTACAATTTGCCGCAGTTTGTTAAATCATTGAATCTCACCAAAAGCCAAAAAATGACGGTAGATTCAATTCTGCTAAGTTATGCCGACGATATTTCTTCTCACATTTTGGTGAACGAAAAAAATACCGTGGCGGTGAACCCGCGCATCTGGAACTATCATAACGCCATTCGTTCGGATTTGTTATCTTATGTTGCAAGTGTAAACAAAGACATTTCACATAAAATTATGCCCGCCGGATTTCCGGAAAATACAACTGCATCGGTTAGGAGTTTGCCTAAATTTGAATCTGAAGACGGCGACACATACTTCGTCTTTTGTCCCGATACGATTTTTTCTCAAAAACTTCATGTAAATAAAAATCAAATGAAAGTTGAAATTCAAAAATTTAAAAATGAATTGAACCGGCAGGGGAAAGAGGAGAACAAACTCAAGCGATATAAAATAGATGTGAAAGTATTTCCAAATGAATTTGCAGCTTCTCAAGAAATGCATGTAATTATTGATTCAAATATTTGCAGGGTGCAAATTCCCCGCGAAATTGCGATGCAAAATTTTCTGCCGAATTTTGATTCGGTAAACGATGCGTTTGATTTAGCTTTTGATCAATTAAGAAATTTAAATTTTAACTTCCGGATTGAGTCCAACGACAAAGAGAACCTCGTGTCTTACGGCGAAAAGAAGAAACGGAAAAACGAACAAAAATTTGAATTCAAAATCGGCGATGAAAAAATCTTCGTCTCAAGTCCCGATTCAATTGCCAATTTTTTCAGAAAGTACTTTTCGGATCCGTCGGCAAGTGATTCCGGGAAAGTGTCGGGCAATCCATTTGGAAAATTCGACTATAATACGAATCAGGATATAGAAGTTTTTAAAAGAGAAATGGAGAAGTTCAAATCGGAAATTGAAAAAATGAAAAAAGAACTTCAAAAAGATTTAAACAAGACTCAGGTTAAAAAAGATCCGCTGGAGATTTAAAGGCTATTTTCAGAATTATTCACCACGATCGATTCCGGTTGTAAAAATCTTACCAGCTCACCTTACGCAATTGTAGGGCGATTCTCCGAATCGCCCATGCATTTTGTTTTCAAAAATCCATTTTTCGAGCGAAACGGTTCGTCGGCGACGAATTCGCTTTACAATTTTGCGTAAGGTGATTTATCAATTAAAAAAAGGGAACAAGCGGTTCGGTTCCCTTTTAATTTATGGAAAATCTCCCCCAATCCCACCTAATTACCGCTTATACAACTCTTTTTTTTTAATGAGAAAAAGTTGATAATTTGAAACAGAAAATTAATGAGTTAATGAATTTATCTGTAAACAAAATGGAAGTTTGGTCTAAAATAGTACGACCCCGAACGCAGCTTTTTCTTGCGGCAATCGTTGGTTTATTTCTGTACAGAATGCTTTTTTCTGCCGCGACGCTTTTGTCTTCTTTTGTAAGCGACCTTTTGATCCTTCTGGTTTTTTACTCCTCAATTCTTATCTTAAACCGGTTACTTTCGAACAAGCATTTCTCTCCGATGACGTTGGTAAAAAGTTTGCTTTTCTTAAGTATGACGAACATCCTTTTGTATAAATTTTTCGACGGATTCCACGCGCTGTTCGGCAATAATCAAATTGAATTTCTCACTTCCAATGCAATCTTTGTTTCGCTGATAACCTACATTTTTGATTTAATAATCATCGTTATTCTTTCCTATATTTTTCTTGTTTTCCGCCTTCTTTTTTTTCTTAAACAGCGGAAAAATGTTAAAACCTATTTTACCGCTCTGTTGGTGTTTCTGGTTCTTGCCTCGTTTGCAACGTTGTTGGATAAATACAACGGATGGGATTTTATCAAGATGGCGTTCACGGCAAACGCGGTAATTTTGATGACGATTAATTCATTTAAAATTTCATGGATCGCTTTCCTTTCTAAAAAAGAAAAAAAGCAGTTGCTGCTTTTCTCATTCGGTTTGATTGTCTTATTTGGCATTTCGATCTCGCTCATAAATTCCGAAAGCGGAATGGCGAAAGTTTTAAACAATTTTTCTCTGTCGCTTAATTATTTCAGTCTCCTTTTAAATGTGTACGGAATCATTTATTTCAGTTTCCTCTTTGTAACAACGCTGTTCCATTTACCCACCGCAGAAGCCTTCGACCGCAAAGCGGCTGAAGTAACTTCTTTACAAGTTTTAAGCAGACTGATCAACCAAGTTTTGGATTTTAAAGAGCTTGGCGATACGATTACCGACCTTGCAATTAAAGTGTGCAACGCAGATGCCGCGTGGATTATTTTAAATGATGATGAAACCAAAACTCCCGTTGCCCCCAAAAATATCGGATTTGTTACTGCAGATAAAATTCAGTCGGTTCTTTTTTCACCAAAGAACAAACCCGCCGCTAATGAAATATCATTTGCAAATGTTGCCGTTTGCAACGAGCAGGAAACTAAAAACGAACATTTTTGTTTTGCGGCTTCGGCTCCGTTAAAATCGCACAATAAAATTAACGGCTATTTAATTGTTGCAAAAAAAGCGGAAGTTCCTTTTGATGATGAAGATAAAAATGCGCTGGAGACTTTTTCCGATTACGCTTCCATTGCGGTTGAAAATGCCAAACTGCTTAAATCATCAATTGAAAAAGAACGGCTCGAAAGAGAACTTGACGTTGCAAGAGAAATGCAGCAGAAAATTTTACCGCAATCAATTCCGCAGAAAAAGCATCTTGAAATCTCTTCTGTTTTTGTTCCCGCATTTGAAGTGGGCGGCGATTATTATGATTTTTTTGAATTACCCGGTAATAAACTCGGATTCGTGATTGCAGACGTTTCCGGCAAGGGGATTTCAGCCGCATTTATCATGGCTGAACTGCGCGGGATTATCGAATCGTTGGTAATTACGTGTTCCAATCCGAAAGAGATTTTGATAAAGACAAATTCAATAATTGAAAGAACGTTGGGTAAGAAAAATTTTATTACTGCCGTATTCGGCGTTTTTGATTTTGAGCTGGAGAAGCTCCATTTGTCCCGCGCCGGGCATTCATCAATCTTACTGCTTAGAGAAGCGAAAGTTGAAGAAATTCTTCCAGGCGGTGTTGGATTAGGGTTAACCTATTCGGAAAAATTTGAAACTTTTTTAGAAGAATATTCTCTTCAATTAAAAGAAAATGATATTTTTGTTTTGTACACTGACGGAGTTACGGAAGCGAAGGATGAAAATCTGAATGACTTTGGAGTTCTCACCTTAAAAAAGATCATCGAGGAATTTCAAGCGGAACCGGTTGACACAATTGCAAAAAAAATTATGACGAACGTTTCTCTTTTTTCGCGCGGAACGCCGCAGCATGACGATATTACTTTATTACTTTTTAAATGGAAAAATAACTTGGAGAAACAGCATGGCTGAGTTTTCAACAAATCACCGCGAAGCCGGTGAAGTGAATATTATTGAGCTTAATGGCTACCTTGACGCGCATACCGCGCAAAATCTTGAGAACGCCATTTCCGATTTGATAACGAAAAACAAATTTAAAGTTGTTGTGAATTTTGAAAAACTCAAATATATCAGCAGCGCGGGGCTGGGCGTTTTTATGGCGTTTATTGAAACCATGCGGACAAATTCCGGCGACATAAAACTTGCGGCAATGCAGCCGAACGTTTATAACATTTTTGATCTTTTGGGTTTTCCTCTTCTGTATGAAATTTTTCCTACGGAACTTGAAGCTGTAAAGAAGTTTAATCAATAACGGCGCCGATAATTGTGAATCCTACATCAAAAAATATTTTTGAAATGAAAGTGAAAAGTTCAACTGAGAACCTCGGGGCGATCCGTGAATTTGTTGAAGAAAAAGCTTTGCATACGGGGATGGATAAAAACATTGTGGACAAAATAGTTCTTGCCGTTGATGAAGCGTGCACCAACATCATCAAACATGCCTACAATTATGATGACTCAACCGATTTTGTTATTCGCGTTCTTATTTCCAAAAAAGAATTTAAAGTTTTGCTTATCGATCACGGTAAAAGTTTTGACCCGAGCCAGGTGGCTGACCCCGATATGCCTACATACCTTAAACAGAGACGCGTGGGCGGATTAGGGCTGCATCTCATGCGCCATTTAATGGATAACGTTGAGTACCACACACTTGCCGGTGACGGCAACCAGTTAATTCTGACGAAAAAAATTGCTTGAAAAGAGGATGGAAAAACTCGAACTCACTAAACTAAAACGAAACTTAAACGCATTAGTCGAATTCAGCCGAGTTGTTAATTCAAGCCTTGATTTACAATTCACCTTAAACAATCTTCTCTTAACCTGCCTTGGAAAATTTCTTACCACAAGAGGATGCATCATTCTTTCAATTCAAAATGAAATGAAAATCCTTTCTTCAAAGGGATTAACCGAGGAACAAATAAATTCGTTTCCAATACTTCCTGATACGGAAGATGTTTTTGCAAACAAAGATTTAACCGACTTTTTAAAGCGCACTCACTTGGTGTATTACGAAAAAATCTGTTCGCCGAGAAAGTGTTTGGGAATTCTCTGTCTTGGAGAAAAAATAAATAAACAAGAATATTCGGGTGAAGAAAAAGAATTTCTTACTACCATTCTGAATATTGCATCGACCGCAGTTGAAAATGCAATGTTCATCAGCGAGTTAAAGGATGTAAACCGGATGCTCGATTCACGGGTGAACCGGCTTAGTTCTCTTTTTGAGCTTGGAAAGGAATTTGGTGTTTTAAATGATGAAAACCGGATCAGCAAACTGTTAGTTTATTCCTTGCTCGGACATTTTCTCCTTTCTACGTATGCAATTTTAATTTTGGATAACGGGAAACTAAAATTATTGGAGTCAACCGTTCCGAAGGCGCCGTTATTGAGTGTACTCGCTCATCTGAACATTCAATCAATTGAAAATGCGCATGATAAAAATGAAATTGAAAATGATTTTCCGAATCTCGGGAAATATAATTTTTCATTGATGATTCCGATGAGGCTGCAAGGAGAAACGCGCGGACTGATTTTACTTGGCAAAAGAATGAACAACATTGAGTATTCCGAAACCGACAGAGAATTTATAAATTCCATCGGAACGCTCGCAATCATTTCACTTGAGAACAAACGGTTATTTCTTGAAGCGCTTGAAAAACAAAAACTTGAAGAAGAATTAGAAATTGCAAAGGGAATACAAAGGAATCTTCTGCCGAAAGAAATTCCATGTTTGAAGAACGTACAAATTTCTGCACTGAGTATTTCTTCTAAACAAGTCGGCGGCGATTATTACGATATTATTAAAGCTGAAGACGGACGTTATTTTATCGGCATTGGAGACGTGTCCGGCAAAGGTGTTCCGGCTTCTCTTCTCATGGCAAATTTGCAAGCGTTCTTAAAATCTATAACGCGCCAACAAGGGTATGACGTTGCAGAATCAACAAGAATAATCAATGATCTCGTTTCGGAAAACACAACCGACGGAAGATTCATCACGTTTTTTTGGCTGCTGCTTGATGATGAAAAGAAGGAAATCACTTACGTAAATGCGGGGCACAATCCTCCGTTGCTTATTCGCGATAAAAAAATAACCTATCTTGATAAAGGCGGAATGCTGCTCGGCGTAATGAAATCATTTATCCCGTACGAAAGCGAAACAATTCAACTTCGCTCCGGTGATATTATTGTTCTCTTTACGGATGGCGTTACGGAAGCCAAAAATGTGAACGATGAAGAATTCTCGGATCAATTACTGGAAAAGATTTTAACGCAAAAAACTTTTTCTTCGTCGGAAGAAATTTTAAAAGAAGTAAAAAAGAAGATTGATGAATTTGTCTCCGGCGAACCGCAGTCCGATGATATTACGATGATTACAATGCATATTGATTAGGAATAGTATCCTCGATTAAATGGTTGTTTTTTTTGTAAAGTTTATCCACCTCTGGTAGCCATGTAAACCTTTGGTTGAATATTTTTGTCTTATTTTCATTTCCCATCTTTTTGTCCATCACAAAATTAAAAAACATTGAATCCCGCCGGGATTCTTTTTTGAGTTTTGTTCTTCTGTTACCGATATTAAATCCTTATCGGATTTCTGCAACCCCCGTAGGGGGTTGAATCTTTGTAACAAATAATCCAACCAACATCTAACATTCCCATGGGGAATGAATCTTTCTTACCTCCAAAGAATCCTTTCTGTGAGCAAATAAATTTTGGTTGACGGCTACGCTGCGCTAAGGAATATGAAAAAAAAAGCCGGACGCAAATCCGGCTTTTTTCATTTTAAATTGAAGGGAAATTAAAACTCGATCGTTTTGTGATATTTGTTTGCATAGTCTAACACAATAGCGCTTGCAACGAATACCGACGAGTATGTTCCGATGATAATACCGAAAAACATGGTAAAAGCGAAAGCGCGCAGCACTTCGCCGCCAAGTAAAAGCAATACGAAAATACTCATCAATGTTGTACCGCCGGTTAAAATTGTCCGGCTCATGGTTTTGTTGATGGCTAAATTCATCAGCACGCCAAGCGATTCTGTTTTATGAATCTTTAACGTTTCACGCACTCTATCAAAAACAATAACCGTATCGTTAATTGAGTAACCGATGAGGGTTAAAAACGCTGCCACAACGGTTAAATTCACTTCCAGATTTAAACCGGGAATAACATTATAGAGAATCGCATATAATCCGAGAGTAATAAGCACATCATGGAAAAGCGCAATTACAGCTCCGAACGCAAAAACAAATTTGTAACGGAACGCCAAATAAATTAAGATACCGATTAACGAAAGCGTAATAGCAATCATCGTATCTCGTTTTAACTCATTTCCAACTTTTGGTCCAACTCGTTCTTCGCGCAGAACCTGGAATGAATTTCCTTTAACTTTATTTCTCAAATTTTCTTTAACCCAATCTGAGATACCAATTTGAACGACAACTTGAGTATTCGTTACTTCTTCCGAAACTCTTCCGGATTGAAATCCATCAAGGAAAAGTTTATTTGCAATTGCAGATGCGGTGTCGGCATTGGCAAAAGTATAAGTTAAGGAGGTGGGAGTTTTTTCCGAACGATAACTTCCGGCAATACCGGGATAGGAAGAGTTGATATCGTCTTCAATTTGTTTTTGAATTTTCGGGAAAAGATTTTGCGGTAAAACTTGCAATTCTGTTCTTATCAACGCGCCGGAATTATCACCGAATGATTTGATTTCGACTTCGCCTAAGTTAGTAGATTGAAGGTCGCTGCGAAGTTCAGAGGTTTGAATCGGTTTGTCAAATCGTACTACAATTTCGGTTCCGCCCTTAAAATCAATACCGAACTGTAAGCCGCGGAAAACGATGTTTATCATCCCGAGTAAAAAAAGAGAAGCGGAAAGAACATAAAAGAACTTTCTCTTTCCCATCCAATCAATATTTAAATTATGAAATAGCTGCATTTATTTTTTGCTCCTAAAAATCATTTTGATAATTAACCGAGTGTTATTTTGTAACCTTTAATTAATAAGATATCGAGTAAAACCCTTGTAATAACAAGCGCTCCAAACATACTTGTTGCAATACCGATCATTAACGTGAGGGCAAAACCCTGTACCGGACCCGTTCCAAATTGATAAAGGAGAACGGCAGTAATTAAGGTGGTGATGTTTGAATCTATGATAGCGGAAAGCGCTTTTGAAAATCCGCTGTCAATTGAAGCTTTCATCGTTTTACCGGTTGCAAGTTCTTCTCTAATTCTTTCAAAAATAAGTACGTTCGAGTCAACTGCCATACCGATGGTTAGCACAATACCGGCAATACCCGGAAGGGTTAGCGTCGCCTTAAAATAAGCAAGGATTGAAAGGATAAAAAAGATTACAAGCGATAACGACACCGTAGAAATTGTTCCTGCTTTTCTATAATAGACAATCATGAAAATTCCAACAAGTAAATATCCGTAGAGTGTAGAATTGAATCCCTGCGTAATTGAATCCGCGCCGAGTGACGGTCCAACGGTTCGTTCTTCAATAATATCAACCGGTGCCGGAAGCGCACCCGCTTTGAGTACAATTTCCAACAACTTAGCTTCTTGCATGTCGGTACTTCCTTCAATCTGCGATCTTCCCCCGGGAATTTTACCGCGGATATTTGGTGCCGTATAGACAACGTTATCAAGAACGATGGCGCATCTTTTATTAATGTTTGCGCCGGTAATTCTTGCCCATTCAATTGCTCCTTCCGAATTCATCTCCATATTTACAACAGGCGCTGAAGTTTGAGGATCAATATTTGACGAAGCATTTGTTACTACACTTCCGGTAAGCTCGGCAGTTTTATTCACTAAATAAAGGATGAAAACACCTTGTCCATCCTGGTGAGTAACCGGCTTGGCGCTGAAAACAAATTCTGCGTTGCTTGCATTAAGAATATTCTGCACTTCCGGTTTTGCAAGCATTCGTAAAAGTTTTTCTTTTTGGTCGGCTTTTACGTAAGCATCGGCAGATTGGCTTTGCGGATTGATGAGCGCAACGGAAAAGAAAGGATGTTCTTTTGCGAATTGTTCAGGCGTTAACTTTTGATTTTTTGTGGTGTCGTTTTTCGCAAGAGAAGAATCTTTTTTTACCGCAGCAGTATTTTTAATTGAATCAACATCCAAAGTATCATCAATACTTTTACCTGTTAAGACTTTATCAACCTGTTCCATAACGTTTACGGTAAACTGAGGTTCTTTTAAAAGTTTAAATTCGAGTAAAGCGGTGCCTTGCAGCAATTGTCTTGCTTCTTCTTCTTTAGCTACGCCGGGTAATTCAACAATAATTCTTCTTTCACCCTGTAGTTGAATACTCGGTTCTGAAACTCCGTACTGGTCAACGCGGTTTCTAATAATTTCTTTTGCGCGGGTAACGGCTCCTTCGGATTGTTTTCTAAGATCTTTTAAAATCTCCGCATCATCCTGGCGGATGGTTCCATAATATCTGCTAAGACGAATTCCTTTTTCTTGAAATTTTTTACCTACCAAATCAACAACCGATTCGTTTGACAACGAAGCTTCTTTACCCGCTGCGGCAAGCACATTCCGGAAAGCATCATCAGGATTATTTGCAAGTTTTTCCAACAGCTTTATTGTGTTCACTTCAAGCACAACACGCATTCCGCCTTGTAAATCCAAGCCTAATTTGATTCGCTTCATCCTGTTTTCACGAATGGACGGGTCATTCGCTTTAATGCTGTCGGATGTATTTTGCAGTAAATTATCAAGCTTATCCGCGGTAATTCCGGGATTCACTTTCTTTAAATATTCTCGTTTATTTTTTACTGCTTCCGAAATCCTATTCGAATTTTGATAATCCTTGTAGGTAGGATACAGCAAATAAACGCTTATTGCAATTGATGCAATAATAATGATAAACCTAAATCTCAGTGCTTTCATAACGGGTACTATACTAATTAGTTGGATTAGTGAATTAATTAAGAGTTCAAAGTTACTCTTTAAGGGCTAAAAAAGCAATAAAAATTGAAACTAAAGATTTTAACGGGCGTTTGTTTTGGGTGAATATTAAGGATTTATCTCAACTTCGTATATTTGTACCGTTTTTATTAATTTTATTTGAGCAATTTTTTATGTCTGAATCGGTTAGTTTGCCTACGAGAGACCAAATTGAAGAACAGTATAAATGGAACTTGACGGACATTTTTGAGTCCGATGAGAAATGGGAAGAAGCATTTCTTCAAGTTGATGCAAAGATCTCCGGGATTAAAAAATTCGAAGGGAAAATAAACGATTCTGCCGAGACTCTTTTTTTGTATTTGCAGACGGTAGAAGAAATCGGCGTCTTACTCGGTAAATTGCGGCTCTATGCCATGCTTAGTAAAGATTCCGATTTAACGGTAACGCATTATCAAGCGATGGATGGTAGAATAAAATCATTAATTACCGAATATGCTTCTGCAACTTCATTCTTCAAACCCGAACTCTTGCAAGTTGAGAAAGAAAAAATTGAATTGTGGTGCAACGAGTTTACCGGGCTGAAACCATACCTGCATCTTTTTGACGATCTATTCCGCGATAAACCGCACACGCTTTCTGCCAAGGAAGAAAAAATACTCGCCGAAACTTCAGAATTAAAAGAAGTGCCTTACGCGGCTTTCTCCTTATTTACAAACGCTGATCTTCAATTTCCTAAAATTGATGACGGCAGCGGAAATGAAATTGAAATTTCGCACGGAAGATTTTATTCATCGTTATATTCTAGGGAGAGAAAATTTCGGCAGACCGCGTATCAAGCGTACTACAAACCTTTTATTCAATACGCAAATACTTTTTCATCTTTATTGCTGGGTAATATTAAAGGGAATGTATTTACGGCAAAGACGAAAAATTTTACTTCTGCAAAAGAAGCGTCACTTTTCAAAAACAATATTACTACAGCAGTATATGATAACTTGATTGACACCGTAAATAATAATTTTCAACCGATGCACAGATGGACGGCGTTAAAGAAAAAAATTCTTAAACTTGATGAGCTTCATCCGTACGATACGTACGTTACTCTTTTCCCTTACGATGAAAAAAAATATACTTATGATGAATCGTTAGCTCTGGTTAAAAAAGCTCTTCAGCCGTTGGGTAAAAAGTATCTTAAAATTTTAGAACAGGCATTTTCGCAAAGGTGGATTGACGTGCACGAAACCCGTGCAAAAAGAAGCGGTGCATATTCGTCGGGAACCACGTTCGGTGTGCATCCGTATGTGTTGCTCAACTGGAATAATTTATTGAATGATGTTTTTACACTCGCGCACGAAATGGGACACAATTTGCATTCCTACTACACCGGCGCATCGCAGCCGTTTGTATACGCAAGTTACTCAATCTTCCTGGCGGAAATTGCTTCAACCTTTAACGAATCGCTTTTACTTGATTATCTTTTGGAGAACAGCAGCAGCAACGATGAAAAATTATTCTTGTACGAAAAGTATTTGAATAACGTTACCACAACTTTTTACCGTCAAACAATGTTTGCGGAGTTTGAGTCGGAAATTTATAAAGTAGTTGAAGCGAAAAATTCTTTAACGGCTGTGGATTTCCGAAATCTTTATAAAAATGTTTACGGAAAATATTGGGGAAGTGAGATGGTGGTTGATACCGAAGAAGAATTTACCTGGGCAAGAATTCCCCATTTCTATTACAACTTTTATGTCTATCAATATGCCACCGGTTTTGCTGCGTCTGAATTGTTGGTGCAGAAAGTAAAAAATGAAGGGGAGACTGCCGTAAAAAAATATTTGCAAATGCTTAACAGCGGAAGTTCAAAATATTCTCTTGATCTTTTGAAAGATGCCGGAGTTGATATGACTTCGTCCGATCCGTTAACGGCAACAATAAATAAGATGTCGTCTATCCTGGATGAAATTGAAAAGCTAACAAACTAAACGAGGAAAAAATGAAAATCTATACCAAAAAAGATTTAAACGAGTTTTATCAATCGTTAACCTATGATGATATAAGTCTTGTTCCAACAGAAATATCGCGCGTAAAATCTCGAAATGAACCTGTAACAAGTTGTGAGTTTTTAGATGCAAAATTGAGCCTGCCGGTTTTATCAAGCCCGATGGATACCGTTACCGGTGTTGAGATGGCAGTTGAATTAACAAATTCCGGCTGTATCGGCATCCTCAATCGTTTCGATTCTTCATTAGAAAATATTCTTGCATCTGTTGGCGGAACAGATAATATTAGAAGTGTATCAATCGGTTTAAATACCGAATTGGAGATCATTGAAAAATTAGCCGCAAGAAAAATGATAATCTGTCTTGATACTGCCAACGCAAGCAATAAAGAAGTATTAAATAAAACGAAGGAAGTTAAAAAACATTTTGATGTGAAATTGATCGTCGGAAATATTGCAAACGGCACTACGTTAAAACAATTGGAAGATGCCGGCGCTGATGCCGTTCGTGTTGGAATCGGCAGCGGAAGCGTTTGCTCAACATCAATTCAAACCGGTATTGGTATAGGTCAAGTCTCTTCAATACTCGATGTTCTTTTCACACGGGAGAAAGAAAATCTCACTATAAAAATTATTGCAGACGGCGGAATTAAAAGCGCCGGCGATGTTGCAAAAGCGCTCTCCCTCGGCGCCGATGTTGTAATGCTTGGCAGAATGCTCGCCGGTACTCGAGAAACTCCGGGTGAAGTAATAAAGTATAACGGACAACTTTGGAAAAAATATCGCGGCTCAGCTTCATTCGGCGTAAAAATGAAAAATGAATTTATTGAAGGCGAAGAGACGATGGTCGCGTATAAAGGAACGGTGAGGAATGTTATTAACAGCATTTCCGACGGACTAAGAAGCGCAATGAGTTATATGAATTGTCTCTCGCTGCAAGAGTTGCGAAAAACGGAAACGTTTACTGTACTGAGCAACAGCTCATATTTGGAAAGATTACCGAAGGCGTAAACAACATTCCGTTTATAGTTTTTCTCTTTTTACTCTCTCTAAATTAAAAGCCGGAATACAAACCGAAACATATTCGCAAGGCGCTGAAAACGGATTTGAATATCTCACATTCGAACATTTTTTTACGCAAAGAGATTGATTTTTTTCAAGAATGATTGTCTGATCCCCAACTTCAATTTTTTTCTTCCCGGAAATAACATACGTTATTTCGTCAAACTCCGGCTGCTGAAAAGGCTCACTCCAGCCGGAAGGAGCGATCATGTGTGCAAAACTAAAGTCACCGCAAAAAATACTCGCCATCCCAAAATGTTCTTCAATTACTTTCCCATCGGTTGTTGGAACGATAAATGGTTCCGTTTGTAATTCAAATGGATTCATGGTTCACCAAAAGTTTAAAATAAAAAAGTCACGCATTCACGTGACTTTAATATACACATTATGAAGTCAATTATTTAAGTGCAAGTTTCTGTAACGGTTCATCTGATAATGAATAGCTGTCTAAAATATTTCCATTTCCGGCGCGGAATGAATACGAGTTTGCCATTTGCGGATTCGGATGATAGAAAGCTCTCGGATTTTCAGCCCGTGTTTCATAAATTTTAAAGTTCAACGGCTGATTGTTTACAATTTTAAATCTTGCGCGCGCTCTTGACTGCGACTCTACTAAAACCGGAATTTTTCGGACTTCTTTTCCCGGAACAAAATAGAGCTGTTCCCGATTTGCATGGTTCGTGTAATTATCGCGTAGAAAAGTGTTCTCGTTTTTTGCATGTACACGGTGTCCGTTGCGAACATTTTCACTGTTGCCTTTTTGGCTTTTTGAATGGTCGTTCATTTTCTCTTTTGCTTTGTAGATCATGTAAGAGATCAGAATGATAAAGAATACAACAGTCGAAAAGATGACCAGTGCGAGTTTTATAATAGGTATTAGTTCCATGACATTCTCTGATTTTGTTTTTACCTATTCATCCAATTGACGTGCCAATCAAATTTAATCTTATTTAAGCGTTTTCCGGTAAATAGAAAGACTTTTTTTGAGATGGCATCTCAAATCGAGACAAGAGGATACTCCTCTCCCAAATATCTCGCTGCTAAGAAAAATTTTTGTTTTTCTTTATTCAATTTCTTAATTTAAGTTCTTCATTTATAAATACTTAGAAAGATTTTTTTTCTAAAAGGGAATTGTATGACAAAAGCTGATTTAGTTGATATCGTTGCAACCGGTACAGGATTGACAAAATTAGAAACAGAAGCCGTTATTGAAGGTTTTTTTAACAGTGTAATTGAATCTTTAAAAGCCGGAAAAGGGATTGAAATTAGAGGTTTTGGTACCTTTAAAGTCAGGAAAAAATCAGCCCGTTTAGCGAGAAATCCAAAAACCGGGGACAAAGTTAACGTTCCCGAACATTTTGTGCCGGTCTTTAAATTTTCGAAAGATTTTAAGACCTCAGTAAGTAAAGGGATGGCTAAAAAGGAAAATTTGTAACATGCAAACTTGTCCATCCTGCAATAGCGAAGTAGATGAAAAATATAAATTTTGTCCAAGCTGCGGCAATGCTCTGGATGAAATTGAAAAAGAAGAAGAAACCATTTCAGTAACCGCCCAACACGTGGTATGCAAATATTGTGGAGAAGAAAACGAACCGGAAGCAAGTTTCTGTTCTTCTTGCGGCACTAAAATGGATGCCGATAAACAGGTGATTTCATCAATTAAAAAAGAAAATAAACCTGTTGGCGAGTATAAAAATTTCAGCCGGAATCAGCCGAAGAAAAAAAATCAACATAAAATTAAAAAAGTTAAGCAAGAACCGGTAGTTAAAAAGGCTGAACAGAACAAAGCGAAAGAATTTGGCACCAAACAAATTGGTGTTTTATTTGCCGCAATACTCGTTCTGGCAGCGGTAATATTGTTTGCCGCCGGAGTATTTGATTCGCCGTCTTCAGCAACAGCAGAAAATTTTCCGCAAAATAACCAGCAGTCTAAATCGGGAATTGATTTAACCAATATCAATCAAATAAATCAATTAGATGCGCAGTTAAAAGCGGAGCCGAATAATTTTGAACTCATGCTGCAGCTCGGACATTTGCGAAATGATTCCGGATTTAAAGATGAAGCGATAAAGTTATATACAAGATATTTGGAAAAATTCCCGAACAGCGCAGATGTTTTGGTAGATATGGGCGTCTGTTATTTCGATTTGCAAAAATATGATGAAGCAATCCCATTGATGGAGAAAGCGGTCAAAATAAATCCGAAACATCAAATTGCGCTAATGAACCTGGGAATTGTTAATTTAGCAAAAGAAAATATTGAAAAATCGAAAGAATGGCTGCAAAAAGCCGTTGATCTTGATCCAAATTCTGAAATTGGAAAAAAAGCAAAACAATTATTAACATCACATTAATTTAAACAGGAGCTAATCGATGCCTTGCGGTAGAAAAAGAAAAGGACACAAAATGTCCACCCATAAACGGAAAAAGAGACTTAGAAAAAATCGCCATAAAAAAAGAGTAAGATAGGTTTCGCAAATTTTATACAAAGTGAATTGAAAAAGATTTTCATTTTGTATTCAAGCCACCTTAGCTCAGTTGGTAGAGCAGCTCACTCGTAATGAGCAGGTCGTGCGTTCGAGTCGCATAGGTGGCTCAAGAAGGTATAGGTAATACAGCCTCCCTTTTTGTCCGGTAATTCTCTTCTGTAGTACCTATAAATGTATTGCATCAATTTTAAAAGATTTTCTTTTTCTCGATCCAATACACAATTCGAATAATAAATTACATTGAAAATAGATATTTGTGAACCATGAAATTCTTTGGCGCCATAAAGAGAAGAATTCTGTACAAACTTATTTTAGGTTTTGTATCGGTTTCTCTATTTGTCGGCGTAGTTAGTTACATCAGTCTCACCACTATTGCCGATATATCCAGAGCGTACAATCTTATCGCCGAAACTTCAATGCCGCTCATCCAGTTGGTCGAACAAATGAAAGTTGCATGTCTGCGGCTTGTTTCATCAACTTCCGAATATGGATTTATAGTAGCCGAGAGTAAAAATAAACCCGACACTTCTTCAATTGCGCTGGAAAACAGACTTATGCAAAGCGCTTGCAGTTCGTGTCATCAAGCATTTTCAGCATACAAAGCTTTGGTCAAAAACTCTCAGATTCCGATTGATGGAGAAGTTTCCTATTTAAAAAAGAAAAGCATTCTTCTCCATTCGGCGCAGAATGATTTTATTGAAATGAAAAAAAGAGGGATTGCCGGAGAAAAAACTTTAGCCAAAAAAGAAGAAATGGAAAAAGGGGAAATGGAATTTCTTGGGGCTTTAGACAGCACAGAAAACAGAACTTTTATACTTTTTGATTCTCAAAAATTTAAATTGGAAAAGTCCATAACTTCTTCATTCAAAAATATTCTCATCTTCACCGGATTAACTTTTTTGATAAGTGTCTTTATCGGCATTCTTTATTCGCGTTCAATTTCCAAACCCATTCTCAGGTTAAATAAAGCAACAAAAGATTTCCATAACGGAAATCTCGCCGCCGCAATTGAGGTTGATTCAACTGATGAAATCGGAATGTTGGGGGAAAGTTTTAATGAAATGGCGGTCAAGATGAAAACGCTTATTCTTCAATTGGAAGATGAACTGAATATTATTAAACGAGATGAAGATGAAATTAAAATCAAGAATGCTGCCTTGGCAAAAAGTAATTCCGAAAAGGACAAATTTTTTTCAATTATTGCGCACGATTTGAGAAGTCCGTTCCACGGGATCGTAAATTTAACAGAATTGATGGCTGATGGAACAAGCGGTTTTACCAAAGATGAGCTTCTTGAACATAGCCGAAATCTCCACGCCACAGCTTCTAATCTTTATAAATTGATTGAAAATTTATTAGATTGGGCGCAAATTCAGCGGGGAGCAATCGTTTTTAATCCAACGGAATTTGCAATTGAAAAGATCATCCGGCTCAGTATTGACACGGTTCATCAGCGGGCTGTACAAAAAGAGATCAGCTTAGAAAATGAAATTTCAGACGGGCTAAAAGTTTTTGCCGATGAAAAAATGGTTGAAACCGTTTTAAGAAATCTCTTATCGAACGCCGTAAAATTTACTCACAAAGGAGGCAAAGTTATTGCAAAAGCTGTGATGACAGAAAATCATTTAATCGAAATTTCCATTTGCGATAACGGAATAGGAATAACAAACGAGAAGCTCGCTAAATTATTTAAAGTTGAAGAAAAAGTCGGTTCAAAGGGAACCGACGGAGAATTGAGCACCGGATTAGGTTTACTTCTCTGTAAAGAATTTATTGAAAAAAACGGGGGCAGCATTTGGGTAAAAAGCTCCTTGGAAAAGGGAAGTGTTTTTACTTTTAGTTTACCTGTCGCAAATACAAATTAAAAATCAAAATGCTTTTTTGTTAGTGCGGAAGTTTTCCTTTACTAATTGAATAGAGATAAGCGCCTAAAATAGCGCCGACAAAAGTAAACAGCGCCGGCAGTTCTCCTGCGCCGATCTGCGCAAAGATTGGTCCCGGGCAAGCGCCGGTAATTGCCCAACCCAAACCGAATAACATTCCGCCGATCATCACTCCTTTGTTCATTTCTTTTTTGGTGATTGTAATTTTTTCACCTTTTATATCTTTCAAATCGAACTTCTTAATGAGCAAGTAAGAAAGCATTCCAACCGCAATGGCGGAGGAAATAATCAAATACATGTGCGGCTCGTTGAATTTAAACATATCGTTAATTCTGAACCAACTTATCACCTGAGATTTTGTTAAAATTATGCCGAACACAATTCCGGGCAGAATATATTTTATATCTTTCATGCTATCACCTTAAAAAAAAAGAAACGTCATCAGTAAACCGCCGATGAAGAAAAAAATGGTTGCAATAATTCCGGAAAGTTGAAGCGTCGAGATCCCGGAGATAGAATGACCCGACGTACAGCCGTTTGCGTAGCGCGTTCCAAAGCCTACCAAGAGTCCGCCGAATAAAAGTGTTGCATAACCGGTAACGGAGTGGTATGATTCCGGTAAAAATTTTTCCGGCTGCTCGGAAAGGAAGAAGTTTGCAATAAAAGCTCCAAGTGAAATTCCAATCACAAAGAAAAATTTCCACCGGTTGTTTGATAAAAATTGCTTCATGTTTTCTTTTCCGTTTTGCGGGAAGACGACCGAACAGATATAATCAAACGATGAAGAGATGCCGAACATTTTGCTTCCCAGAATAAGAAAAAAAGGGACGAACAGTCCGATGAGCGGTCCGGCTATGTACCATTGCCACAAACCTTTTAGGTTTTCCAAGATTACCTCGCTATTTATTTAGTTGATATGTGAAATTTAATTCGGCGGTTTTTTCCAAAATTTTAGTTACCGAACAATATTTTGTTACCGATAAGTCAATCGCCTTTTTTAATTTAGATTCATCAACGCTCCCCTTAACAAAGTAGGTGACTGTTATCTTTGTAAAAATTGCGGGTAGCTCATTTTCTCTTCTGTCGGCGTCAATTTCAATTTGAAAATCTTCGATTTCTTGCTGCTGCTTTTTCAAAATACCGATGATATCAATTGCGCTGCATGAGCCCAAGCCCATTAAAATCAGCTCCATCGGACGTGCACCAAGATTATGCCCGCCCGCAGCTTCAGCGGCATCAATCGATATTTTTATATTCGATGCGCCTTTTGCTTCAAAGTGAAAATCATTATCTACGCGGGTAAGTTGTACTTTCATATTTTCCTATTTTGATTTTTCAATTGATTGAAGAACGTCTTTGATTATATCGTCAATATTTTCAAGACCGACCGAGACACGAATTAATCCCGGGAAAATGCCAGTGCGGTTTCTTTCTTCTTCTGTTAATTTTGAATGAGTAGTTGAAGCGGGATGTGTAACGATAGTTCTCGTGTCACCAAGATTTGCGGTGCTTGAGCAGAATTCGACATTGTTGATAAATCTTTTTGCCTGCTCAAATCCTCCTTTTAAATTAAAGGTTACAATCCCGCCGCCGAACTTCATCTGCTTTGTGGCAAGTTCGTATTGCGGATGAGATTTTAAAAACGGATATTTTACCGAAGAGAGATTTTCATTAGCGCTTAACACTTCAGCCAATGCCAAAGCGTTGGAAGAATGCCGCTCAATTCTAATTGATAACGTTTCAAGACTTTTTGAGAGCACCCAGGCGTTAAACGGAGAAAGCGCAGGACCGGTTTGACGGGCAAAAAACCGAATCTCTTTTATTAAATCATTTGGTCCAACAATAACGCCGCCAAGCACGCGTCCTTGTCCGTCAATATATTTTGTAGCGGAGTGAATAATCAAATCAGCGCCGTAATCAGCGGGAGTTTGAATTATGGGTGTGGCAAAACAATTATCCACGCTTAAGATGAGATGATGTTTCTTCTTTAACGCGCCGAGCCATTCCAAATCAATTATTTCCAACGAAGGATTGGAAGGCGTTTCAATGTAAATAATTTTTGTATTTGGTTGGATTGCATTTTCCCAGGTTTCCGGTTTATCACTATCAACATACGTGTGGGTAATTCCCCATTTAGGAAGAATTTTAGTAAGAATTTGGTGGCTTGAACCGAAGAGGGAACGGGAAGCGAGAATATGGTCACCCGATTTTAAGAGTGCGGCAAAGCTTGTAAAGACAGCCGCCATGCCGGTAGCAAAAGCGAAACCATCTTCACATTTTTCAAGCGCCGCCATTTTTTGCACAAACTCGCCTGTATTTGGATTAGAAAAACGGCTGTAAATATTTCCGTCAATTTCATCTGCAAAAAGGGCAACGCCTTGTTCCGCATCATCAAACACGAAACTTGAGGTTAAGTAAATTGGCACAGAATGTTCTCTGTGTTGTGATCTTTCAGCCTGAATCCTAATGGCTCTTGTTTCTGTTTTCATCGCTTTCCTAAAGAATTTCCATGGTTAGTTTTATCCTTTCTATTATAAGGATTTTAATCCCGCATGAGAAGGTAAAAAAGATTTTTCATTTTTAACAATCGTAGTAAATGAAAAGTTCAATCAAGAGAACTTTTTTTTCGCGTCGAATCACAAACCGGCAGCCACTTTTTTCGGTTGTTTGAATTCATCCAAATAATAATTATTTTCGACACACAATAAAAGAGTGTAAATGAAGGCAATACTATTTTCTCTTTTCTTGCTTCAATTTTTCATTAGTTCGTGTGTGTCTTCTCATTGTAAAAAGTCGGATCAATCAATAGAGACGCCGCTAAGCCACGCGGCTGACGTAGAAGAGTTGGCGAAAGAAAAATTTGGAGAAGCATATTCAATACAAGAAAACGAAACCAAACGATTTTATTTAGTTTTAAAAAGAAATAGAACTCCCGTTGAAACGGGAATTAATTTTTTTGTTTATGATAAAGAAAAGAGCCTGATCATCCATGAAGACGTCATTCCTTCAGGCAAAGTGGAATGGTCGGAGGCGTATCAAATAAAAGTTCAAAAATATTCCGGTACCGTACGGTTGAACAATCAACAAGGAAACGTTAGCGGATATTTGTTAGACGTTAAAACCGGACAAGTAATTAACTATTAAATAATCTATCCTACAAATAATTTAGGGAAACTTATGAAAAAAGTATCAATTGTTTTCTTGGCAGGCGTTTTATGTGCAGCCGGCTATTTCTTGATTGATGGGAATCTAAAACCTCAAAAGGAAAGTGCTGCGAAAAAAACCTTAAACGCTACGGCATCAGCACAAAATGCTGAAATCGCCAAGACTTCTTCCTCAAAAATTGCACCTACTGCTAAAAAATCTATCGCTCACGCAATCACACAAAAACAGAAGGCAGCTAAGGTTATCAGTACTGCTCCCTCACGTCCACGCTTTAGTGAATTATTCAAAGTTGAAAAAGAAAAAAGAAGGGATGCAGACAAAAAATCTGATAGACCTGATATGTTTGATAAAATTCAAAAAATGATTCGTACACGAGACGGAGAAACAGCGCCGACGTACAAACCAAATTATAAAATTGCTGAATTAAACAAAATGAAAAGTTCAGCGAAAATGTTGAGCAAAAAAGTTAACTTAAATTGGATTGAAAGAGGTCCGGCAAATGTTGGCGGAAGAACAAGAGGCATTGTTGTTGACCCTGATGACGCTTCGAAAAACACCTGGTATGTTGGTTCTGTTGGCGGCGGTGTTTGGAAAACTACAAACGCCGGAACAACGTGGCGCTGCCTTACGGATCAATTACCCAATTTAGCTACCACTACAATTGTCCAAGGACAATCAAATAAAAATGTACTGTACGCCGGAACAGGTGAAGGATTCAACAACGCCGACGCTATTGAGGGAAGCGGAATTTTTAAATCAACTGATCGCGGTGAAAGCTGGGTACAGTTATCTGCTACCGCTATCCGAAACTTCGCGTTTGTTAATCGCCTGGTGATTGATCCCGCAAATGAAAATATAGTTATTGCCGGAACCAGAAGCGGAATTTTTAAAACGATTGACGGCGGAACAACCTGGACAAAAAAATCTTCTTTTGGAAATATCGATCAGGTTATTACAAATCCTTTAAATTTTAACACGCTCTATGCTGTTATCAATGGTCAAGGAGTTATTAAATCATTCGATGCCGGTGAAACCTGGTTTGTGACGGATAATAAAAACTTAAGCGGCTCAAGAATGGAAATTGCCATCGCACCGTCGGATACTTCGCGCCTTTATGTTTCTTCCGAAAGTGGCGGAGGTTCCAGTGCCTTTGGAACAAATAATGGCGGAAAATTATGGATGAATCTTTCCGAACAATCCGGCACCGTTATAGATTGGCTTGGCGGGCAGGGTTGGTATGATAACACGATTGCGGTTAATCCATACGACGCTAACATCTTATATGTCGGCGGGATCAATCTGTGGAAGATGACGGTATCAAGAGATTCAGTATTCGGAATTATTTCTGTTGATAAAGACAGCATCGATACTAAATTTGCATTTGTTCCGTCCGGACTTCCTTTAGAAAACGGTGGATTAGGTACGGGCGATGATTATTGGAAAACAACTTTACTCACGCAGGCAGATTATTTTAATGTTGAGCTCCGGTTTGGTTCAAGCAAAAAACAAAAAGCTGCAAGGTTTATAAATTCGACAATGGACTATCAAGATTATCTTGATGTCCCTTTTGAAGCCTGGGATATAACCAACAACCGCCAATTAATGGTATCATTTCAAGACGTAAATAAAAATGGTGTATTTAGCTTAGCGGCATTTAATGGAGATAAAATTCATATCCATAATTTATTGTATGATAGCACCGCAGCTAATGCTAATATTGCCAAAACAAATGGAATACAATACAAAAACAATTATGTAGTCGTCTTCAGGAATGCGACCGGGGTTACCTGGAACCCTGCAACGCTGCCAAATGCACTTCTCCGCATCAATGTTGGTTATCGTTCCTCGTTCAAAAGAAATTCGGTGCCGATGACCGATGCATACGGACAGTACCAAGGTTCTCAACCAAATATTCATCCGGATCAACATAATATTGTTTGCGTACCGATGGATGAAGCGAGCAAATCTTTTAAAATGATAAATGCAAACGACGGCGGTGTCGCTCTTTCACTTGACGGCGGTGTAACTTTTAAAGAAGTTGGCGATGCCGGATATAACACCACGCAATTTTACGGCGTTGATAAAATGCCCGGCTCTCAAGCATATTTTGGCGGTACTCAAGATAATGGAACATTTGTTTCCGATATTTCTCTCGGGAATGCAAATGCCGCTTCTCAATATAAATTTGTTATTGGAGGCGACGGCTTTGAAGTTGTCTGGAATGCAAAAGACTCTCTAAAAATGATCGGGAGTTTGTATTACAACAGATTGGTTCGAACGGTTGACGGCTGGAAAACCGGAGAAGAATCTTTTAAAGGATTGGATGACGCTAATAATGAAACCAATTCTCCTTTTATAACAAAAATTGCAGGATCAAAACAGGATTCTGATTTACTTTTCGTGATCAGCAAAAGCGGCGTTTACCGTTCTGATAACTTTGCCGAAAATTGGGTGCTCACTCCAATAACCAACTCGTTCGTGGGCGGCGGATATTTCACTTTCGCACAAGTTGCCATTTCAGCGGCTTCTCCGCAGGTGGTTTGGGCAGGCGCATTTATGACTTCAACCGGCAAAGTACATGTTTCGAAAGACGGCGGATTGAGTTTTGCACCTACAAACAGTTACTCAAAAGACTTGGGAATGATCTCCGGTTTTGATACGCATCCAACTGATCCGGCGACGGCATACACGATCTTCTCAATCCAGGGCGCACCTAAAATTTTACGGACTACAAATTATGGTGGCGCATGGACGGATATAACCGGTTTTTCAACCACCACAAGCTCAAACGGATTCCCCGATGTTGCAACGTATTGCGTAGTAGTTATGCCATACAACACTAACATTATTTGGGCCGGTACCGAAATTGGAATCATTGAATCTACAGACAACGGCGTCTCGTGGCATTATTCAAATAACGGATTTCCGGCAGCGGCGGTTTGGGATATGAAAATTGTTGACGATGAAGTTGTAGTTGCAACGCACGGAAGAGGAATATGGTCTGTTGCTCTGCCGGAATTAGCAAATTATACTCCTCCTGTTGTTACTCTTTCACCGCGTATAAATGGTAATGTCTATCAAGGGAAAAACGGAATCATCATCAGCGCTTCTTTGAGATCTCCGTATGATTCAACACAAGTTTGGGTTGACGGCGTTAAACAATTTTCGTACGGTAATACTCCTGTAAAAGATTCAACACTCATCGTTCCTTATTTTGGAAAAGGAACAAAGACGTTCCAGCTTGTAGCTTTTTCCGGCGGAAGAAGTTATAAATCCGGTTTGAACTCTGCAGATTTAATAGAAATCTTAGCTGCGCGGAACGGATACATCAATAATTTTGATTCTCCTTCAACGGATTTCTCCGGTGACTTTGCTATCAACACCGCCGCGGGATTTACGAACGGCGCGATCAATAGCGCTCACCCGTACGGAGTGAATAAAGAATTATTATATACACTTCGTGTTCCCGTTATTGTAGCGGCTTCAAACGCTACATTAACGTATGATGACATTGCGTTGGTTGAACCGGGTGATCCGGGTTCGGTTTTCGGCGATAGTAATTTCTGGGATTATGTTATTGTGGAAGGTTCTACAGGCGGCGATTGGTTGCCGTTACTTCCCGGATATGATTGCAGAAGTGATGCAGCCTGGTTGAATGCTTTCAACACCGGTTTAAGTGGAACGCCTGCAATGTATCGAAATCATTCTATCAATCTTTTAGATAAATTTAAAGCCGGAGATGAAGTCTTAATTCGCTTTAGACTTTTTGCCGATCAATTTGTTGACGGCTGGGGATGGGCAATTGATAATTTGAAAATTCAAGAAAATTTAGTTGACGTTAAAGATGAAGTAATGCCGACGCGGTTTGAACTTTCTCAAAATTATCCGAATCCGTTCAACCCATCAACAATAATTAGCTTTGCTTTGCCAAGGGAAGAAAAAGTGACGCTGAAAGTTTACAACAACGTTGGTGAATTGGTTTCAACGTTGGTAAATGAGGTTAAACCGGCGGGCGTTCATAACGTTAATTTTACGGTCTCAAATCTTGCCTCCGGCGTCTATTTCTATAAAATTGAAGCGGGCAGTTTTGTTCAATCAAAGAAGATGATAATTTTAAAATAGTGTAAATGAACTTGCCCGCTTGTTTTAATAAGCGGGCTTTTTTCTTTCGACAAAATTTTATTCGGAGTTTCGTTATTATCAATTTTCATAGGGGAGTTGGTTTTGATTAATTCGTAGTATAAATAATAACTGGGTAACGAAGTATGAAATCAATTGTATTCTTTGTTTTATTATTTTTTGGTTCCTTGTTTCCACAAGATGGGACATTTGAAAAAATCTACAGCCAAGGAACAGGTTATGATGTTAAGGAAATGCCAGATGGTGGGTATGTTGTAGGAGCTACTTCGTTCGACACTGTTATCATCCTCAAAACCGATAAACACGGAAACCTGCTTTGGAGAAAAAAATCAACAATTTTTAATGCTCGCTCGGTTCATATTGAAGTTACCGACAATAACGAGATCCTTTTCACGGGATATGTTAATGACAACAAGTTTGATATTGTTCTAGTTAAACTAGATAAAAATGGGAATCAGCTTTGGCAAAAAACATTTGGAACTGCCGAGTACGGAGAATTCGGATTTAGTATTTCAAAGTTAACTGATGGAAATTTTTTATTGGTAGCGGGACAAAATAATGGAGCCAATCTAAGCTTTTCAAAAGTATTGCTTTACAAACTTGATTTAGAAGGGAATCTTATTTGGCAAAAAACACTTACATTATTGGCATCAATATATCTTGTTCAATCAAAAACACAAATGATTTCTTTGCGTGATGGAAATTTAGTTCTACTTGTAAGTCGACAATTGTTTAAAATATCAACAAATGGTGATATTGTTTTTGAAATTCAGTTGCCTTATAAAGGCTATGGTATTTGTGAAGCTGAAGGAGGGGATATAATTGTTGCAACTCAATCTTCTCTTGTAAAATATTCTTCAACCGGGAAGGTGGTAATTGCAAAATACTTCTCTACGAATTATTCCGATGTAGGAGTTTCCCCTTCTTCAGAAACGGGTTATTATATATTTTATCACTGGCAGTTTGCAACATTAATCAATGAAAATCTCGATACAGTTTTTGTTAAAAGATTTAATGGCGAAATTAATAGTTTAATAACAACACATGACCATCACCACGTTTTTGTTGGAAGTGATTTTCCTCAAACAATATGGATGTGCAAAACAGATTCAAGTTTAAATTATAAGTCATTAAGATTTAGTAAATCATCTTTAACAGGCAAATATAAGTTTGGAGATGAGATAGAACTTAACTGGTATCATGCTGGAACTTCTGGTAGAATATCAATTGAATTTTCTTCGGATAACGGCAGAACATGGATACCAATAGTTTCATCGATTATTGATTCCGGCATTTATAAATGGATTCCTCCTGGGATTATTTCTTCCGAATGTAAATTTCGAATTTCTGATCCTGAAAATCCTTCTTTTAACGCGGTAACTGATACTTATATTATATATCCGAATACTGACCAAGATTACATTAATGCTAATAACATTTTCATGTGGCTTCAAAATGATGGTAGGTCTTCTCATGATCCAAGAACCGAAAGCAGCGGTTTATATTGGCCTGCTGATAAATATACAACCGCCGTTTTTCAGGATGGACTGATATGGGGTGGAAAAGTTAATGGTGAAATACGCGTTAATGGAAGTTGTTATAGAACAGGATTGAAAGCGGGCAACATGAATTCATTACAAGAATTTAGTGATCCGCAAGATGTTCAATTTGGTATTTGGAAAATGAAAAAAGATTGGGAACAATCTTCCGGAATTGATTACCTGCGGTATAAATTTAATTTTGAAAATTGGCCTGGTCAACTTGGTGCGCCATATGAAGATGTTGACCGCGACGGCAAGTATTCATCTTACTTCGATTTACCTAAAATCATAGGGGATGAAATGCTCTGGTTTGTTGCTAATGATGCCGATACAGTTCAGTCGCAGTATACCTATGGAAGCTTACCAATCGGCATTGAACTTCAATGCACGGTTTTTGCGTATAATACTGTAGATTATTTAAAAGATGTTGTATTCAAAAAATATATATTGATCAACAAGGGAAATAATCCGGTAGAGGAGATGAGATTAAGCTATTGGTCAGACCCTGATTTGGGTAATGCGAGTGATGATTTCACAGGAATAGATACTACGTTACAATTATCTTACTGTTATAATAGCGATAACAATGACGAAGGGTCTTACGGAATAGCTCCTCCTGCAGTTGGATATCTCTATTTGCAAAATCCTTATATCTCCGGTTCGCAATCAGACAGTGGAATTGTGAATAATACATGGCGAAAGGGGATTGTTAATCTTAAGATAGGGGCAAATGTTCCAGGGTTAAAATTATTTGATCCGGTACAAGAAATTTCTAAAGGAGCATTGCAATGGTGGAATTATTTAAATGGATTCTATGCAAATGGGGATTCATGCATTGATCCCAATACCGGTGCAACAATAAAAATTGCTTTAGCTGGCGATCCTGTAACCAGTACCGGATGGTATGAAGGAGCCGGCTGGAAAGATGGTAATTCTCATCCACCCGGTGATAGAAGAATTTATACAGCAACTGAACCATTCACGCTTGCTGAAGGTGATACACAAGAAATTGTTATTGCTATATTACTGGCAAAAGGAACGGATAATATTAACAGCATAAGTGAATTAAGAAACCTCTCCTCAAAAGTAAGGGAGTTTTATAATACGAAGTTTCCACTTGAGTTAAAGAAAACATCTTACCTGCCGGATAAATTTTTGCTGTATCAAAACTATCCGAATCCTTTTAATTACGAAACAAGAATTACGTATCAGATTACAAAAAGTACTGCTAATGTTACTTTAACAGTGTATGATATTCTTGGAAGTAAAGTTACCACACTCGTAAATGAAGCAAAACAACCGGGGATGTATTTTATAACATTTGACGGAAGTAAACTCTCCTCTGGCGTCTATTTCTATAAAATTGAAGCGGGCAGTTTTGTTCAATCAAAGAAGATGATAATTTTAAAATAGTTGAAATAATTCATCTGAATATGAAAAACCTCCGGCGTTGTAAAAACTCCGGAGGTTTTCTTTTTCCCTAATTCCCATCAACCATCATCCCTCAACCATCACCCATGTTTTATGTTTTCTGCTTTTTCTTTTTTGCCGCGGGGAAGAGAATGTTGTTCAGAATTAATCTATAACCCGGAGAGTTTTTATGAAGCGATAATTCCGTTGGCGGGTCACCGACTGCGTGCTGATAATCTTCAGGGTCATGTCCGCCGTAGAACGTAAACGTTCCTCTTCCAAAATTACCGTGAATGTATTTCACTTGATCTGTTCCCGCTCGTTCGCCTAAAATGAGCACCGATTTTTTTATCAGCTCTTTTCTGAACATGGTTGTCTGTCCCATAAATCCGCGAATGACGTTTGCGTGGTCTTGCGTAAGCATTGTTGGAACCGGGTCATACTTTGCGGAAAATTCAAAGAGGGTGAAATAATCATTTTGAAAATCTAAAATCTCCGTCGGTTGAATATCAATATTGCTATATTCATAAACAAAAGGATTCATTTCCAATTTGAAGTTTTCAAATGCCAAAGTGTTTTTGAAGTTTAATTTTGCTTGAGCGTTTTGGTCGGGAGCGTCGCCGTCGTACATCTTATCGCAGATGTCAACATTTTCTGCGGCAAGCGTAATATCGTAAGAATCGGTTGCCGAGCACATGGCAAACAAAAATCCGCCGTCGGCAATAAAGCTTTTAATAGTGAACGAAACTGCTTTCATCATATCGGAGACTTTTTTATAGCCTAATTTTTTTGCGTTCGCTTCATAGCGGATTTGCTGATCAACATACCACTGTGCATTGCTGTAACTACCGTAAAATTTTCCGTACTGCCCGGTAAAATCTTCGTGATGAAGATGGAGCCAATCATATTTTTGAAGCGAGCCGTTTAAGATTTCGTCATTCCAAAGTTTGTCGTACGGAATTTTTGCATACTCAAGCACCATCGTTACCGCGTCGTCCCACGGTTGAAATCCCGGCGGAACATACACTCCAATTTTCGGAGCTTTTTCTAAACGGACAACATCCATATTTTGATCATCGCTTTGCACCAGCGCGTAGATTGAAGCAGCTTCCGAAGTGGTGAGCGTTGTAAATGAAACACCTTCAATGCGGCATTCGTTTTCAATTTGTCTTGAGTAATCCAAAAGAAAAGAGCCACCGCGGTAATTAAGCAGCCAATCGGCTTTCAAGCCTAATTCTAACGCGTGATACGTAATTCCATACGCTTTCAAATGATCGGTCTGTGTAAGATCCATTTGAATGAGCATCTTGTTTTGCGCAAGCAAAGAAAATGAAAAGCTTAAAATGAAGAGAAACTGTTTCAACGTCATATTGGTTAAACTATTTTAGTTATGGACTGATAAAAATAAAAAACGCAGCTCAAAATAGGGAAGAGCTGCGTTTACAAAAAGTGCAAAATGGATTATGCAGATTTTCTGCCCGACTCAATATAAATCGGCTCGGCTTTTTCCATTACCACATCCCGCGTGATGATACATTTTTCAACGTTGGTTTTAGACGGAATTTCAAACATGATATCGATCATAAAATCTTCCAAAATTGAACGAAGCGCGCGCGCGCCGGTTTTCCGTTCTTTCGCTTTTTTCACAATAGCATCAAGCGCAAACGGATCGAACTCCAATTCAATTCCTTCCATCGCCATCAGTTTTTTGTATTGTTTAAGTATTGCGTTTTTGGGTGTGGTGAGAATATTTTTTAGCGCATCATCACTTAAAGAATGAAGCGGAGCGATTACCGGAAGTCTGCCGATAAGCTCGGGAATTAATCCGAAGCGAAGCAAATCCTCCGGCTGTACCAGCGCGATTAATTCATCATCCGAAAGCCGCTGCTCACCGCTTACATCGGAGCCGAATCCCATTTTGCTTTTGTTGATGCGCGAAGCGATAACTTTTTCGATCCCTTCAAAAGCGCCGCCAACGATGAACAAAATATTTTTCGTGTTCACATTTAAAAGATTTTGTTCGGGATGTTTTCTTCCGCCTTTTGGCGGAACGCCTGCAACGGTTCCTTCTAAAATTTTTAAGAGCGCCTGCTGCACGCCTTCGCCGGAAACATCGCGCGTAATACTTGCGCCTTCGCTCTTGCGAGCAATTTTATCAATCTCATCAATATAGACAATTCCTTTTTGCGCTTTCTCAATGTTAAAATCGGAAGCTTGCAAAAGAGAAACCAAAACCGTTTCAACGTCGTCGCCAACGTAACCGGCTTCCGTAATGGTGGTGGCGTCTGCAATTGCAAAAGGAACGTCGAGAATTTTTGCAAGCGTTTGGGCAAGCAGCGTTTTACCAACGCCTGTTGGTCCTAACAAAAGAATATTACTTTTTTCAATTTCAACATCATCCAATTCAAAGAAAGTACTCTTTGCATTTACTCTTTTGTAATGGTTATACACGGCTACGGCGAGCGTTTTCTTCGCTCTATTCTGTCCGATAACGTGTTCATCCAATGTTTGTTTTATTGTTTCGGGGGCAAGTAAGCTTGCCTTTCCCGGCTTTGCTGTGTTGTATGCCGCCAGATTATTTTTTAAAATATCTACGCTGCTGGAAATGCAGCGGTCGCAAATGTAAACATCGGGTCCTGCTATAAGGCTGCCCACTTCGGAGCCGTCTCTTCCGCAAAATGAACATTTAACAATGCGGTTGGTAATTTTCTTTGCCATTCTTTTGTCTCTAACTTATTTTATTTCGTAAAAAATTTATTGCCTCGCGCGCCTGGTCAAGGTAAAGTGAACCCGGAAACTTGAGGAGAAGATTCTGATATTCTTCAATTGCTTTCACCGGATTATGAAGCCCAAACTGATAAATTTTAGCCGAGAGCAGATTTGCTTTATCGGCAAAAATATTTTTTTCATCACGGTTCAGCAGGCTGTCAATCTGCGCCAACGCCTTATTGTATTGGTCGGAACCAATTTCGGCTTCAATCAAACGAAGCTCAGCAATTTGCTTTATAAGGAACGGAGTTTGTTCGTTAGTAACCAGCGATAAAAAAATTGTTTCACCTTTCGCCGGATCGTTCGTCAATAAAGCAAAATCTCCTTCTGCAAATTTAATCAAAGTCAATGAATCATTAAAGGCTGAAGTGAGAAGAAATGAGAGTTCCATCGCATCGTTTGAGACGTTATCGTTTGAAGCCGAACTTAATTGACGCAGCAGCATATTCGCAGTTGTGAAATTTCCCTTAAAATATTCCAGCTTTGCTTTAAGAAATTTTGCGATGTTCTTTTGTTCTTCGGCAGCTCTCGGATTTGCGAGAATTTTTTCATAGAACGAAAGCGCTTCATTCAAATTTTCTTTTTGCAGACTCATCTCCGCCATTTCCACACAAGCCCCGGGAAAGAAATTTGAGAAAAGGAAATTCTCTATAATCTTGTTAAAATATTCTTTAGCATTTTTTGTATCGCCGATTTTTTGATGATACAGATGCCCCAACCGGTACATCGCTTCTGCGCCTAATTCCGAAAAAGGATTTTGATCGGCAATCTCTTTATAAATTGCTAACGCTTCTCCATACAATTTTTCATCCGCATATTTTATCGGCGGATAGCTTTTCCAGAGTTGAGATGAATCGGCTGTCTCAATTTCAAGTTTTGCTTCCGAGTTTTTTGCAAGGTTCAATTTAATCTGAAGCTGCATCGGCGAGCCGGGATATTTTTTCAACAAATAGGCAAACACTTCGGATGCAAATGCGTAATCTTTTTCCGTAGAGATTTTCAGTGCAAAATTATAAAGCTCGCTTCCTTTATATTCTCCTTTGTTATCAAGCGATTTGTTGAGTGAGAACGCTTTTTCATATTGATGATTTGCCGTGTAGAGCTTTGCTAAAATGTTTCCAACCGCCGTATATTTTTCCGGCTGTTCGTCTTCAAAAACATTTATGAAAGCGTTTAACGCTTCCGCCCGCGCGGTGTATGCGGAGACTCGAACTTCAACCTGCGCAAATTGTTTTTCGTCTGCTTTTAGTATGGATATAAATTCTTCGGCTGATTTTCGATAATCCATTTTAAGGGCGTAAAGATTGGCTAAATCGTATCCGAGGAAATTGTCTTTTTCTGAAATTGATTTTGCACGCTGCAGCAGATCAATGGCTTTATCAAATGCTCGAAGTTCAATTGCGGCATTCACGAGAATCCGGAAAGACATCACATCATTTTTATTCCTTAAAAAATCATCCCATGACCGGTACGCTTTTTCTTCGTCACCGTTCAAATAAAGCGTTGCGCCGAGCATTCCCACAAGAGAAGTGTTATCTTTTTCATCTGTTAATCGTTGTTGAATCAGCGTCTCCGAATTTCCGTATTCTTTTAATTGAAGGTAACATTTATTCAACGCCTGGAAAAAAGCGAAATTCTTCGGCTGAAATTTGTAGAGTTCTTCATAAATAGGTTTGGCTTTTTGGTATTGCCCAATCTGCTCGTAACTTTGCGCAAGCATAAAGCGGTTTTGAAGATCGCCCTGCTGTGCGCCAAGAATTCCGGCAAAAACCAAAAAAAAGATGACGGGTTTCAGATTCATTTAATTATTTTATTACTTCCGTATAAATTGACGGACAACTCCCGGTAAAAGTTCATCTACCGAAAAATAATTTTATTGAGTAAGCAAGAAGGAAAACCGCAAAGACTTTTTTCAGCATCTGTTCCGGCATTTGCACGGCAATTTTTGACGAGAAGTAGCTGCCGATGATGAACGTAGCCGCCATAATAGCCGCCGCTTTCAAATTCATACTGCCGGCTTTGTAATAATTAATAACGGCTAAAAGACCGATAGGCGGTAAAAGCAAAGCGAGTGAAGTTCCTTGAGCCTGCTGTTGAGAATAACCGAGAACCATGGTTAGTGCCGGGATGATGATCAATCCGCCGCCGATACCTAAAAAACCGCTCATCGCTCCTGCGGCAAGTCCGATAATCAGATAAATACCTAATTCATACATGATCATTTCTTTCGTGATTTTAGAAGTTTTGTTAATTTCTATTGTCAATTTATAACAATTTAATCCAGCGAAAAATAGATGTCGAAATTCTTGTACTCACTTTTGTTCTTGTTCCCTTCGTTCGTTTTTGCGGCTACTGCCGCGGGTGATAGCATCAAATACGTCTTTGATGAAGTTTCCGTAATCGGTAACAGCGGAAAAGATGATCTGAAAAAATCAGCAGCTTCAATTAATAAAGTTGAAATAGATGAGAACCTCACTAAAAATTTATCCAACGCAGTTAAAACTGTTCCGGGGATTTTCCTCCAGCAAAAAAGCGGCGGCGGCGCGCTAACCAAAATTACTATGCGCGGCTTCGGCGCTCGTTCAAATGACCCGCAGATAACCGGAATAAAAATTTTAATTGACGGATTTCCGGAGACTGAACCGGACGGAAGAACTCCGCTTGACCTGGTTGATGTTTCTGCGTTTTCTCAAATTGAAATAGGCAAGACAAACAGTTTTAACTTGTTCAGTCCGGCTTCCGGTGGCTATTTAAATTTTATCAGCGAAAGAAATTTTACCGGATCGTTTTCTGAAAACAGATTCACGTTCGGCAGTTTCGGTTTTCAAAAATTCCAAACTGAAGCGGGCGCTCAGTTGAAAAACGGTTCCATGTTTCTGAATGTGAGCAACACGAAATTTTTAGGTTGGCGGCAGCACTCATCAAGTTACTCAACAAATTTTAATTTCTATCTGAAGAATCAATTGGACGAACTGTCGAGCTTTAATCTCTTGATTACTGGGGCTTCGAGTGTTTATAAAATTGCGGGACCGTTAACATTGCAACAGGTTGCGGAAGATGAATCGCAAGCCAATCAAGCATCTGTAAAGCAAGACGAACGGCGCAGTAATAAAGTGTTGCGCATCGGGTTAGCTTATCAAAAATATTTTGACGATGAACAATCAATAGCGGCTTCATTTTTCATTTCACCCAGAATTTTAATGCGGTCCCAGAAAAAAAGCTTTAGAGATTTTAACCGGTTGCATCTCGGAGGAAAAGTCCAGTACAATTTTGCAAAAAGTTTCTCCGCCGGAATGCAAAACAAATTCTCTCTTGGCGTTGATAATCAATATCAGAACGGTCCTTCCGTCTTTTATTCCCTTTCATCTACCAACGAACGAGGAACGACTCTGAAGCAGAATAAAAATGAAGGAGGAGTGAATTACGGACTCTATCTTCACGATGAATTGTCGTTTAATAAATTTTTAATTGATGCTTCGCTCCGCTACTCGCAAGCAAGATATTTGTTAGATGATTTTGTTGATCCGGCGCTTTCGGACAAACTTACGCTGAATGCATTAACGCCGGGAGTCGGAGTTTCTTATCAACTAAATGAAAATAATTATTTGATGGTGCATTATGCAAAGGGAGTTGAAAATCCGGCATTCAACGAAGTTGATCCCCCAACGTATCTGGCGGCTCTTAAAGGATTAAACCCTTTGTTAAAGCCGTCAACATCGCACACTCTTGAAGCCGGACTGAAAGGCGATTGTGCCGCGGAGAATTATTTTATAAAACAATTCGCATACAACGTAATCGGCTTTTCAATTGTTACGTACGGAGAATTGGTTCCGTATCAGGATCCCAGCGCTACCTATTTTGTTTCCGCCGGTAAAACAAAACGCTACGGCGTTGAAGCTTCGCTTTCACTTTCAACTAAATATGATTTTCTTTTAGAAACTTCTGTAACACTATCAAAAAATTCTTTTGTTAATTTTGCAAATACGCAGGAAGATTTTGGCGGAAAGTTAATTCCCGGTGTTCCATCAAGAATAATAGTTCTTAATCTCGGATACCTGAATCCATCATTTCCTTTTGTAAAATTGCAGTACACGAATTTGAGTAAGATTTCAATTGATAATGCAAATTCGGTTTCCGCCGGAAGTTACCATAGATTTGATTTGCAGCTTTCTCACGGCTGGCAAATGCAATCGTTCAACTTCAATTGTTCATTTGAAGTTGAAAATATTTTGAACACAAAATATATTTCGTCCGTTTATGTGAACGGCTCCAACGGCGAATATTATGAGCCGGGACTGCCGAGAAATTTCAGCGCCGGTTTAACTCTCAAGTATCAATTTTAGTTTAAGCGGAGAAAAAATGAAAAAGAAAGTAACGCTCTTTTTACCATACAACGGTTTCAGTTATACGAAAAAAACAGTCGCCTCATTTTTAAGCGCCGGCTTAGTTGAAGAAGTTTTTCTTCTTTCAATAAATAAAGATGTGCCGGAAATTGAAAATTGCAAAATGCTTTATGTTGAAAATCTTTTAAGCGCCGCTACGGTAAAGGAAATTGCAGCGCGGAGCAAAACTGAATTCACCGCATTCATCAAACAAGATACCTTGCTGGAACTTGGGCAGTTTGCATTAGAGCGCTTCATCTCAATTGCCGAAAACACTTCTGCGGGATTGGTCTATTCTGATTATTTCGAGATAAAAAACAATACGAGAGAACCTCATCCAACCATTGAATATCAAGAGGGAAGTCTGCGTGACGATTTCAACTTCGGTTATTTATTTTTGTTTTCGACTGCTGCAATTAAAGAACTTCCGTTTGACGAAGAATATTTACAGAGCGGATTTTATGATCTCCGTTTGAAGATTTCGCAGAACCATAAAATCATCCGCATTGGCGAATACCTTTATTCATCAATTGAAACGGATGAACGGAAATCGGGTGAAAAATTATTTGATTACGTTGATCCGCGCAACCGTGCAACGCAAATTGAAATGGAAAAAGTTTGTACGCAGCATTTAAAAGCTGTGGGCGCTTATTTAAAACCGGAATTTGAAAAAATCAATTTTGAAAAACAGCAATTTGCCGTTGAAGCTTCGGTAATTATTCCGGTAAAGAATCGTGTAAAAACAATTACCGACGCGATCCAATCAGTCTTGAAGCAGCAAACACATTTTGCGTTCAATCTTTTTGTTGTAGATAATTATTCCGATGACGGGACAACCGAAAAAATAAAAGCGTTTGCCGATCAAGATGAAAGGATTGTTCACCTGGTACCGGAGCGGAAAGACCTCGGCATCGGCGGCTGCTGGAATGAAGCGGTTCATCATCCTCTCTGCGGAAAATTTTCCGTTCAACTTGATAGCGATGATATGTACAGCGATGAACATACGCTGCAAAAAATTGTAGATAAATTCTATGAAGAAAACGTTGCCGCGGTTATCGGAAGTTATTTGATGACGAATTTTAAATTAGAACAACTGCCTCCGGGAATTATTGACCACAAAGAATGGACGCCGGAGAATGGAAGAAATAATGCTTTGCGTATCAACGGACTTGGCGCGCCCCGTGCTTATTTTACGCCGGTGCTGAGAGATATTAAAATTCCGAACGTCAGTTACGGCGAAGATTATTCTGTTGTTCTCGCTATTTCGCGCCGGTATCAAATCGGCAGAATTTATGAGCTCCTTTATTTCTGTCGTAGATGGGAAGGGAATACGGATTCTGCTCTTTCTGTGGTGCAGATGAACAGCCACAATTTTTACAAAGACAAAATTAGAACGATTGAATTGCTGGCGAGGAAAAATCAAGTAAAAATTAGAAATTAGAAATTAGAAATTAGAAATTTGAAAGTGGAAAGTAGATTTTTAAATCAGGCTAAAACGTTAGCGGAAGAACAAAAACTTTATTGGGAACAGTGTAAAAACGGGTATGCAACACTTGATTCGGTTGAAGTAAAAACGTTTCAGTTTGAAAGTTTTTCTATCAAAGTTCAAGTTAATCCGGGGCGATTAATTTCGACCTCGGCTAAAGTTGATGCGAAATCCATTAATGAGCGGAAGTGTTTTTTGTGCAAAAACAATTTGCCCGATGAGCAGCAAGCGGTTGAATATAAAGATGATTTTCTGATTCTTGTAAATCCTTTTCCGATTTTTCCCGAACATTTTACACTGCCTTCTCTTCATCACGTAAAACAAAGCATCGAAAATTCAATTCCGGTACTGCTGGATTTTAGCAAAGACCTTTCGCCCGATTACACCGTTTTTTACAACGGTCCAAGGTGCGGCGCTTCCGCACCGGATCATCTCCATTTTCAAGCGGGTACGAAAAACTTTATGACGATTGACGGCGAGTATCATCCTTTAAAAGAAACGTACGGCGAAAAAATTTTCGAGAACGTTTCAACCGCTGTTTACGCCATCAACGATGGTCTTCGTAAAATAATTTCGATTGAAGGGAACGACAAAATAACGCTTGAAAACACGTTCAAGGTGTTTTATTCAACTTTAAAAAAAATTAACAACGAAACCGAAGAACTGATGTTGAACCTTATCGGCTCGTTTCAAAATGAAGCGTGGAGAATTATAATTTTCATCCGGAAAAAACACAGACCCGATGTTTTTTTTGAAGAAGACGAAGAGAAAAGAATTCTTCTTAGCCCCGCCGCTGTTGATATTGGCGGAGTTTGCGTTACTCCGCGTCGGATGGATTTCGATTCGATTACCAAAGAAAAATTAAGTGAAATTTTTAGAGAAGTTTTTGTTGATGATAGCGAATTTCAAAAATTGAAAAGCGCTTTAACTTCCGCATTAATCCTGGCTCATCAAATCGGCGATAAAACGTAAATTCTGATCCTTTGAATTTGAAATAATAATTTTGATAATTGCCGTAAGCGGCACGGCTAACAGCATTCCGAGAATTCCCCAGATGTATCCCCAAATTAAAACCGAAAGCAAAATGGCAATCGGGTTCAGGTTCAATCGTCTGCCGACTAACTGCGGTTCAATTAAATTGAAGAACATGGTTTGAATAAAACCCATTCCACCTGCAATCAGCAGCGTAAAACTGAACGATTCAAATTGGATGATTGCCATAAGCGTAGGCAGCACCAATGCGATTGCCGAGCCGATCGAAGGGATAAAATTTAAGAAGAAGGTAAGCAGCCCCCACATAATCGGGAAATCAATATTTAAAAAATAGAGGAAAAATCCGACTACAACTCCCGCCGCCAAATTGATGGAAATTTTTGAGATAACATATTTTTGAATTTGTTCCGAAATGGATTGTAGCGTTTTTGCTAATTGCTGCTCGGATTCATTTTCCGAGTCACCAATTTCCGCATGATCGGATTTTCCGGAACGCGACAGTAACGCAAGCTGAGAATATCTCCTTTTGAAAGCGGCAAGAATGGATTTGTGTCCGCTTACAATAAAAATGAAGAAGAAAAGAAGGAAGAAAATGCTTCCCATCAAATTAACCGCAGAGCTGAAAATACCGCCGGCAAGTTCTTTGTAATCAAGCCGGGTAAGGATTTTTTGAATCGAAAAATATTTGAAGTAAGGATCGTTTATACCCAAGCCAATTGCGGCTTTCCTCACAATTCCGTTCAGCTTGGTAAAGTAGTTGGGAAGATCATCGGAAAAGCGCATGAGCGAATCAACCACAAATCTGATAACGCCGAACGAAATGAACGTGATAATAATTATGTTAAAAATAATAATGATCCAGAGGGGGAATTTTTTTTCGAGTAAGAAAGAATTGACCGGCGAAAAAAGGATAAACAGAAATGAAGCAATTACAAACGGAAGTAAAATGTTTTGTAACTCCGAGAGGAGAATCCCCGAAGCCACAAGCCCGATAATAACAATAAAAAAAGTTACGGTTGAGTTTGGGTCAAATTTTTCTTTCATAGATGCAACGGCAAAATGGTACTGCAAAAGTATTTAAATTTTTCATCTCCGCAATAGTAAAGAAGTGAAAAAAGTAAAAAAAAGTAAACAAAAGTGGTTTCCCCACATTTTTTTTTTGACATTAACAAAATATCGATTATTTTTCAACCGAGATATAAATTAAAAGTGAATGAACCCATAGATATTTTCATTCCCTCGTTATAACCACTTAACCATCAACTTAGATATCAAGTATGTGAGAGTAGGGAGGCTTACACATGAGAATTGATAGACAATTATTTTTATTTTCGATTATTTTATTTTTCGTGTCATTTACGGCATTCTCTCAGACAGGAAAAATTTCAGGAAAAATTACCGACGCCGCTACATCAGAAGGAATTCCTTTTGTTAATGTTGTTGTTCTTGGAACCACACAGGGCGCTGCTACAAGCTTGGAAGGTGATTTTATCATTAACAACCTTAAACCGGGTGTGTATTCAGTTAAGATTAGCGCCATCGGATACAATGCGCTAACCTATGAACACATTACGGTTTCTACCGGTCTTACTACCGCGCTTAATGCTAAATTAACGTCGGACGCAGTAACCATTTCGAAAGATGTTGTTATTGTTGCGGAAAGACCGATGGTGCAAAAAGATTTAACCGCATCTACCTCAATTATGAATGACGAACTCATTTCCGAACTTCCGGTTACGGAGGTTGGAGATTTATTACAACTGCAAGCCGGTATTACTAAAGGCGGCGGCGGAGAACTTCACATGCGCGGCGGAAGAAGCGGTCAAATTGCATTTCAAATTGACGGCGTGCCGATTACCGATGCCTACGACGGCAGCAACGTTATTGATGTTTCAACAAACTCAATAAAAGAATTGCAGGTCGTTTCCGGCGCTTTCAATGCCGAATTCGGTCAAGCGATGTCAGGTATTGTTAACATCGTTACAAAAGATGGAAACGATAACTTCAGTGGAAGTCTTCAAACGTATGTTGGAGATTATGTTTCAAATAAAGAAGATAAGTTTTGGAATATAAAAAATATTAATCCGGCTGCTATCAGAAATTTTGAAGGCAGTTTAAGCGGACCGATTATTCCTGACAATTTATTCTTCTTTGTTAACGGAAGATATTTTTACAACACAGGATACTTTTATGGGAAAAGAGATTTCTTGGTAACCGATTATGCCCGTGAAAAAGATGCATTGCAAGGCGGTGGTTTTTCGATTCATAGAGGTGATACTACGAAAGCGAATGGTGATTTTGTTCCGATGAACACAAATGACCGCGTTTTTGGTCAAGGGAAATTGACCTATCGTTTAACCGGCGGTGTTAGATTGAGCTACAATTATATTCTTGATAAACAACAATATCAAGATTATGACGGAAACAACCGGCTAACTCCCGACAACAATCTTCACAGATTCAAGAAAGGTTATTCAAACACACTCAGTCTTAATCACGCCCTCTCGGCTTCTACCTTTTACACGGTAAATCTTTCTTATTTCTTTAAAGACTATCGTCATTTCTTATTCGATAATGTTTTCACCGGAGATACTCTACAGCCAACATTCTATGTTGATAATAGTTTTCTGCAAACACCTCCATACAGTTTTGCTATCGGTGGAACCAATACAAATAGATTTACGAGAAATACTTCTACAATTTCCGTAAAGTTAGATATGACTTCTCAATTGAATAAAGAAATTTCTGTTCAGTTTGGAGGAGAGTATAAAAAACATAGATTATATTATGAGAATATTAACTTGCAGCCGTTGTTAGTCAATGGTTCAAAAACTTATCCTTTTAACGTTACCGTTCCGGCTGCCACTTCTACGGATTATGATCAATACGTAAAAGAGCCAACTGAAATTTCAGGCTATATTCAATCAAAGTTTGAAGCTTTTAACTTGATCTTTAATGCCGGTATCCGGATGGATGTTTTTGATCCGAACAGTTATGTTTTAAGCGATCCCAGTGATCCGGATATAAATAATCCTATTCGAGCTAATAACAGGTTTTTTGATACTAACGGTAATGGCAATCAAGATGCCGGGGAAGTGAATAAAACTGTAGCAGATAGAAAACCATATTGGTATAAAGATGCTAAAGTGAAATTTCAACTAAGCCCAAGACTTGGAATTGCATTCCCTATTACTGATAGAGGAGTTATCCATTTTTCATACGGACATTTTTTCCAACTTCCATCGTATGAACTACTCTATACCAATCCTTATTTTAAGGTTAGCGATGGTTCAGGCAATCAAGGATTGGTTGGAAACGCAGATATTAAACCGCAAAAAACGGTTAAAGGTGAAATCGGCTTACAGCAGCAAATTGGCGATGATATAGCAATTGACGTAACGATGTTCTTCGAGGATTTCCGTGATCTTATCGGAACCCAAACTGATGATATTCTTGTGTTCGGTGGAGCAAAATCTTATAGTCAATTTGCTAATTCAGATTTTGGTTTTTCAAAAGGAATTATTGTAAAATTTGAAAAACGTTTCTCAGGCGGTTTGGCTGTCAATCTTGATTATTCTTATGCTGTCACCAAAGGAAATTCATCAAATCCTTCTGATGCTAGGAATGCAAGAATAGATGGAGCGGTACCTGAGACCTACATCCTGCCACTTGATTGGGATCAAACCCATACTCTAAATATCACTGCCGCATATACAGTACCAGATAATTACGGATTTTCTTTGATCGGAAACTTCTACTCTGGTCAACCATATACACCTCAGACCAATAAAAACACGAATGTTACACAAAACTCCTTCCCAAGGAATAGTGGAAACAAACCTGATATTTTTAACATCGATATGCGCGCCTACAAAGACATTAAGTTCGATGGTTACAAATTATCAATCTTCGTCAAAGTATATAATTTACTAGACCTTGATAATCCAAGAGGGATTTACGGTGATACCGGAGACCCTTTGTTTACGTTTGGAAAGTTGGAAGCACAAAAGATCAATCCCACTATGTACTATAATAGTTTGGATGAGCTTTATACAAATCCAACATTTTTCTCAGAACCGCGAAGAGTTGAGCTCGGCGCTTCTTTTAACTTTTAATCTCAAGGCTGGCAAAAATGAATAAAAAATATTATATAACATTATTTCTTCTCTTATTTGTCGCTGTTGGTAGTCTCCTTGCCCAACGGAGCAACCCCAGTTTAAGAAGAATAGGTTTTCATAAAGGAAATAGAGTTGCAATTTCTTTTTATAATGATGGGCAGGTTTCAGGCTTTACTTCAGGAATCGATATACGTGGCGAATGGCCTCGCGGCTCTGGCGAAAATTATATCGGTGATTGCATCCCCCTGATTGGGATGGAATTTGTACGAATACTTGGAGATACACTTCATTCGGTTACTATTTCTCGTGGACCAAGAAAGGGACAAGCCAATGAGAAAAATAAAATTGATGGACACAATTGGGCTTTTAACCCCTTGCCTGGATTCAACAATCCAAATTATGTAGGTGAGAAAAATTCAGGAGTTGCTATGAGCCATTTGCCGGGTAGCTGGCCTATTGGAGGTTGGGGAGATCACCGTGACTGGGTCGATGAAAATGGTCAAACTGTATGGAACGGTTATTTTGGTAAAGGTGTAATCAATGCGGATCAGGAAAGCTACTATTGGGCGGATGACCAATGGGATGAGGAATTTAATGGTGCTTCTGACGAAAGTTCGCCAGCTACACTCTTTTTGCCGGATTCTACTGACCCAAGTAGACACGGAATGGGTTTGCAATTGGCTGTTCGCGGGTTTCAATGGTCAAATTTCTTAGCTGAAAATATAATTTTCTGGTTATACGATATTAAGAATGATGGTACTTACAGTTTTAAAAAAGCTAATTTTGGAACTGCGGTTGGAACTTTAGCCGGTGGTGATGGAGATAGCGGAGATGATCTTGGTTTTTTTGATGTCGATGACTGGATCACTTATTCGTGGGATAGTGACGGCATCGGAAACCATGGGCAAAAAGTTGGTTATGTTGGTTATGCTTTCCTCGAGGCGCCGGGAAATCCTTTCGATGGAATTGATAATGATGATGATGATCTAAATCCGAATACAAAAACCTTTACACTCTCGGATTTTAGTGAAAGAATATATAAATCAGGAGATGTTGTAATACTTATTGACTCGGTAACTTATGAACGGAGTAAACATCCTGTTGCGACTACATTGGACACAGTTTATTCGATGGGTGTACGTTTCGTCATCAATCCGAATGTTACAAAATTCCGTGAAGGAAATGCAATAATCCAAAACGGAGTTTCCTACCCTGATCCTTCATCTTATGATGGAATTGATAATGATTTGGATGGTTTGATCGATGAAAATCAAGCAGTTCATTTTGAAACGAGAAATAAAAAAGGATTGCCTGGATTAAAATATAAAGACTACGTAAACAATGTTGGTCTTGATGATCCGTTAATTGATGAAAGGAGAGATAATAAAGCTGGCATATATACGTCAAGTTATATTTTAGATTCGTTAAATAACCGTGTATTGGCTCCCCACTGGTCAGGTGATGAAGATGGCGATTGGAATCCGTTGGTAGATGATGTTGGTTCTGATGGCGTTGGTCCGCTCGATGATAATTATGATAAGCCTGATGCTGATGGAACAGAAGGAAATGGTATCCCGGATCAAGGTGAAACGAATTTTGGAAAGACTGATCCTGACGAATCCGATCAGATAGGACTAACAGGATTTTATTTTTTTAATAATAGTGCAGCACCTGATTTGAGTGATGATGAATATGTATGGCAAAAAATGTTTCCAGGAAGATTTGATATAATTTCGCCTACCCCGCAAGATGGTGATTTTATTTATTCATCCGGGTATTTTCCTATGAAACCAAACCAAACTGAACGGTTCTCTGTTGCTTTGCTTTTTGGTGAAGATTCATCAGATGTGTACAAAAGCAAAAGAATGGTTCAAAAGATTTATAACGATGGATATAAATTTCCATTACCTCCCAGAAAACCTACGGTTACTTTAGGGCAAGAAGATGGAAAAGTGATTGTTTATTGGGATGGAACTGATTCGGAAAATTCCGTAGATCTTATTTCAAAAAGAAAAGATTTCCAGGGTTATAAAATATATAAAGCTACTGATGCAAATTTTTCCGATTCCAGGACAATTACTAATGCCGAGGGATTGCTGAAATTTGATAAAGCCATAGCACAATACGATTTAATTGATAGTGTTTCAGGGTATTTTTATCCGACCCCCGCATTATTAGAGAATCTCGGTGGTACTACCTTTTTCCTTGGGAATAATACCGGGTTACAATACAAGTTTATTGATACAGCTGTAACACTTGGTCAAACATACTACTATGCGGTTTGTGCATATGATAGAGGAGACACTAAGCAGGATATTTTCCCTACTGAAAACACTAAATTTATTGATCGTATTTCTGCTGGAGTAATTATCACAGATAAAAATACCGGATTTATAACTCCAGGGTTTAGACCAATAGGGTATAAAAAAGCTAAGTTAGGAATTAAACAAAAGTCAGCTAACTTCCTAGGAACAGGTGATTTCGACATTGAAATCATTGATGATGGTTCAATCCGAAAGAACAATCAATACCAAATTGAGTTTGAAGATTCACTTAAAAACACGGTTCCGGTAGCTACAAAAAATTGGTCACTCATAGACGCTGTGTCACCGGATACTGTTTTTATACCATCAAGAAATCAAACTCTTGTTGTAAAGCCTGGAGAAAGAATTGATGTGCCCCAAGGAGAGAAAATTTTTGTAAATAATTTTATTGTTACAGCCGATACGAATTTTTATGTTGGAACAAAAGATACGTTAATAAGTAAATCGAGTCTTTTTGATGGAAATGCTTCAAAAATCATTCAAGGTTTCAGAGTTCATATGTATAATGTACTGAATATTAACGTAGATACTTCGAAATCTAAATTTGAAGGAATTTCTTCAGCAACAGAGCCTGGAATACTTGTTATTAGAGATGAAATTGCTGTTCCTTATGATTATGAGGTTGAATTTGATAGTACAACAGTTGATACTTCTCTTGCAGATACTTACTATAAAGTCCCGGCTACACTGGTTTCCTTTAAAGTAAAGAACGTAACAACAAATGAGCATATTAAGTTTGTTTACTGGAGGAATAAACAGATAGCTAGTACTGATTATTATGTGGTGTTTAAAGAAAATTTGGGTGGTAGTCTCGTCCGTACATTTAAAATAGTTATTCGTTACAAGACGGCGAATGCTCCCCTAGAAATATCTGGTAAATACAAATTATTTACAACTAAACCTTTTGCAGGTACTGATCAAGTTACATTCTCTGTTGATCCGGCTAGTATTGATAACTATCTAGCAAAAAGTGATTTAGACAGAATTAAAGTAGTTCCGAATCCTTATGTGGTAACGCATGAAGGTGAATCAAGATTATCGAGTACACAAACAAGCGGAAGAGGCGAAAGAGAAATTCGTTTTACGCGCATTCCTCCCGGCTCGAAAATTTCGATCTTTACGGTGCGAGGCGAGTTGATTAAAACGCTTCAACATAACGATTTGTTTGTTGGTGATGTTTATTGGAATCTACGTACCGAGGAAAACCTCGACGTAGCGTTTGGCGTGTATGTATTTGTAGTGGATGCGCCGAATGTAGGTACGAAAATCGGCAAATTTGCTCTCATTAAATAACGGAGTTTGAGAGATGAAAAAACTTTTAATAATAATAAATGTATTGATCTTTATGACCGCTCTTTCGGTTGCGCAAACCAAAGTCGGTTCAACTGCAGCGGCTTTCTTGAACATTGGTGTCGGGTCTCGCCCGATTTCCATGGGAGGCGCCTTTGCCGCAACGGCAAATGATATTACGTCGCTCTATTGGAATCCCGCCGGAGCTTCGCGGCTTGCGGGGAATGAAGCGTTCTTTGCTCATACCAAATGGTTTGCCGATATTACTTATAATTGGGCGGGAGCCGCGTTAAATATGGGCGATCTTGGCGCCGTTGGTCTCAGCTTAACCTACCTTGATTATGGAAAAATGGAAGTAACCAATTTGAACGAACCGGATGGGACCGGCGAAATGTTCTCGGCAAAGGATTATTCTCTTGCCGTAACGTACGCTTATAATCTTACCGATCGTTTTTCAATCGGCGGTAATCTTAAATATATTAATGAATCAATTTGGAATTCCTCGGCATCTGCGGTTGCAGTTGATCTTGGAATCCTTTTTAATTCGGATCTATACGGATTAAGAATAGCTGCCACCATAACTAACTTTGGAACCGATATGAAGATGGACGGCAAAGATTTATACGTACTACATGATATTAAGTCGGGTGAATATGGAAACAACGACCAAATTCTTGCAACATTAAATACGGATAATTTCCCGCTTCCGTTAACTTTTAGAGTTGCGGTTGCAATGGATGTGCTCAAGACCGAAGAAAATCGTTTTACCGTTGGCGCCGATGCGTTGCATCCGAATGATAATTCTGAAGCAATAAATGTGGGTGCCGAGTATGTATTCGAAAACATGATCTCAATCCGCGGCGGATATAAATCCCTCTTTCTTACAAATAGTGAAGAAGGATTAACGCTCGGGTTTGGATTGATGTACGAATTCTTCCCGGGTCTCGGCGTATCGCTTGATTATGCTTACCAGGATTTCGGTATGCTAAAAAATACCCAGCACTTTTCGATGGGACTTAAGTTCTAATAGCTGCGATCTTCTCCTAAAAAAAGGCATCCTCAAACAGGATGCCTTTTTTGTTTATGGATATTCATCTTAATCTTTACTCAATGCGCTCTCACTATATTAACCGCCGGTAAGTTTACGGATACAAAGAAGTTTATTCTTTTGAAGTAGATGTTGTCATTAGAAATTGGTCAATAGTCATTGCAGACACAGTAGTTAATGAGAATTTAATAAATGACAATTGACCGATGACTCTTGACTAGTATACAATTCTTCTCAGCGAAAGCATTTTTGTTACACGAAGGTACGCGTAGGAGACACGAAGGGACACGAAGGGACACGAAGCTGACCAAAATAAAAATCTTTTTTTCAAATCCGTACCGCAGTCCACACCCTGTCTCCCTTTCCTTACCAAGAAGAGGGATAATGCGTGAGGAGATGATTTCATTGCAAAAAACAGTAGGGATTTCCCTACAACTTTTTAGGGATTTCCCTACTCATTTTTAGGGATTTCCCTACTGTTTTTTATCTTTCGGATTTAGTATGTTACAACCGAAGTTAATTTATTGAATTAAATATCCAATATTAAGACAGAGTTATCATGAACACTTTTGTTAGAACCGAACAATATAGTTACCGTTTCTTTCCCTTCTTATTTCTCCCTTTGGGAAGATTTATTCTTATTACATTTTTTGTACTTTTTATAACGGTCCTTTCCCATCC
>Ga0172368_10000406_pt1 | contig 61881 bp, 49 predicted proteins | sample Lak11m_FD_114540 | JGI IMG/M metagenome (GOLD analysis project Ga0172368, IMG submission 114540) | Freshwater microbial communities from Kabuno Bay, South-Kivu, Congo - kab_022012_11m | ecosystem: Environmental > Aquatic > Freshwater > Lake | place: Democratic Republic of the Congo: South-Kivu... | reverse complement strand
TTCGCCTGGGCTGGCATCCAGGGTTGAGCAAAATTGAAAAAACCGACTTTTTTGTGCTGGTAAAAACCGGCTGGGGTTTTGGAATCTGGGGTACAGATTTGGAAAAGGACGCAAAACCCAATGGCATTGTTGGCGGGTTGAACTTTGGCGGCCGATATTACCTGACCCCATTGCTGGATTTTTACGCCGAGCTTGGATACACGTATTATGGCCTGGCCCGCAGCAACAATCATCCTGAATATCCGCTAGGTTACGGGAGCGGTAAAATCTACGCTTCACTGGGTCTGTCAATTAAAATTGGTAAAAATCATTAAAAACGAAAAACATGACAACCGACAAATCAAAAACTTTAACAGCTTCCATTAAGCTGCTCAACGAAAAACTTCACTTTGAAGGAATAGTAAAAGGAAATGCACCTATTTCTATTGACTATACACCACCACTTGGCGATAATCTAGGTTATACGTCTTTGGAACTCTTCCTTCTGAGCTTATCTTCTTGTGCAGGGAGTGCCATTCTTGTATTGCTTAGAAAGATGAATAAGCATATTGACCAATTTGAAATTGCTTGTACAGGGAACAGAAAGGAAAATCACCCAACTGGTTTTTCAGCAATAACACTACATGTTAATATTAAAGCAAAAAACCTGAATAATAGCGAAATGGAAAGAGTGATTGGAATGATTGAATCCATTTGTCCTGTAATGTCCATGCTTGATAAGAGCATTAATATAACCACTAATTTTAGAATAAATGAATAACATAAATTTTGAGAAATTAACAGACCGCAATTTGGTTTCTGCTTGTGGATTGTATTGCGGAGCTTGCGGTATTTATATAGCAACACAGGAAAATGACACAGACAAAATACTGCATTATGCAATGGTATTAAACCAATCTTTTGATGATACGCTGTGCGATGGATGCGCTGCAGAAAGAAAATCATTGCATTGCTCAAAAATGTGCACCTTTATTGATTGTAAACAAAGAAAAGAAGTTGCTTTTTGCACCGATTGCAAGGAATTCCCATGTCAGGCATTAATTGAATTCAAATCAAAAATGCCACACCGTACTGAGATTATTAACTCACTTAACAGAATGAACGAAATAGGCATTGAAAAATGGCTCATTGAAATGGAGGATTACTTTTCATGTTCACAATGCAATACTGCAAATAGTGCTTATCATCTAACTTGCCGTAAATGTGGATTTAATCCAAGTTGTAATTTTGTTTCCCGGCATAAGCATGCGATTGAACAATACTTGTCAAAATAATCGATGAAATCTTCTATGAAAGTTTTCACTGATAAAAGTAAGGCAATACTTTATCATAACGAAAAATGCCACTTATCCACGAAAGTAATTGGAAATTATAACTTTAAATTTAGCAAAGTCAATTGGCCAAAATATAGTACAATAGCACAACATGGTATATAAAGCCATTGTCACATAGTGGGTTACCGAGGGACTCCGTTTGCATCAAAAGTCGTAGCAACCCTGCAGCTTTTTGCTTCAAAATGCCTAACGTTTCATACCATCTGTCTTACTGCGCAAAAGCCTCATTTCGTTCATCATTCAATTTTTATTAAAAAGCTGATTTAAATTCAGTGAAATCATATAAAAGACCTAATCATAACATTATTCACTATTAACTACACAAGCATATTCTAGGTAATTTAGCGGTTTGTTATTTAAGAAATTGATGAACAGAATAATGTTACTGGAGTGATTTTACATAATAAACGAATGGCTAATCCAGCTCAGGTTTTTACTTAATAATGTTTAAACATTATATAGTTAAACCGTTGAGCGAACAAAGTTTCGATTCTTTTAAAGTTTCTTTTGCGAATGTGTGGAAAACGTTCTTTGTTATATTGAGTGGATCTTTTTGGTTTTAGCATTTCTACTTTAATAAACTTTTACCATTAACAGTAATCAATTATAAATTGCAATTTCTTTCAGTAGGTTTATTCCAATGTGTAACTGTATGAAATTATTCCGCATTTTTTGGATTAAAAAATGCCAACACTATGGCTGATTTTGATTTTCCGATAACTGCTTCCAATTCTTCGGCCGAAGCAGCTTTAATGTTTTTTACCGATCTGAATTTACGCAGCAGTGCCTGGGCTGTGGCCGGACCAATACCATTGATGTCGCTAAGGCTGGTTTTAATGGTTCCTTTTTCGCGGCGTTTGCGGTGATGGGTAATACCAAAACGGTGGGCTTCGTCGCGCATTTGCTGGATAACCTTCAGGGTTTCCGATTTTTTGTCGAGATGCAGCGGCAGTGGGTCGCCCGGAAAATAAAGTTCTTCAAGCCGTTTGGCAATGCCGATCAGCTGCATTTTACCCTGCAGCCCAAGTTTCTCAACGCTTGTCATGGCTGAGCTCAGTTGGCCCTTTCCACCATCAATCAGTACCACCTGCGGCAGGGGAGTACCCTCCTCAAGCATGCGGGAGTAGCGGCGGTACACCACCTCTTCCATCGAGGCAACATCGTTGGGGCCTTCCACGGTTTTGATGTTGAAATGGCGGTAATCTTTCTTTTCGGGTTTGGCATCGCGAAAAACCACCAGCGCTGCTACCGGAAACGTGCCCTGTATGTTTGAATTATCAAAGCACTCCATGTGTGTTGGCAATTCTTTTAACTGCAAATCCTTGCGTATGGTTTCGAGCAGGCGTTTGCTGCGCCGGTCAGGGTCAACCAGGTCTTTTTGCCGCTGTTTGTCGAGCTGATAGTACTTTGCATTGCGTTCCGAAAGTTCGAGCAACTGCTTTTTATCGCCTCGCTGCGGAACCGTGTAAGTAATCCCTGGCAGGGTAAACTCAGGCATTAACGGCACAATTATTTCGCCGGCATCGCTGCTGAATCGCGGATGCAAATCGGCAATGGCGGCCGACAACAGTTCTTCGGGCGATTCGTCAAGCTTTTTCTTTATCTCAACGGTATGCGATTGCAGAATGGCGCCCGATACCACTTTTACAAAGTTTACATAGGCTGCATGCTCATCCTGCACCAGGCTGAACACATCCACATTGTTAATTGCAGGGTTTACAACCAGCGATTTGCTCTGGTATTTTTCGAGCAGTTCAATTTTTTCCTTTACCATCTGGGCTTTTTCAAAGGCAAATGCATCGGCATACTGCTTCATCAAGAAGGCCAGCTGTGATTTTACCATGCTTATATTTCCCTTGATAATACCCCTGATGCCTTTAATGGTTTCGGCATAATCTTCGGCGGTTTGCTGCCCCACGCATGGGCCAAGGCAGTTGCCGATATGATATTCAAGGCAAACCTTAAACTTTTTGGAGTTGATATTTTCAGCCGTTAGGTTGAGCGTGCAGTTGCGCAGCGGGTACAACTGCCTGATGAGATCCAGCAAGGTATTCATCATTTTTACCGATGCATAGGGCCCGAAATATTCGCTGCCGTCTTTTATCAGGTTGCGGGTAGGGAAAACCCTGGGGAATGGCTCATTTTTAATACAGATCCAGGGGTAGGTTTTATCGTCTTTCAGCATCACGTTGTAACGCGGCTGATATTCCTTTATCAGATTGTTTTCAAGCAACAGGGCGTCATACTCAGTATCAACTACAATCCATTTTATATCGGCAATTTTCGAAACCAGCACCCGCACCTTACCAGCCTGCGATAAATCCTTGTTGAAATACGACATCACCCGCTTCTTCAGGTTTTTGGCCTTTCCTACATATATTATGGTTCCCGATTTGTCGAAATACTGATACACTCCCGGGTTGGAGGGGAGGGATTTGAGGAGTGTACTGATGTTATCTTCGGGCATTTTGTAAAAGTAAAAAGTAAAAAGGAAAAAGTCTAAAGTAGATTTTATTTAATACCAGAACTTTACACTATTGATTTTAGCTTTCCAGGTTTTTACTACAGATTGCCCCCAGTATTTTTTTTAATTGAGCCGATTCATCCAATAATGTTTCAAGTTCAGCAGGCTTTGGTATTTGAACTGTTGTTTGATCAATTATGCGCGGCCAGTAATTACATTCCCGCATTTCTTTTAAAGCTATTTTAACTTTGTTAGTAAAATCGGCTTTTGAGCTAGCCCCCTGACTTTCTTCATAATTTGCGCCTGCAGATGTGGCTGCTTTGATCAGCTGGGTTTTGATAATCCGGTTTTCGATTGAATTATCCATTTTTCTTGACATATGAATAATTTCAACGCCAAATTTCAATAATCTTTCAGTTAAATTATTCATATTAAGCAGGTTATTCAATATAAAAATAATTCAATCAGAATCTTTTAAATACACTTCACTTTTTCCTTTTAACTTTTTACTTTGAGCTTCTCATTTCATATGCTCAAACCCCTGCGCTTCAATCGGATACAAACTGCCGCCATTGCTTATAAGGTATTCGCCTTCTGCTTTTTCCATCATGTGGCCGATAACATGGATGCCGGGGATTGATTTTACTTTTTCAAAGTCGTTTATGTTTACAGTAAATAGCAGTTCATAATCTTCGCCGCCGTTCATAGCTGCGGTGGTGGGATCAATCTGGAATTCTGCGGCGATATCGGCCGTAACCACATCAATGGGAATTTTATTTTCATAGATACGGCAACCCAGTCCTGAATCTTTCGCAAGATGAAGTATTTCGCTGGCCAGTCCGTCAGAGATATCAATCATAGCGGTGGGTTTGATGCCGGCATCTGCTAACTTTTGGATGATATCAACCCGGGCTTCGGGTTTAAGCTGACGTTCGAGCACATAATCGTTGCCTTCGAGGTCGGGTTGCATTTGCGGGTTGGCTTTAAACACCTGTTTTTCGCGTTCGAGCAGCAGCAAACCAATGTATGCCCCACCCAAATCGCCGCTCACGCAAATTAAATCGGTTTCCCTGGCGGTGTTCCGGTAAACTACTTGTTCCCTTTGCGCCTTGCCAATAACGGTAATTGAAATAAAAAGCCCCGAAACCGATGAAGTGGTGTCGCCGCCCACCAAATCGACTTTGTATCGTTCGCAGGCCAGTTTTATGCCTTCGTAAAGTTCGTCCAAAGCTTCAACCGAAAAGCGGTTTGAAACCGAAATACCTATCAGTACCTGGGTTGCGGTACCGTTCATGGCAGCAATGTCCGATACATTTACGGCTATTGCCTTGTATCCCAGATGTTTTAACGGAGTATACATCAGGTCGAAATGAACCCCTTCGATCAGCAAATCCTTAGAAACAAGAATCACCTCGTCGCTGTTGGTACCGATTACAGCAGCATCATCACCAATCCCTTTCAGGGTTGATAATCCGGTGGTTTTAATCTGTGCAGTTAAATGATCAATTAGACCGAATTCGCCTAGGGCCGACAGTTCAGTTCTTTTAGGATGGCTTTCTACACTCATATTGCGGTATTTTAGGCACAAAGTTACATATATTTACCCATCTGCCCCGGATTAGAGGTTTAAGCCACCGCCAAACTTTTTGGCTTCCCGGGCGTTATCCTTTGCAGATGGGGCTGCATGGTGTACTCAGTTTCCGGTATTGAATTGCCTTTCTAAAAATCGAATACGAGGCATTAAAAATTAGTATCTTTGCCACCTATCTTAATTTAATCTAATTAAGTACTTAAATAATCCATGGGGAAATGGAAAAAGACCCTAACAACATACTCGACGAAGTTACCCAGGGGGAATACAAATACGGTTTTTACACTGATATTGAGATGGATACAGCCCCAAAAGGGCTTACTGAAGATACCATACGCTTTATCTCTGCTAAAAAAAACGAACCTGAGTGGTTGCTTGAATTCAGGCTGAATGCCTATCGCAAATGGCTGGGCATGACTGAACCTACATGGGCTCATGTGCATCATCCGCCCATCAATTACCAGGATATCATCTACTATGCTGCTCCCAAAAAAAAGAAGGAGCTAACCAGCCTCGATGAGGTTGACCCTGAGTTGATAGCCACTTTTAACAAGCTCGGAATCTCGCTTGAGGAGCAAAAGCGGCTTAGCGGTGTGGCTGTTGATGCAGTGATTGATTCGGTTTCGGTAAAAACCACTTTTTCAGAAACACTCGAAAAACAGGGGATTATCTTTTGCTCGTTTAGCGAAGCAGTTCAAAAAGTACCTGATTTGGTAAAACAATACCTGGGGAGTGCGGTACCTTCTGACGACAATTACTTCGCCGCACTCAACTCTGCCGTTTTTAGTGATGGATCATTCTGTTATATCCCCAAAGGTGTGCGTTGCCCCATTGAGTTGTCAACTTATTTCAGGATCAATGCGGCCAATACCGGGCAGTTTGAGCGCACCCTTATTATCGGCGACGAAAACAGTTATGTGAGCTATATGGAAGGCTGCACCGCGCCCATGCGCGACGAAAACCAGCTGCACGCAGCCATTGTTGAAATTGTTGCCCTTAAGGAAGCCGAAGTAAAATATTCAACAGTTCAGAACTGGTATCCGGGAAATAAAAAAGGTGAAGGCGGCATCTACAATTTTGTTACCAAGCGCGGCATTTGCAAAGGCAATAACTCTAAAATCTCATGGACCCAGGTTGAAACCGGTTCGGCCATTACCTGGAAATATCCAAGTGTGGTACTCATGGGTGATCATTCGGTGGGTGAGTTTTATTCGGTTGCCGTTACAAATAATTACCAGCAGGCTGATACCGGAAGTAAAATGATACATCTGGGCAAAAACACCAAAAGCACCATTATTTCGAAAGGGATTTCGGCTGGCCACAGCAACAACAGTTACCGTGGTTTGGTTAAAATGACCAAACGCGCCGAAGATTCGCGCAACTTTTCGCAGTGCGACTCATTGCTGCTCGGCGACAGGTGTGGTGCACATACGTTTCCGTATATCAAAACCGAGAACAAAAGCTCTATTGTTGAACACGAAGCCACCACTTCGAAAATTTCTGACGATCAGTTGTTTTATTGCAACCAGCGCGGAATCAGTACCGAAAGTGCCATTGGCCTGATTGTAAACGGCTATGCCCGCGAAGTGCTCAAACAACTACCCATGGAATTTGCGGTAGAAGCCCAGAAACTGCTCTCCATCAGTCTGGAAGGCAGCGTGGGGTAAGGGCAAAGCTCAAAGTGAAAAGTAAAAAGTAAAAGGTCAAAGTGATTGGAAATTGGTCCCGATGACTACCGGGATTGGATATTAGAAATTAGCAATTAGAAATTTCTGTCCCTTCAACCCGATTGCTTCAAAAATAATTAATCAAACGAAACTATGCTTAGCATTAAAAATCTGAGGGTTTCCATCAATGGAAAGGAAATTCTTAAAGGGGTGAATCTCGAAGTACGAGCCGGTGAAGTGCATGCCATTATGGGACCTAACGGAACGGGTAAAAGTACACTGGCTTCGGTAATTTCGGGGCGCGATATATTTTCTGTGGATGAAGGTGAGATCATATTCAAGGGTAAAAACCTGCTGGAAATGCCGGTTGAAGACCGTGCCAGTGAAGGCATTTTTCTGGGATTTCAGTACCCGGTTGAAATACCCGGGGTAAGTATTACCAACTTTATGCGCACAGCCGTTAATGAGCAGCGTAAATACAGGGGGCTCGATCCCATTCCGGCCAACGAATTTCTGGCAAAAATGGAAGAGAAGAAGCGCATGCTCGAAATTCATGCTAAACTTGCCAATCGCAGTGTTAACGAAGGATTTTCGGGAGGCGAGAAGAAGAAAAACGAAATTTTTCAGATGGCCATGCTTGAGCCCAGCCTGGCGATTCTTGACGAAACTGATTCGGGGCTCGATATTGATGCCCTTAAAATTGTTGCCAATGGCGTTAACAAACTGCGCCGGCCCGATAATGCCTTTCTTGTGATAACACACTACCAGCGATTACTCGATTATATTGTACCTGACATCGTTCATGTGTTGTTTGACGGACGCATTGTGCGCTCGGGCGGAAAGGAACTCGCACTTGAACTCGAAGAAAAAGGCTATGAATGGATCAAAGCCGAAATGCAGTAATTACATGCATGAACTCTTGAATTATGGAAGAATCAACAATTAACCCACAATATACCCGCGACCAGCTGGTTTCGCTTTTTGACGAGCGAAGTGGTGTGCTTGGCCGCTACGATAGCGGGCGCATCAATGAGTTGCGCAAGCGGGCAATAGCTCAATTTGCCGCAGGAGGATTTCCGCATACGAAAATGGAGAAATGGCGCAATACGGATTTAAGTAAGGTGCTCAGCCATACATTTACGTTCCCGATGGAGTCCGATGCCGGCGAAGCTGATCTTAACGAAGTGTTTAAATGCGATGTTCCCGGTTTCCGCACATTTATGGTGGCACAGCTCAACGGCGCTTTTATCGACCGTGGTCATACATTGGGTGATGCTGCTAAAGGGGTTGTGGTGTGCAGCCTTTCCGATGCCTTTAAAAATCATGCTGAACTCATCGATAAGCACTTCGGCACGGTAGCTGAGCTTGAAGAGAGCAGCCTGGCGGCTTTAAATACCGCTTTTGCTCATGATGGAGTTTTTATTTACGTTCCTGATAACGTGGTGGTTGAAGAAACCATTCAGATGGTCAACCTCATCAACTCGGCCGATGGTGTGTTTTTGCAAACACGCAATCTTGTAGTACTAGGAAACAACAGCAGCCTGCGATTGGTGCAATGCGACGACTCGGTTGACGACCACACCGGATTTATCAACGCCGTTACCGAAGTGGTGATTGGTCGCAATGCAAAGCTCGATCATTACAAACTTCAGAATAAAAACGACCGTTCAGCGCTTATTAACGCAATGTACTATCATCTCGAAAGTGGGGCTGAGCTCTCAACAAATTCCATCAGTCTCAACGGTGGGCTAATCCGCAACGAATCGCACGTAAAGCTCAACGGGAGGGGAGCCCATGCCGATATTCTGGGTGTATACCTGATGGATCGCAATCAGCATATCGATAATCAGGTGTTTGTTGACCATGCCAGCCCAGATTGTACCAGCAACGAAATGTTTAAAGGCATTTTGGATGATCATGCCAGCGGCGTATTCAACGGACATATTCTGGTGCGGCAGGATGCTCAACGCACCAATGCTTACCAGAACAATAAGAATATCCTGATTTCAGATAAAGCGGTGATTGATACCAAGCCTTTTCTTGAAATTTATGCCGACGATGTAAAATGCAGCCACGGCGCAACTGTTGGTCAGCTCGATGCTGAAGCCATGTTTTACCTTCGGTCACGCGGAATTGGCATCGAAAATGCCCGTATGTTACTGATGTATGCTTTTGCTGCCGAGATAATTAACCAGATTTCAATACCTGAGCTCCGGCTAAGGATTGATGATCTTGTAAAAAAGCGCCTTAGGGGTGAATTATCAGTTTGCGACCAGTGTGTGCTGCATTGCAACGCAAAAGAGCAGAAAGTTGCTTTTGAAATAGATATGAGCCGTATCTGAATCTTTTAACTTTGCACCTGCACCCATTTAAATTTGTTTTGCATGCCCGGATCAGATTATATATCAACACACATCAACGAAATAAGGGCTGGTTTTCCAATTCTTCAAACGAAGGTGTACGACAAACCGCTGGTATATTTCGACAATGCGGCCACTTCGCAAAAGCCTCAGGTTGTGATAGATGCCTTGGTTAATTACTATACTACGCTCAACTCAAATGTTCACCGCGGAGTACATTTCCTTAGTCAGCAGGCTACTACTGCCTTTGAAGATGTGCGTGAAAAAATTCGTAGGTTCATCAATGCCCGGCATCGTCACGAAATCATTTATACCCGTGGCTGTACCGAATCCATCAACCTGGTTGCCGGTACCTGGGGCAGGGCAAACATTCGCACCGGCGACGAAATACTGATTACCACCTTTGAGCACCACTCAAACCTCGTACCCTGGCAAATGTTGTGTGAAGAAAAAGGTGCCCGACTGATAGTGTGCCCGCTGCTGCCCGATGGATCACTCGATATGGATGCCCTTGAGCGTTTGATGGGCCCGCGAACACGCCTGCTTTCGGTCACACATATCTCAAACTCGCTGGGAACCATTAATCCGGTACATGAAATTACCCGCCTTGCACACCAAAAGGGCATCGTGGTACTTATCGACGGGGCTCAGGCACTCTCTCACGAAACTGTTGATGTGCAGGAAATTGGCTGCGATTTTTATGCTTTTTCGGCACATAAGGTATATGGCCCTATGGGCATTGGCGGTTTGTATGGCCGCGAAGAACTCCTCAATGCCATGCCCCCGTATCAGGGTGGCGGCGAAATGATCAAACGGGTAACCTTCGAAAAGACATTCTACAACGAATTACCCTTTAAGTTTGAGGCTGGAACTCCCAATGTGGGCGATGTAATTGCATTTGGTGCTGCACTCGATTACGTTTCTGACCTGGGAATTGAAGCAATTGCCCGTCGCGAAAACTATCTGCTGAACTACGCCACCGAAGCACTCAAAAAAGACAGGCATATCCGAATCGTTGGTGAAGCACCCCGAAAGGCCAGCCTCATTTCGTTTAACATTGACCAGATTCACAGTTTTGATGCAGGCACCATCATCGACCGGTTTGGAATTGCCGTGCGCACCGGAACCCACTGTACCCAGCCACTTATGGATAGCCTGGGCTTGAGCGGCACCATACGCGCTTCGTTTGCTTTTTACAATACAATCGAAGAAATAGACCGGCTGATTGAAGCTATTGGTAAAGTTGAAGAACTTTTTCTTTAACTTCGTAACAAAAACACGATTGATGAATATTGAAGAAACAACAAGCAGCATTGTAAGCGAGTTTGATAACTTCGACGACTGGATGGATAAATACAATTACCTGATTGAACTGGGTAAGTCGCTGCCATTGATCGACGATAAATACAAGGTTGAAAGCAACCTGATTGAAGGCTGCCAGTCGCGGGTGTGGCTTCATGCCGAGTTCGACGGGCACCTTATTCATTTTACAGCCGATAGCGATGCCGTGATAACCAAAGGAATCGCCAATCTGCTTATAAGAACGTATTCTGAGCATACCCCGCAGGAAATCCTCGACTCATCCACTGAATTTTTGAACGAAATCGGCTTAACACAGCACCTGTCACCAACCCGTTCAAACGGATTATTGTCGATGATCAAGCAAATAAAAATGTATGCGCTGGCGTTTAAAACAAAACAGGCTATGGAATAGTGAGGTGCATAGCGCGCAGTGAATGAGGGAATTTGACACGCAGAGACAAGTTGACACGGAGAAAAGGGGAGAGAGGACAAGGAGAAGTTGAATTTCCAATTTCCAACAACTAATGTCTAAAATATTGTACTCCTGTTTCTTACATTTGACTACATACTTGCTTTTTTCTGGCAAGTAGTAATAATCCAATAACTTAGCAGGACTTCACTTTGAGCTTTTTACTTTAAGCTTTTTACTTTTTTACCATGATGGATCACGAAAAAACACTGCATTTGGGCAATTTTATCATCGAACGGCTTAAAACCGTTTTCGATCCTGAAATTCCGGTGAACATATACGACCTGGGGCTTATTTACAACATCAGCGTTGACGATAAGTCGATAGCCCATATTACCATGACATTAACCGCGCCTAATTGTCCGGTGGCTGAATCGCTGCCGGTGGAGGTAAAAGAGGTGGTATCTGCCATTGAGGGCATCACCGACTGTGAGGTTGAAGTTACCTTTGATCCGCCCTGGACCAAGGATATGATGTCGGAAGAAGCCATGCTTGACCTGGGGTTTTTATAATACCCAATAGCTTCAATTAAATCGCAATTTTCGGGTTAACCGAAAGCAAACGGGCAATAAATGCCTCCTGATCACGCGGAGAAACTAATACATATTGTTTATTTTGGAATCTGATTTCAAGCCTATCGAGCGAGAGAGCCGTGGCCGACATTACATTACTGGTCTTCTTAATTCCCGTGATTTCCGATATTCTGAATCTCTTTTTGTAGGTAAGTCCGGTGTTAATGATAAGGCTATCATCCTCCGATGAGATTGTGTAATATGTTTTGAACCATGTTGGTACCATAAATAGCCCCAAACCCAGCATCGGTATTGAGGCAAAAGCAGCAGGTGTAAAAAGAAGTACAATTCCGGCCAGAGCGGGCAGTAAGATAACTACTCCCAACCATAGGTCCCTTTTAGACCTGAATTTATCAGAAACCAGCATATTATCGGTTAAAAAAGTTTCGGATAATCTCTGAAATATATTCAATTTCATTATTTGTCAGGCTAAAGTAGAATGGCAGGCGCAGCAGGGTAGATGCATACCGTTCGGCCTGGGCAAGCTCACGCCCATCGTGCCGGTTCTGATAATAGGGCGAATTGTGAAGGGTGAGGTAATGAAATACAGCCTGAATTCCATGCTCTGCCAGATAACTGAGCAATTGGTCACGTTCAACAGCGGAGCTGGTTGTAATGTAAAACAGATGTCCATTATGGACTGCATAATCCGGCACATAGGGTAAATTTATATAACCGGCATCCGAGAGCGGCTTTAATAACCTGTAATATTCCTTCCAGATTTGAATTCTTTTTTCCTGAATTTCACCGAGGTGTTCTAACTGGCCGTATAAAAATGCAGCAATAAGCTCACCCGGCAGAAATGAGCTTCCCAGGGAAACCCATTCGTACTTTTGCACTTCACCCCGGGCAAATGCAGCGCGGTTGGTGCCTTTCTCCCAGATAATTTCGGCTTTTCTGATGAGTTCGGGATCATTCACCACCAGCATTCCCCCTTCGCCTGAAGTGATATTTTTGGTTTCGTGAAACGAAAAAGTGCTCAGGCTGCCGAAGCTGCCCAACGGTTTGCCTTTATAATAGCCATCCAACGCCTGCGCCGCATCCTCAACAAGTGCAACAGAATGTCTTGCTGCCAAAGCTGCCAGCGTATCCATATCGCAGGCAATACCCCCGTAATGCACAGCCACAATGGCTTTGGTTGCCGGTGTAATCAGCGCTTCAATTTGTTTGGGTTCTATGTTGGGATTCAAAGCGTTGCTGTCGGCAAAAACAATGCGGGCCCCTCTCAGAGCGAAGGCATTGGCGGTTGAAACAAAAGTATAGGATGGCATAATTACCTCGTCACCCGGCTTTATTTCGAGCAATAGAGCAGCCATCTCCAACGCATCAGAACAGCTGGTTGTAAGAAGCACTTTCGGAAAACGGTATTTTTCTTCAAAAAATGCCTGACATTTGCGAGTGTATTCGCCATTGCCCGAAAGTTTTCCGGTAATGGCGGCCTGCGAAATATGGAAGGCTTCGCGGCCTGTAAAATGCGGCTTATTGAAGGGGATACCCACTGTTTTCGAAATTTCATGCTAAAATAGGCATTTGTTGCTTTGCATAAGCACAACCGCAGCTGCCTGATCCAACAGCGGTACTGCTTTGTTATGTTTTTTTGTGAGAGCAGGTTGACACCAGGTATGGCATTTAATGAATTGGCAGTATATTTGCATGCTATTGCTATCCTGATTTCAGGAATATTCCAACCCCCAAAAGTTCAACTATGAAACTCCGTATTTTATCAATGATTATGCTGTTGGCAGCATTCACCGTTTCGGCACAGGTTGCCACTCCTGCATCAAAAGAACAGGCTCCGGCACCCACCGTTGTAAAAAAGTCATCTACCTCAACTACAACTACCACAACAAAAACAACTCCGCAAAAGCAATCGTCGAAAGCAGTAGCACCCTCGAATCAGAAAAAGCCTGTTACACCGGTTAAACCGTCGGTTGTGCCCAATAAAACCACTCCGGTTGCCACCCCTAAGGATATTACCGGTTTCTGGCTAACAGCCACCAAAGCATCTATAATTCAGTTTAACAACGATGGTGGGGTTTACAATGGTAAAATTGTATGGCACCGCCAAAAAACCGATAAAAACGGCAAGCTCCTTAACGATGTAAATAATCCCGATAAGTCGAAACGGAAAAATCCGCTGGTGGGCAGTATGATGATCACTAATCTTAAATACAACCCCAAAACCAATACCTACGAAGGCGGCAAAGCCTATATGCCGCAAACCGGAACCACATACAACTGCAAGGCCCGACTGAAAGGCGATAACACCCTTGAAGTAACGGCTATGGCAGGCATTATGAGTAAAACGCTGGTGTGGACACGAACAACCGGTGTGCCATCGAGGTAATAGCCCGGGCATGATGGTGTGACGAAGCAGCCGGGAGAGTTAGGATTGAAGAATCTGAGTCCTGGTATGACTTCACTTTTTACTTTTTTCCTTTCCAGTAATTTTCGGGAGAACAAATTCACTAAAATATGCAAGCAGGCGAATTACCGGTTTTCTTTATTTTGGGCCGGCCACGAACCGGAACCACCCTGCTACAATCGCTGTTTGATGCGCATCCTGCGGTTCAGATTCCATGGGAATGCCAGTTTGTGCTGAATCTATATCCTCGCTATGGCTCAGTAAAACACTGGACAGTTGAGAATCTGAAAGCGTTTTATTCCGATTTGCTGCAGCAATGGCAGTTCAGCGCCTGGAATATAGACCGCGAAAAGCTGTATGCCGAACTCCTGCAATGCAAGGGATCAAACACTTACCGCTGGGTGTGCGAGGTGGTTTATCTGAATTACATCTCCTTTTATCAAAAAAGCGAAATCGCCTGGCTGGGCGATAAAAACCATGGCTACACCATTTACACCGACCGTTTGCTGAAAATCTACCCCGAAGCAAAGTTTATATACGTTCAGCGCGATTACCGCGACAACTTCCTGTCGATTCGCAACGTCGATTTTGAACTTCCATTTGTTTCACTGGTAGTATATAAATGGAAATACTTTTACAGGCAGGCGCTCAGAGCTTCGGTGAAACATCCCGGAAGGTTTTATTTTATCCGGTACGAAGATCTGGCACGTGAGCCCCACAAATATTTCAATGAGATCTGCGCATTTGTGGGGATTGAATACTTGCCCGAAGTGTTTGAATTTTACCGCATGAAGGAGAAAGCCTGTGAGGTTTATCCCACTGAAATTCTTGAAAAACACCACAAAAGCCTGTTTAACCCCATCAACACCAGCCGCCTCGGTCTCTGGGAAACTCAGCTCAGCGAATCTCAGGTGCGACAAGCCGATTATGTTGCCGGAAGCCTGGCTGAAAAGGCCGGATATACCCGTAAGTTTACCACATTCAACCTATGGATTGCCCTGCTTGCCCAGCCCGGAATTATTTATGCCAGAACACTTTATCTGGCAACCCGTATCATTGACAGGTTCCCTTACCGGCTGCGCGAAAAATTGCTGAGTAAAGCACCCTTATGGATAGCAGTAAAAATTGCCCGCTTAACGGGTAGGGGGCGCTAGCGGGGTTTCGCCCAGGTCGGTTGTGAGTTTTTTGGTAAATAAATCGGAGCCCTTTACATTCAGATGATCCGGATCAAAAAAGTACTCAGGATGCCCGAAAAACAGGGCATGATAGTCAAGCATACCGGCATATGATGGATACTTTCCGGCAATTTCGGTAACCGCTGCATACAACGAATCAGGCGAAATAATTGCCGATTCAGCGGTGTACATCTCTTCTGTTTCGGGGTAGCGTATGAGGATTACCTTAACCCCGTGTTCATGGCACAGCTCAAGAATCATCCTGAAATAGGCTTTTATCGTAGAATCGAATGCCTGGCCGGGCGTGAGGAACAGGTGGGCTTTGTTCCAGGCATCGCGCTGTTTGTTTTTTACATTAGCAAAGTTAACATAGTCGCGGTGCGGACGGTAGCCGTTGTGCATTTCGAGGGTCTTGATTCTGATGCGGTACACAATGCTGAGCTGCAAATCCTTGTAGTTGCCGGCATACGAAAAGAATTTTCCTTCGAGCCATTTGGTAAGCACTTCGCGGTCGCCTTTGATGTGCGCCAGCTCTGGGTAATCGATGTATTTGAGCCAGTAGCTGTTGTACTCGTAGCGATTGGCTATCTTGGGGCCAAACGTAGATAAATCGGCCTGCAACAGCAGCGTTTGAGGCTTTTTTTCCGATTTTTCGAGGATATATTTTAGCTTGTAATACGATTGTATATAATTTTCGCTGGGTGACCCGTAGTTGAAACTATGCGGCAGTATCCAGGTATTCACACAATTGTGCGAATTGCCCATCGACATATACTTCAGCGTATCGTTATATTTTGCAAACTGCTCATCCAGCCGTTTGTTCAGGATGTTGTGCACCGAAAAGGTCTTGAACGCCAGATCCAGGGCAAAGTTTATCCCAATGAGCAAAGCTGAAAACAAAAGAAGTCGTATGGTAAACGTTCGCGTCATTGTTTCAATAGTATCAGGCGTTTATTTTGGCTTTTTTATCAGTTTATGCCCACCAGGCACATTTTCAATTAATTGTGAATAATTCGATGCATCAAAGCACCTTTGTCTGTTGCCACCCCACGCATCTTAAGTTGGTCAGAACTGAAAATATATAAATTTTTCCTGATGCAGCACCCCGAAAAGCAGGACAAAAAATACAAATCCGGCATACACCATCCAGCGGAGCAGCAGTGGTTTTGTGGCCAACACATGCACCAGATTTCGCCTGGCATGTACTTGCTCGGCCACCATCAGTACTACCACCATCAGAACGCCGAAAATTAACTCATTGTCGCGCAGCATGTAATGCAGGGCTTCAGCCGTATTGCTGAAATCAACGGCATTGCGCAACAGTAATAAACTGTCGCTGATGCTGGCGGCCCTGAAGAAGGAAAGCGAAAACATAAGCGCCCCGAACGTGTATAGCAGTCCCAATAATCCGGTGAACAGCGTTTTATCACTCAGGTGCAGGGCCCAGAGCAGGCGGTTAACCGGTTTTTCGGCAACCGATTCTGCCACCAGCATAAGCCCGTGAAACAACCCGAAAAGCACAAATGTCCATGCCGCGCCATGCCACAGGCCCATCAGCAAAAAGGTTATCACCAGGTTGCGGTAAATGAGCGGCTGAACTATTTTTTTGTTTCTGATGTAAGGAAGCGTGTACAGCACATAATCGCGGAACCAGGTGGTGAGCGAGATGTGCCAGCGGTTCCAGAAATCGCGCAACGACCGGGCAATGAGCGGGCGGTTGAAGTTAATCATAAGGTCGTAGCCCATCAGCCTTGCCGATCCCCGGGCAATATCGGTGTAACCTGAAAAATCGCCGTAAAGCTGAAATGCAAACAGCACGGTGGCCAAAATAACCGGCACTCCGTGGTGCTGCGAAGGGGTGTCGTACACGTAACTTACAAACATCCCCAGGCGGTCGGCGATGACCAGTTTTTTAAAATAGCCCCACAGCATGAGTTTTGCCCCGCTGATTAACCGCTGCTGATCAAAGGCCTGCGGATGATTGATCTGGGGCAGAAGGCTGGTGGAACGTTCGATAGGACCGGCTACCAGTTGCGGAAAGAATGAAACGTAAAGGGCAAATTTGCCAAAATGCGTTTCGGGTTGTTGAATGCCCCGGTACACATCGATACTATAGCTGAGCGATTGAAATATGTAAAAAGAAATACCCACCGGAAGCAGCACATGATAAATCCCGACGGAATAATCACTGCCGGTAAAATGCAGCACTGAGTTTAAACTTTCCGAAAAGAAATTGAGGTACTTAAAACCGGCTAGCATCCCAAGGTTTACCACAATGCTCAGCAACAAGTATCGTTTCCTGACTTTTGAAGTAGTAGCTTTGCCCATTTGCAGTGCCACCAGATAATCAACCACGGTGGTAAACAGGATCAGCAAAGCATATCCTGCCTTCCAGCTCATGTAAAAAAAGTAGCTGGCCGCTAAAAGTAATAGCCAACGCCATTTTACGGGTATCGTGAAATAGAGCACGACCACCGCAGGCAAAAATATCAGATAGTCAATGGAATTGAAGAGCATGAACGTACCGGATCAGAAGCTGCAAAATAACACATTTTTGAGTTATGCATTGACTTAACTTTCAGAACTGCCCCCAACAAATGATTCAAAATTTTCAAGGTTAACCTGCCGCGTCTTGTGATTGGGGTAACTTTTGAGAAAAGAATCCGGAAATCTGGCTTTGGTATCTTTCCATTTAAATTCAAAAGCATTCAGCATGCCATCCTGTTCTTCGATGTAGTCAATTTCAGCCTGATCATGTGTCCTCCAGAAATAGGTATTGGGGGTGTTTAAATGGTAATGGTTAGCCTTGATGCGTTCTGAAAGCAGGAAATTTTCCCACATAGCTCCTTTATCAAACCGCATATCAACCGGGGAATAGTTGCTGATAAGTACGTTTCGTATCCCATTGTCATAGAAATAATACTTTTTCCCTTTTTTTATTTCATTGCGAATATTTCTGCTCAGGGCAGGCAGTTTGTAAATCACAAAGGTTTTTTCCAGCAAATCAAGATATTTTTCAACAGTACTACCATCGATATTCCCTATGGTTTTTGACAACTCATGGTAGTTTACTTCACTTCCTACTTGAAAAGCCAATGCCTGCAGAAGCTTTTGCAGGTGACTGGATTTTCTGATCCCTTCTACCTTAAGGATATCCTTGTAAAGATAACTTTGGGCGATTTCTATAAGGACATTTTTCTCATTTCCCGGATTGTTGATCACTTCGGGATATGAGCCAAAAACCAGTCTGTTTTCCAGCGTGCGTTTTGCTTCGAGGATATTTGAGCTGCTTACCAATTCCTGATAACTGATGGGATAAAGATAGAAGGTGCGTTTTCTACCGGTTAAGGGTTCATTGGTCTGGTTAAGTAAATCAAATGAAGAGGACCCCGTTGCAATGATTTGCAATTCCGGTTTGTTGTCGTGTAGTAATTTTAATTTCAATCCGATATCGGATATTTGCTGAGCCTCGTCAATGATGACAAGACGTGTTTCGTTGCCAATTAGTTGCAGTAAATGGGTACTGGTATTGGCTGCCGATAGTTCATTGAAAATATCTGCTTCATCGGTATTCAGCCATTTTGTATTGACCTGCATTATTTCCACTAGCTTTTTCAGTAATGTGGTTTTCCCTACCTGTCGCGCACCCAAAAGCAGGATTACTTTGTTGCTGAAGCATTCGTCTTTTATTTTATCCAATAAAATACGCGTTATCATCTTTTTTCTTTCGTACAAAGATACGTGATTTCTTTATAGATTTCAAATATCAGGCCTAATCTTAGGATTATAATCGAAAATATAGGCCTATATTTCATAATATATTCAAAAAATTCGGTATAAAAGGTGGTTAAAAGGTATAATTGCGATGGTCTGATAAAACTGAAAGGGATATTCTAACTGCAGTGGATGAGAACAATTGAATAGTTGGACGAAGCATGAAAGCGGAATATTACTTGTTCAATTAAAATTTAAAGCTCCAGCCAAAGTTTGGCATAAATGGGAAAAATGACTTTTGCATAAGCACGATACGATCATAACTTGTATTGTTTGGACCAAAAGTTTCTACCTGAGTAAAATAAAAGCTGTTTGGATTTCTCTGGTTATAGAGGTTAATAATACCTAATGTAAAGGTTCGCATGTATCTTTTCTTCTGCTTATGAAAATTGAAACTGATGTCTAGTCTATGGTACGGTTTGGTTCTGAACGCGTTTCGGTCAGAATAAATATACACTTCATTCATTTGTGTATAATCCCCAACAATTACCGGAATTGTGTACTTTGAAACCGGTAGTGTTAGGCCATATCCAGTATTATAAACCCATGTGCACGAAAAATCTGCATCTTTATCTATCTTCACCATCATTGCCAGGTTAATGCTGTGCCGGATATCAAACTGATCGGGAAATAACTTCCCATTATTTATTTCGCTGAATTTTCTATCACTACGCGCAAGGGTATAACTTATCCAGCCTGTTGGGTTTCCCTTATTTTTGGCAGCCATAAGCTCCAGCCCGTATGCCCGGCCAGTCCCATCTTTTGCGAAAATTGTTTCCCAGTTATCATTACTGCCCCATAATGAAGCTCCGTCCTTTAACATCGCCAGCCTGCTGAAATATTTGTAATACAGCTCAGCGCTGTAAATAATGTTGTGCGGGGATGCAAATTCAGCCCCAGCCGATAATTGTTTCATGAGCGAAGGGGGCAATTGCCTGGTGGCAGGCAAAAAATAGTCAACTGGCATTCCAATGCTGTTGTTACCGGTTATATGCATATTTTGGCTCATAAGGTCGAAGGCAACAAAAGATTTAGCCCTTTCATTAAGCTGAAAAAGCACTTTGATTCTTGGTTCAGGAATCAGGTACATTTTACGTTGCACAATAAATGCATTGAGCCGGCCACCAATTTCTAATTTCTTACCCGGCCGGGTTAATGTAGCTCCGCCATAAAGTATACCTTCAAAACCCTTCAATTGCTGTTTGAGCGTGTTTTCTGGCGTCGGTGGATAGTTCCCGCCTGTAATTGAAAAAGTATAATTATTAGGTTTAAAATATTTCGATGTGATTTGGAATCCTGATATAAAGTTTAATTTTTGAGATTTATAATATTCAAATTCTGATTTCAGACTATATTCACCAATTACTGATAAAAGTGTATTTTGCGCCGTGTACTTGTTTTCTCCGCTTCCTGATTCTGATCGCAAGTCGTTTTTTACCCTGTATTGCGAAAAATGCAGTGTTGTATTGCTGAACACCCGGCTGCTGAACACATGATTCCATCGAATAGCCGACATGCTATTGCCCCATCCGTTAGATTGCTGATAGAAGTCGGTTCCATCATTCCTTTTCTCTTTGTAGCCCGATAGAGATTTATCATCACCAGTATAAATGCTCAAATAAACTTTATTGGCTGTATTGATTATTTTACTCAGTTTAATGTTGAGATCGTAAAAATTGTATCCTAAAGTTGAACCGGGGTTAGCTTTTTGTACCAATGGTTTGGCAATGATATCAATGTAAAACCGTCGGAAACTGATCAGATAGGAGGATTTCTCTTTAGTTATAGGGCCATTTACTGAAACTCGTGAAGAAACCAACCCAAGACTAATATTGCCTGAGGTTTTTAAGAGGTTGCCATCAGCAATATCAACATCGAGCACCGATGATAACCTTCCGCCGTATTTTGCAGGAAACCCTCCCTTAATAAGCATTGAACTTTTTACAGCATCGGCATTGAAAGCCGAAATAAAACCCCCTAGGTGATTTATGTTATAAAGCGGAACATTGTCAAGCATAATAAGATTCTGGTCGGGCGAACCGCCTCTTACATTAAGTCCCGAAGTGCCTTCAAAACCTTGTTGAACGCCCGGCATTAATTGGAATATTTTTATTAGATCGGTTTCACCGCCCAGTGCCGGAAGCGATTTTATCATCTGAGCTGTTAGCTTTTGCATGCCTGGCGATGAAAAGCGCTCATGCATTTTCACAGAGATAATCTCAACCGGCTTTAACTCAACTCCAGCTTTTAAACCAATATTAATTATCGTATCTTTTATTGGTCTGGGTATAATTAACGAATCGCTCAAATAACCAACATAAGATACAATCAATACCGCAGCATGGCCATTGGGAATATCGGGTGTAATGCTGTAGAAGCCAAAATTGTTGCTTATTGTGCCTGAGCCAGAGGTTGCATCGTAAATTCCGGCATATAATAAACGCTCGCAGGTGGCCGCATCTGTTATAAAACCACTTATTGTCTGGCTAAAAGCATTTACCGAAACCAGCACTGATAAGACTAAAGTAAGTGCTGATTTGATAATCATAATTGTGTGTCGGGAGAATTTATCTGAAATCATAAATAATGCTGTCGTAAGAAGAAGTGTAAACTGAAAATAAACCGAATCCGTTTTCAACATTCCCATTCAGCTTAACGGGTTGTGTCATTCCCTGCCATATCCCGCTCTCGTTATAAAGATATTTGTATAGCGTTTTGAAATAATCATAATGTTCTTTTGTTACGTTTCGTAGTTCAGATGATACAATTACTTTTTGAAGATTATCTGGCCAGAATCCTAAATAATAATACATGGGAATGTTTACAGAAGAACCATTGAACAGTGCATCGCTAAAAAGAATTGTAATTGGTTCATATTGCATAATGTCTTCATTCACTATAATGGGATCGAACGATTTAACTTGATGGTAACCGATAGTATTGACAGAGGAATTGTCAATCATTGTAACAGATATATTGAATTCGTAGAAATTTGTTTCATTGGCAGGATCTTGAAAACTAAGTTGAACTTTTGAAAAATATACTTCTTCTATAAGTAGTGCGGCGGCAGTAATTTCAATACTGTGCGGTATTATAGATTCGGGTACCTTGGTAAACGCTGTTGCTTTTTCACAACCGGATCTGGAAATCTGCAGAACAAGGGAATCTCCCGGGTTGGATTTGAAATCCTCTGCAACATACCGGTCGGCAACTAATTTAAGGCTGGTTTTAATCCCATTACGCTCAATGCTTGCTTCAACGGATGTATCGCTTATTATATAACTGGCTGTATCGTAAATGTAAAGACTTTTACTAATAAAAACTGAAAGTGTGTCAAGAACCGACTGGCTCGAATATGCAATCGTAACTTCTTTCGGAACGGGAATGTTGACATCTGCTTCTTGTTCGCAGGATGTAAACATCACTGTATAGATTAATAAAAGTAAGCAATGTTTCTTTTTCATAAACAATTAAAACACCCCGCCTAAAAGCGGGGTGTTGGTTTTTAGGGGTGTATATGATAGTTAATTTTGTAAGTAGGTGTAAAATGGGTACTTTCAAATTGTACATCAGGCGAATACTTCACCATTAAATCAAGAGTAACCTTTCTCTTATAGAGGTTTATCCCAACCCCTGCAGATGCATACCATCCAACTTTATCTTTTTTCCAATCAGGTTCTGGTCTCGCCTGAGAATGATACTTGCCTGATTGGTAGAAAATGCCTGATTCCAGCAGGGGGCAGATTTTTCTTATACCCAGGATTGTATACCTCGTAAAAATACCAAAATTTAACTTTGAACTACTAAACATATTATTATCATACTTTTCAACCATGCCTGAAATTTCAGGACCGGAATAAAGATTTTTGGTAAATTCAACGCCATAGCGTAAAGCAAATACTTTACTGTTGTACCTGAGATAAGCTATATCTTCCAGAGCATGAAGGTAAGGGTTAAGCTGGGCCCCGACGAATTGTTTTCTATTGAAACTGATATCGCTTTTAGCCCTCTGAGCTAATATGTACAGCGGCATTAAAATTATTAAAAATGGGATAATAATGAGGTGTTTATATAAGTTCAATCTTACCATGGGAATTAATTTTTAGGAAATAGCTCATTTTTGTCTATAGATGCGGACTCTCCCCATCTAATACCTTCATGGTGAACCTGACATGAACTGAAACCAAAATATACTTCATAGGGCGTAAAAAAGATTGTCCTGATGAAATCGGCTTCATCATCCTTTTCATCATAATTTTCATTAATCGGAATACTTGGAGTTCCCGATGAATTAGTACAATAATAACCGATATTGTTATATTGTATTATCTTATGAATCTTGGCCTGAACCCAAATGCCGTTCCATGTTTGCTGACTAGTCGTTCTGGCTTCATAATAATACATTTGATCAACCAGATTACAATATAATCTGGCAACAATCCGCCTATCTGACCAGCTTGGAAAATACTCGGTGCGATAACTATACATCCCTTTATTAGATGATACTTTTGTTGAGATTTTTTCAATAGAAGGATCAATTAATGCGAGTGAAGTGTTAATTAAGTTTGGTAATTTTGACATATCTTCTGTAATAAGGCAAAAGTCTTCGGTGTTTCTATATACTTTTTTCCCTATTTGATAAACACCCTGACTATTTGCGATATAGCTCAAACATGAGGACATGGGCATTTCCCAAAAAACAGAATTATCGGATAAAGAGATTTTTTTAAAACAATCTTTATTTCGATCGATATAGACTTTTAATTCATCCGGATTGAGAATCTTCATACCATTATCGTAAACTGAATGAAATGAGTTAAACCCAACTTTTCTGTTAAATTCATCAATAATTTTTATGTTTCCTTCATTTTCTATAATCCAGTTCAGGTGCTTACTAAAAATCAATTTATTTTCAAAAACTAAGATACCATTTATTAGTTGAATCTCGGTATTTGATTTATTCTGAATAATTTGCTCATCATTTTTCTTACAGCTGACAAAACTAATTGTTATTAAAGCAGCTGCGAGGATCGTTTTTTTAATTGTGTTCATCGTTTTCGTAATTTTGCGCTCGTTACCGGTTGGCTGGGGAGAGGTTGCCGGTGAGCTTGCCAAAGTACAGGCAGCCTGCTCCCCGTGGCCGGTAATACGATGCTGGTCAATGAATGTGTTGTTTTGTTGTGTTTGTTTTATTTGTTGTATTCGCTATACCTTAAATTCAGACGCACATAATCCTCCGGCTAGTTTCAACCTCCTTTCTTAATCTCAGCACAGTTTTTTGATTTGGCTTTAAGGCGAAGTGATGCTATTGTTTGTTATTAATTATTTTGGGTTAAGGGTAAAATTGTGGTTATTGATTTTTTAATTCTTCAATCTGGCATAAAACGATTGGGTAACATAAACTTTAAAGAATGGTGGTAAAGGTATAGGAGAATAATTTACACTGCAAGGGGGGGGGGGGGGAGAATTTTTCACACTTTTGATAAATTTAGAATGATTCCAAATATAAGATACGAAGCCTGTCAGCATTAACCCATGCTTTACCTGATTTCTCGCATAATTCCTACCTTTGCAGTTGCATATCACCAGCCAGGTTTATGACATCATCCGCTTTACATCCACCGCTCAGCACACTGCCCATGTTTTTTATCATAGGCCGGCCGCGCTCGGGTACAACCCTGCTGCGGATGTTGTTTGAAGCCCACCCTCATGTGGTGATACCGCCCGAAAGCCCGTTTATCATTAGTTTGTATAAAAAGTACGGCCACATTACCCGCTGGGAGCAGCCTGTGATTGAGGCATTTACCACCGATCTGATGAAACAGCGCTACTTCGACAAATGGCTGGTTTCAAAAGAAACCCTGCTATCGCAACTGGCTGGTATTGCGGGCGAAACCACATTCCAAACCGTGGTAAAGCAGGTGTGCCTTGCCTATACCTCGGTGTACGAAAAGCAGCAAATCAGGCTGATTGGCGATAAAAACCCGTTCTATTCGCTTTACATACGCCGCATACACCGCCTTTTCCCGGAGGCAAAAATTATCCACCTCACCCGCGATTACCGCGATAATTACCTGTCGCTCACCAATGTAAATTTTGAGGTGCCCATTGTTCCACTGGTGGTTTACCGCTGGAAATTTGCCTGGCGGCTGGCCAATAAACTCAAAAGAGAAATTCCTGACCGTGTGTATTCGCTGCGGTATGAAGACCTGGCCGCTAATCCGGAAGAAGAATTCAGCAAGCTGTGCTCGTTCCTGGGCATTGATTTTGATCCGTCGGTTATGTCGTTTTACGAAAAAAAAACCGAGGTGGAGCAGGCCTATTCCGGAGCTCAGGATATCAATATTATCCACAAAAGCCTGCTCAATCCCATCTCCACCGCGCGCATGAACCTGTGGAAAACGCAAATGACCCCAAAACAGATCCGAATGGCCGATACCGTGGCAGGCAAAACCGGACGGCTGGCCGGTTACGAAACGCAGTTTCATGGCTTCAGTTTCGGCATCTGGCTGCAAACAATCCCCATGCAGATGTATGGCTGGCTGATGTACCGCCTGCTGCTGCTGGGCGATCACCTGCCTTACCGCCTGCGCAATTCGCTGGGTCGCTTTCTGGGCATCTTCCTAAAAGTGTACTGGAAGGTGAATAAACGGAAAGTGAAGCCGTTGAAGTGATTGTAGATTTCGGATTTCGGATTTTGGATTGAGCCTGACCTTAACTGATGGCAGGGTCGGGAGTCGCGCGCATACTGAGACGCGCGCATATCAGGCGTGGGGCTAAATCCGCAATCCGAAATCCGCAATCCAAAATTCCTATGTCTTTTCTATTTTTGCACAAATTAAACAAACTGCTCCATGGGCCTGGAAAATTTCCTGAACGACCACATCACTGAAGCCGATACTTTTACCTTTACTATACCGCATATTTTGCAGTACCGGGCATTGCACACACCTGATGAAACGGCATATATCTTTCTGAAAGATGGCGAGGATGACGAAGAGCGGATAACCTATGCTCAATTATACCAGTCGGCACTTTCAATTGCCGGAGAGTTATTATCAGCGGGACAACAAGGCAGTTTGGCGCTGATGCTGTTTTCGCCGGGCCTTGAATTTGTAAAATCACTTTACGGATGTTTTTACGCCGGCGTGATTGCGGTTCCGGCCTATCCACCGCGCAAAAACCGCAGCCTCGACCGCATTAAAACCCTGGTAGTTGATTCTGGTGCAGGTATTGTGCTGACTACCAGCGATATATACCAATCGTTTGAACGCTCTTTTTCCGATTTGGAGGAACTGAAGCAGATGAAATGGGTGTGCATTGATCAACCCAATGAAGTAACCGCAGGCTTATCATCCGAAATCCTGCTGCCTGAGCCAACTGACCTGGCTTTGCTTCAATACACCTCCGGGTCTACAGGTCAGCCAAAGGGGGTGATGGTTACCCAACAGAACATTATCCGGAATCTTGAATTTATACGTCAGAGTTTCAGCTTGTCGCGCAAAAGTGTTTCGGTTTGCTGGCTTCCAAGTTTCCACGATATGGGCTTGATTGACGGAGTAATTGGCCCGTTGTATAGTGGGTATCCCGGAGTATTGATACCACCGGTGGCGTTTATACAAAGACCTGTTCGCTGGCTTAAAGCCATCACCAAATACAAAGGGACTCATGCCGGCGGGCCTAATTTTGCATTCGACCATTGTGTGGAAGGTGTTTCGGAAGAAGAAAAGGCAGGCCTGGACCTGAGCGCACTCGATACCCTTTATTGTGGAGCTGAACCCATCCGGAAACAGACGTTTGAACGTTTTGTTGAAACCTATAGTGGATTTGGATTTACACCTTCCATGCTCTATCCCTGCTACGGAATGGCCGAAACCACACTGATTATTTCAGGGCCGGAAGCTGGCCGCGGATCGGCTTACCTGAGTGTTTCGGGCAATGAGCTTGAGCAAAACCGGGTTGTTACGGTTTCCGGCAAAGATCCTGATGCCCGTTATCTGGTGGGCGTTGGTTTTCCCTGGATTGATACTGAAGTTAAAATCGTAAACCCAGAAACGATGCTTCCATGCTCTGACGATGAAGTAGGCGAAATATGGGTATCGGGCTCCATTGTTACCGCCGGCTACTGGAAAAAGCCACTGGAAACCGAACTCACATTTTGGGCGCAGATAAAAGGCGATGAGGGAAGCCAATACCTGCGTACCGGCGATCTGGGATTTTTTCATCAGGGTGAACTTTACATTACCGGCCGCCTTAAAGATGTGATTATCCTGCATGGCCGCAATTATTATCCGCAGGATATTGAATTTGTGGCCGAAGCCAGCCATGCGGCGCTGCGTTCGAATGCCAGCGCTGCATTTCCGGTGGAAGTAAACGATGAGGAAAAGCTGGTGATTGTTGCCGAAGTAGAGCGTTCGGCCATCCGCGATCTGGATGTTGAGGAAGTGTGCGACGCTATTCGTCAGGCTGTAACCGCCGAGTTTGAGCAGGAGGTGTATGCCATACAACTGTTGCGCACAGCCGCTATTCTTAAGACTTCAAGCGGTAAGATTCAGCGTAAAGCATGCAAAAAAGGATTTTTGGATAAATCTCTGCAGATTGTCGGCGAGTCGGTAATGGAAACACAAGCATCAGAAACAATGGCGGAAAATCAGAAAACTGACCTTACTGCGTTGCAGGCCTGGCTGATGGCCTGGATACACATTAATCTGAAAGTGCCGTTCGAGAAAATCGACCTTTCGAAACATATTTCGTCTTACGGACTTAATTCAATGAAAGCGGTGCAGCTGCAGCAGGATGTGCTCGACCGGTATGGAATAAATATGCCTCCCTATCTGTTTTTCGATAAAATTACCGTTAAAGAGTTGTGCGAAAAAGCATTCGGGATGATGGAGGAAGGATTCAGGTAAAAAACCAAAAAGCAACTAATAACTAACAGCTAAAAGCTAAAAGTTAAAGTAAAAAGTTCTCCATTCGGCTGTATCGTCCTGAAATTTGTTTACAGATTTTGTGTAAACCTATTTCAGGACAAGACACCTAGTTTTGATTCCTGAATTCTTCAAAAATCTTAGTGAGCCTTTGAGCCTTGGTGCTTTGGTGGCGAAAGAAATCCGAACCGATCCGCCTGAGGCGGAGAGTTCACCGAAGGTGAATCCGAAATCTATCTCCTTGTCTCCCCGTCACCTTGTCCCCAAATCTCAATTGAAATCTCTTTTCCCTACCTTTGTCCACAGTAAATTAAACCCATCGCAGTTGGCCCGCCGTTCCTACCTTACCGACATTGCCAGTGTTTTCGGCAGTAATGTGTTCACATTGGCGGCCAACTTTATGGTGGTTATCATTCTGGTACGCGTTCTTGGGCCCGAAAAATATGGACTTTATACTTCGGTGCTGGTTGTTCCCATGCTTGTTGTGAGCTTTTTTCAGATGGGAATCAGAGCAAGTACAGTTTATCAGATAGGGTCGGGCAGGCATAACGACCATGAACTGGTTTCGGCTGTATTTTCGATTCTTTTGCTTACTTCAGCCGGAGGAATGCTTTTCAGCGGGCTTGCCTTCAGTTTTGTTAATACGGTGGGTTACACTCCAGTAATGATGGGACTGGCCATCGCGGTAATTCCTTTGCGTTTAACTTCGGTATACACCGGTGGTGTATTTTTGGGTAAGGAAGAAATTGCGCTGGCCAACCGTATGAACTGGCTTGCCGGCTTGCTGATGTTAATTTTTTCGGTAATTCTTGTATTGGGTTTCCGCCTGGGGTTAGCCGGTGCGCTTATTTCATTGTTGTTATCGAATCTGGTGGTAGCAGTGGTGGCCGTAGTGAGTATGCTCAGGCAGTTCAGCATCAGAATATCCTTTTATAATCAGTTGATCGGAAAACTACTGCAAACGGGAGTGATTTATGCACTTTCGTTCTTAATTATACAATTGAATTACCGCATTGATGTATTGCTGCTTAAATCACTTTCTACAGCTTCTGAAGTGGGTATTTATTCGCTGGGTGTTTCGGTAGCCGAACTGTTATGGCAGATACCACTTGCCATTAGTGTGGTAGTGATGAGCCGAAGCGCCAACTCTACCGATATTATGGCAATGAGCCGCAGCACCGCACGTTTGCTCAGGGTTTCACTGGTGGTCGGGCTTGCAATCTCGGTGTGTATTGTGTTGCTTTCACCCTGGGTGGTACCTTTTGTTTTTGGCGCTAAATACGTGCCAAGCATTCCGGTTATGCAAACCATTCTTCCCGGTATATTGATGGTGATTATGTTCCGTATCCTGAGCGGGCAGCTGTCGGGTATAGGTAAACCTGCAGTTGCGTTAAGGGCGTTTGTTCCGGCACTGGTGCTCAATGTTCTACTAAATTACCTCTGGATACCCGCTTTTGGTGCCAATGGTGCAGTAATGGCTACCAATGTGAGCTATACAATGGGTTCGGTTATTTATCTAATGGCCTTTTCGCGAATTACCGGTATGCCGGTTCGGAGCATACTGAAATTTGAGAAGGAGGATTGGGTATTTTTAGGAAGAATCAGGCAGTTTATTAACCATCAGGCAGGAAAGCACTGAACTTTTAACTTTCCTTTACCAGAAACAAATATCCTTTTCCCTTTAAGGTCACCAGCTCAATGGCAGGATCTTCTGCAAACAGCGACCTGAGTTTCCTTACATAAACATCCAGGGTGCGGGAATTGAAAAACGAATCGTCGCCCCACACCTTTTTAAGCAGATCACGGCGTTCAACCAAACGGTTTTGGCCTGTGGTGAGGATTTGCAGAATCTCCATTTCGCGGCCCGAAAGTTTATAGGTGGTTGATGGTGAACTCAGCTCATAGCGCGAGAATGAGAGACGGAATTTCCCGATACTGATTTCCTCATCCGGCTTATGCTGACTGGTTTGTTTAAGGCGCATCTGGTTGTTTATCCGCACAATCAGCTCCTCTATGCTGAATGGCTTTTTGATGTAGTCGGTCCCACCGGCTTCAAAGCCTTTAACAAGGTCAGCAGTTTCACTGCGGGCAGTGAGAAAAATAACCGGTAGATCAGGTTCTGATGAAGTAATTTCCCTGCACAGGGTGTAACCATCAACATTTGGCAGCATGATGTCGAGCACACATATATCGGGCCTGTATGCATGCAGGGCACTTATTACCAAAGCACCGTCGGATACCAGCTTCAAATCAAATCCCTGCTGTTGCAAGGTTTCACTTACAATTTTCCCGAGGAAAGGTTCATCTTCTATGTAAAGCACTTTTATTTTCACAGACCTTCAGTAAATGTGAGTTCAAAAATACTTCCTCCTCCCTGGTTTTCCTTACAGCTGATGTTACCGTTGTGTTGCTTCATAACCATAAGTGCATAGCTCAACCCCAACCCATAGCCTTTTGTGTTGTGTAAGTCGCCGGTTGGCACTCTGAAAAATTTCTCAAAAATACGGCTGCGGTATTCTTCCGGAATTCCGATGCCCTTATCTGCTATTGCCAGAACCACTGAATTTACATCTGTTGTGATTGAGATGGTTATGTTGGCAGGTGGTTTACTGTATTTAAGTCCGTTATCAATCAGGTTTATAATAACACCCTGAATATGAAGACGGTCGACGTTAATCATAACCGCATTATCGGGAAAGTTGAAACTGACTATGGCATTTTCTGATTCTATACGCGGTGAAAATGCAGCGATTACTTCCATAATCAGTTTTTTCAGGTCAGTGGGTTCCAGGTTCGGTCGGATCAAATCACCGTTTCCTCCGGCAATATTCATTACCCGGCTAATGAGTAATTCAAGGCGGCTGGTCTCTGCCATTGCCATAGTCAGGTATTCGTCCATTACCTCCGGATCGCTGCTCCTGTTAAATCTTTTTAGTGCTTCAAGAGCAACTTTTACCGTAGCCACAGGTGTTTTGAGCTCGTGCGACATATTTCGGATAAAATCGTTTCGTTGACTGTTGAGGGCAATCTGAGCTTTCAAACTTCTGAAACTTAAAATAAAAGCAAGTCCGGTTAAAAGCACCAGCAGCAGCGCAAATGCAATTTGCGGCATTATTTCATGAAGCAAAAACAACCTGTAGCCTGAAACATCGGCTTCAAGTTTCGATTCACCTGCAAGTATATAGTATCGCATTATGCGATGCTTGTCTGCACTATCGGAAGTGCTGTCAATACTCCAGGATATCCTAATGGAGGGATCGATTGAATTCAGGCGCGCACTGAAGTTAGATTTGAGCAGGTTGGTGTCAGGTTTTTCGAGCCATGCAGCCGATAAATCAGTTTTTCTGCCCGCTGAATCGGTTTGGGTATTTACAAAAAGCTTTACTCCCTGAAGTACCAGATCGCGGGTAAAAAAATGTTCCGGCTTCTTGCCGGGTTCGTTTTCCGGATTTACAGAATCGCTGATGTTAACAATAATCCTGCTTTTCCCGGCCGGAACAGCCAGGGTTTGTACCCTTGTTGTGGACGACTGCATTTTTTCGTCCTGCACCATGCTATGCATGGAATCGGTATTGAATACAAAATGGAAATTGTATCGGGCATTGCTGTCCAAAGCCGGTTCAATGTATTGTTTGAGCAGCATCGAATCGATCATCTGTTGCCGTGAATCGGTCCATGCTTCACTCACATCTTTGGTGAGCAGTGCCCAGCGTTCGTTGTACTGCATCCAAAGCCAGTGTATTGTAAACACTGTCAGCAGCAGCTGTGCGGCAATCATCAGCATCCTGATCAAGGCTATTTTGGAGAGCTTTTTCAAATTAATGGGTTGTTATTTCGTGCAAAAACACGATGGCTTCTTCAGCTTTTTTACAATTCTATTCACTCCATGCAATTTTTGAATAGGATTCAGATCAGAATTGTCATCCTAATTTTCAGAATCTGTTGAACGATTGTTCTAGACTTAAAAATATCATTACGTCCTTGCCTGGCGCTTTTGCATTGCAAAAATAACTGATTATCAAGCGGAGTGCATCACCATTAACCTTAATTAACCTTAATTGGCCGGCCATTAACCTGCACCGCTTCAGGAGTGTGCTACTTTTGGCAAAAAAAATCAACAGTTATGAAATCATGCATTACCTTTTTTCTTGTAACGCTGGCTGCTCTGGCAGCAAAAGCGCAAATCGGTACCATTGTGTATACCGAGACTATGAAACTTGAAATTCATTTGGAAGGCATGGGGCCCGATATGGAGAATATGCTCCCAAAGGAAAGCACTTCGAAGCATGAATTGTATTATTCACCTGAAGCCTCATTGTATGTGAATAGCAGCGAAACTGCCGATCAGGAAGTAAACGAGGAAATGGCTGGCGGTGGAATGATGATGATTAAGATGCAGCAACCCGATGAAAAGCTTTTCGTGGATTTTAAAAATCAGCAGGTAACCGAGCAAAGAGAGTTTATGTCGCGTATGTTTCTGATTGAGGCTCCGGTTGATTCAACGGGCTGGAAACTCACCGGAAATCAGCGAGAGATACTTGGTTTTCAGTGTATGGAAGCTGTTTCTGTAAAAGATACCAATACAACTATAGCCTGGTTTACTCCGGCTATTCCGGTTGCCGGAGGTCCTTCTGATTTCATTGGTTTACCCGGACTGATTCTGGAAGTAAATGTAAATAATGGCAAGCGCATAATTGCCGCAGCCTCGGTGAATGCAGGCAATGTGGCTGACCGTATCGTAAAACCTAAAAAAGGCAGAAAAGTTACCCGCGAAGAATTTAAAAGTATTGTTGAAGAAAAAACCGGAGAACAGCAAGGCGAAGGAGGGGCAACTTTCATGATAAAAATAAGGCAGGATTAACTACCGTGACTTTTGTTTGCAAACCTTCCCTAAACTAAATTTCACGAAAAACCCGAGTGCTATGAAAAGAAACTTACTGCTATTGCTATCAATAATTCCATTGCTTATCAACGCTCAATCAAGCCTCACGGGATTGGTATATAACGATGCCGAGAAACCACTCCCATATGCGACAGTGGCTTTACTTAAACCTGCTGATTCAACACTGGCCTTTTTTGGTATTACTAATGATCAGGGTGCTTTTGATATAAGGAAAATAAGCCGCGGTAATTACCTCGTTCAGGTGGCCTTTATTGGCTACGAGACCTATTGCAAACCGATAAATATACCACAACAGGCAGGCGATTATGGATTGGTGGTACTTAAAACCAGACCATTAAATCTGTCATCAGCTGAAGTTGTAGCTGAACATGTGCCTTTTCTGGTTAAAAAGGATACCATTGAATTCAATGCAGGTGCTTTTAAAACGAAACCCGATGCCGTGGCCGAAGACCTCCTTAAAAAGCTTCCGGGAGTCGAGGTTGACAGGTCGGGTAATATCAAAGCAATGGGCGAAAATGTTAAAAATGTGATGGTGGATGGGAAGGAATTTTTTAGCAGCGACCCGAAAGTAGCTACAAAAAATCTTCCCGCCGATGCCATTCAAAAGGTGCAGGTTTATGATAAAAAATCAGAAAGTGCCGAGCTGGCTGGTATCGATGATGCTTCGCGCGAAAAAACCATTAACCTTTTATTAAAGGATGGCAAAAAGCAGGCCTGGCTGGGCGATGTAAAAGCCGGAGCCGGCACGGATAGTCATTATATGGCATCGGCAAAAGCCTATCGATTTACTGCCAAAAACCAGTTTGCTGTGTTAGCCATGCTCAATAATATCAATCAGTTTGGCTTTAGCTTTCAGGATTATCTGGATTTTAACGGAGGCCTGCCCGCCATGATGAGCGGCGGTTCGATGCGACTGACGCTCACAAGCGACAATGAAGTTCCTGTCAATTTCGGTCAAACCATAAACGGGTTGCTTACTTCGGGAGCTGGTGGTATAAATTATTCTGTGGAACCCAGGAAAAAGAACAGGTTATATATGAGCTACCTCTCAAACGGGAGTGAGCGCAACCTCAATCAAAGCATTTTTACCCGGAATTTTATATCCGGTAATAACAATTTTGTGCAGGATGAAAGCAGTATTGAAAATAGGCGCAACTACGCTCACAGGCTTAATATGGGCTGGAAAGACCGATCTGACAGCACACGTACGCTGCTTTTCAGCGGAAATTTAGGCTTAACTTCAGCCAGCGAGAAGACTGCAGCAACCATTAAATCAACGATAGGCAGTGACATTATTAACCAACTCGAAACCAATTCGGGGGCAAATCGCAGCGGATTATCAGGCACTGGAACTTTCTTGTGGCTGCAGCGCGGCAGGGGAGCTTTCAGGCTTTTTACCCTCCGCGCTGCGGGTAGTTTCTCCCATTCGCTTACAGAGAACGACCGGATAAATATTTCGAAGTATTTTAATGAAACAGAAATTCTTAGAGACCATCAATACCGCGACAATTCAGAGAACAACCGTAATCTCAATATTTTCGGCAGCGCTCTTATTAACCTGGGAGGTGGATTTTATCTGGCACCAGAGGTAGCCGGTACCCTGAAAACCGATTTGCAGAAGCGAACTCAGGGCATAGCCGATGAGGGTGGAGTACCATTCGATAGTTTGAGCCCCCACTTAAACCGGCAGTCGGACCGGTTAATACCCGGATTAAATCTCAGATATAACTCCAAAAAGTCGAAGATCTCACTTGGCATGAACTCCGTTATCGCAAAAAGCAGTAACACACTCAACGACACTTCGGTTTATACCCTGAATTACACCCGATTTTTACCATTGTTCAGCTGGGAATATGAGTTTAAAACCGGCCGCAGGCTTAGCCTTGAATATACAGCCACAACCGATGAGCCCCAGCTTTCAATGCTGAACCCGGTGGTTGACAATGCCAATCCCCAGGCCTTGATTTACGGTAATCGCAGACTTAAGCCCGAAACCACGCATAATATGTTTATCAATTGGTTTTTATTTGATCAATTTTCGCAAATTTCAGTTTTTTCGCGTGTGGGAGGTTCTTATACCATTGATAAAGTGGGGTATGCCCGCAGCATAAGCGATAGTTTGGTACAAACCATTCAATTGCTCAATACCAACCATGAACTCCGTGTAAACGGAAATGTAAACTTTACTGTTCCTGTGCGTTTTAGCGGATTAAATCTTCACCTCGATCTTGATCTTACCCACAATACCGGTCAGATTTTCGTTAACAATCAGGCCAGTACCAGCAAATCTTTTTCACGCAGCATAAGGCTGAGTTTTGACAATCGTAAAAAGGAAAAATGGGATATTGATTTTGGCGGCGAAATTGAAATTACCAATGCAACATACACAATACAAAAGTCACTAAACAACCGCTACCTCACCTTGAATTATTTTACCGATCTGGCCTATACGCCCAACGATACCTGGCACTTTGGTGCATCGGCTGATGTTGCTACCTATAGTTCTGAAAGTTTCGCAGGTGCTGTTTCAATACCGCTGATTTCAGCTGAAATAAGCTACAACTTTCTGAAAAACCAGCGAGGAATGTTATCGCTCACGGGCTATGACTTGTTGAATAAGAATAAAGGCATCAACCGCATAAGCGAACTGAATTACCTGAGCGAAACAAAATCGGATATGATTCGGCGCTATGTGATGCTATCGTTCAAATATCGTATTAACAAGGCAGCCAAAGAAAAAGGTGGTCTGGAAATTAACCTTCGGAAGCACTGATTCTCATAATCCTGTTTTCCTGAAACCATCGGGCACTTTGCCCGTCATGGCAGCGTGATAGGCATAAACATATAAAGTTGCGATGGCCATACTCTCCGAATTGTAGATTTCGTACCGGTCAACAGGAAATGGAAGACTGTCGGCTTTTACCGATCCTTTGCGGGTGTAACTGAATAATTCACCGTTAATCAGGCGCAGCGTACTGAAATAATCGTCAATCATATCAATGCCATTCACTGGTATCGGATTGGTGATATCGTAACCAAAGCGGCCGGTAGCACCGGCAACTTCATCAGTGGCTGCATTATCTGCCTGTATGCCCATGCTTGCCTGAATTTGTAATGCCAGCGCATCGTCTTCGGCTGGTGCCGATTCAATATTGAAAACGATAATGTCAAGAATCTGATCGGCTTCGCCTGGGTTTAAACGGGCCCCGAAAAATGTAAGTATATGCTTCTTAAGTAGTTCGCGGCTGCGGTTGGGCAGAATTTTATAAGCTGCATGGGTAATAGCAACTGCCTCATGGCAAAATTGCTCATCGAAGCGATTGCCCAAAAGCAAAAATATTTTGCTTGCCTTTTCTTTTATTTCAGCAGCTTTGCCTGGCATAAGGGATTCCATAGTGCTGAATGTTTCACCGATAAGCGGAAGTATATCGTTGGTTTTGCTCTCCATAAAATTCGTCGTTAATTCAGATTATTCATTTCGCTGCGCATGTTCATCAGCCATTCAGTATGCCCGTGATGCGGGCCGTAGAGTTTTTGCGAAAGCGGGATACTCTCTTCAAGCAATTGGATGGCTTTATCAAAATGCTCGCACTCAAGATGCCACGACACCCATGTGATATTAAGATCCACTGTGCCGGTATTCGGGTAATCCTGCGCCCGCCTGTTCACTTTAACAGCCATCGACAAATACTCCATTGCCTTGCTAAGGTCGTTCATCAGCATGAGCACTTCTCCCCCCATTTTGTAAAAGAAAAAGGTGCTTTGATCGAGTTCACTTTTCCAGGTTGTGATATGCCTTAAGCCTTCGTCGATTGATTTCAGGGCATTGGGATAATCCTCCGTTTGTTCATAAATGGTCGCCTTGAAATTGAACGGACGCGCAAAGGGCTCGGCATATTCGTGGTTGAGCTTTTCTGAAAAAACGATGGCCTCATCAAGCAGCCGGATGGCTTCAGTATTATTCTCTTTCTGATATTGCTCCACTGCTGCATCGGTAAGCGATAACGCATTGTTGATTGTTTCGTTAAATGCAGCCTCCCCGGATTCCTGTTTCTCAATGCAGATGCGCAATTCGTTGAAGAAGCCAAGCATTTCGCGGTACATATTGGCAATATATTGCTTCGGGAATTGCATCAGCTGTTCATGAAAATCAGCCATTTCGACCAGAATCGGGAAAACATCAGAACGCATGCCTGCCTTATAATAATTGAATGCTTCCAGAATCCTGAATTCAAGCACTGCGGGATGTGTAGCACTCATAACTCTGGTTGTAAGCTGTGATAATTCCCTGCAATAAAACGCTGCTTTCTCATACTCCATCAGCCGGTGGTTTACTCCAGCCAGAGTATCAAGCACCTCAAATATGGCAGGGTGGTTTCCCTGCAAATGGGATGCAATAAGGTGGTATATTTCTTCAAAGGCAGCGGCAATGGTTTCATTATCCGATGTTTCGGTCAGGTTTCTGGCTGTATTGAGTTTCCATTCAATCAGGGTAGCCATGTCGTTAGCATCTGATAGGCCATGCTCATGCTTCAAAGCTGCCTGCTTAAATTTACTGAAGCGGGTCCATGAATGATTTTCTCCGTAAAATGCCGATTGAGCCTGAATTGCAAAACCGTACATATCAACAGCGGCCTGAACTTTAGCGTTTTTAGTGAGTGTATCAGCCAGCCCAAGCGCACAATTGATGGTTTGCTCGTTTGTTTCGCCATAGGCTTCAATGTTCCTGCTCAGCACATCGCGGTAAACCGACTCGGCCTGATCTATTTCCCCCATGCCCTGATAGTAATCGGCAATATTTGACAGGGTTATGAGCGTGTCGTTGTGCGATGGGCCAAGTAATTCTAGTTGTCCTTCATAAGCCTGGTTCAGATAATCAATGGCTTCGCTGCTTCTGCCCATTAGTGAGAGGCATACTCCCTTGCTGTTGAGCGTTTTAAGGCTTAGCCTGTGCATTTTTCCGTAAAGTTGCAGCCTGATTTGAAGCACCGACTCAAAAATTTCGAGGGCCTCATCCAGTTTATGGGCTGCCATAAGCAGTATACCGGTATTGGAGCGTATTTTCTGATAAAGTGAGTGTTCGGGTCCCAGCAGGTCGTAAATAATATCAGCCGCTTTATTATAATAATATTCTGCTTCATCTGCATTTTTGATAACATCATATAGCCGGCCAAGGTTGTTGTATTGTATTGCCAACCGCAGGCTTTTATGACCGTAGCGGTGTGTATAGTAATCGATGGTATCCATGAGCAGGAGCTCGGCGACCGCATGGTTTCCCAACTGCCTGTAATGCACTGCCAGCTGGTCAAGCGTATCGGCTACATCATCGTTTTGCTGATAGGGAAGCAAGCCCTCAAGAATAGCTGCTGAGGTACTGGTGTTGCCTGTTTGATGGTAGAGGCCCGCAAGTTCTTTCAGCGTTTCAATCAGGTAAATACTGTTTGCACCGGTTTGGTTAAAGGTTTTTAGTGCCCGGCTAAGCAACGGAATGGCTGATGCCGGCGAATCATGATTTGCAATAAGATGACCAGCTATAAATGCTGCCTTTAATGCTTCCTGGGCATCCGGATGCTCAAGTTCAAAATCTTCGAGCGCTTGTGTTAATAAATCAGGTATCGAAAAATGCTGTCTTACGATGCCCAGATATTTCGGCAGTGTTTCGTTGTGCTTTTCAAACAACACCAGCAATGCCGGAACATTACCAATCATTTGAGAGAGTAATTCAACGTTATTGGTTTGCAGGGCTATTTGCGGAAGCTCTTCGAGGACGCGGTCAGGCTCGCCCGGTGATGCATTTTTTTTCTGCCGGTTGAATGCCGCTTTAAAATAACTGAGCATGGGTTCCAGTCTGATTGCCCTATCGCGGTCAGAAGAGGCAAACCGCTTTAGTATGGCGTCACGCAGCAGCAGATTGCTGAAACTGATTTTCCCTCCTTTGCTGATCAGATGAAAGTCGAGCACATTGTAAATTTGCGACCACCTTATGGGTGGTATTTCATGTATTTTAACGATTTCGGCTTCGGTAAGCCCGTTGCCTGAGAGTGCAAGCGACGATAACAGCTGCCTTAGGTTATAAATTTCATCAGGATAGTCAGCTTCAAGGCGCTGCAAAAAGGTGTCGAAAAAGTCGCTGCTGTTTTGAGTGCCGGCAAAAGTTGCGAGATGCCGGCTAAGTTGGTCGTGGCTGCCAAAAATTCGGAGTTCGTGCAGCAGGGTGAATAAAATGAGCGGATAGCTTGCAAGCGGGAAAGCACTCACTGTTTCCAGTAGATTCAGCGGTAGTTTTTTTGAAAAATGCCCGAGATAATTAACTGCTATCGCTTGAATTGCATTGGCGGGCAATGGTTCAAGGGTTACTATGCCGAAGCCTTTTTTTAAGAGGATTTCACGATGTGATTCTTCTGATGATGAGATAAGCACCTTCACATGATCAGGCAGGTCATCAGGCAACCAGTGTAAACGGGCGGATTCGCCATCGGTTATAAGGTGATCGGCACCATCGATAATCAGCAGTAAGTTATTATCAGCCGGAACTGCGTTTAAAAATGCACTTAATAAATCGGCCGGATGATCTACCTTACCGGGTATGTTGTAGCTGATGCTGAAACTGCTTTTAAGCTCGCGGGCAATATAAAAGGCAAGCTGGGCTGGCGTTGAGCTCTGCGCGCTGATACCACAGGCAAAATACAGTGTATCCGCTGTCGGATTGTTCACATTGGCAAGCAGGGCCGATTTTCCCATTCCTCTGCCACTGTACACAAGCACATGTTGGCGAGCGGTGAGTAATTGTTCGGTTTCATGCTTCAGGTTGATGTAATCGGTAAAAAAAGTACTGTGACTTTCTCTGAAACCTGCCTGCAGCAATTTTTCAAGGCCATGGGCATCCGGTATGTCTTCTTCCGGAAAGTCGGCCGAAATCTGCCTCCACAAATCATCAAGAATGAAGCTGCCGAGCATTTCAATACCGGTATACATTCTCACCGGATAATTGCCGTCATTTTTTATTCTATCTTTCAGTTTCCTGAGTTTTTCTGCCGGCTTTCCATCTTCACTATCAGAAGGTTCGTTGCTTTTGAAATAAAAAAACGCATTGCCATCCATTTTGTGATTGCGCAGCACTCCGTACTGAATCTCCATTTCGGTAATACTCACACCCTGTTCAATATCCTGCTGTGCCCAGGGATATTTTTCGAGAATGAATTTTTGCTTTTCAAACGTTTCGGTCGATGGAATCCATCCGTAGCGGTTGCCAAGGATGCCGATAAAATACGGACGGCTTTTGTCAATTTCATGCAGACAAATTTCAATAACTTTTCCGTTTGATGAGTCTTCTTCCGAAATGCCCCACCGGAGGTCGATTTCTGTAACTTCAACAAAACGTGCTCTGCACCGGCGCCGTAATTCAGGAAACACTACTTTCATCAGATGTTCACGTTCACCCATCATATCATTGAATGTGGATGAGATGAAAATCCTGACTTCGCGTTTTAATTTATTCATAGAGCATTTCTTTATTGTTGGATCATCTTAACCGCCTTTAAGCCCGAAACCTTCAGGATAGAAGGAATAATTCTGATGGTATTTCGGTCAAACTCTTTAACTGATTCCGGTAATTCTTCGTATGGCACCAAATCAGAATGCAATCGTTTTTCATCATTTTTTACAGTACTGTATTTCCATCCTTTGTAATACAAATAGGCACACCAGCGGTTGTGTTCGGCTTTGCTGAGTGCCTCAAAACGTGGATCGGATTCAAAGGTGCAGGCAGTTCGTGGGTCTGATTCGGGTACGGCTTCGCAGCCAAGCGATCGAAGTTTGATGGCCAGATGATCGGCCTGATGGCGGTTGCGGTCGCGTATTTCGTCGGGCAGCATGTACCATGGCCTGTGCGGTTCGCGCGCAGGATCGGGTGCATCGAGACTTATAAGGTATTGCTCGTGGATAATGGCGGCTACACGATCCATAGATTCATCAAAAATGTTGACGATGCTGTTTGCCTCTTTGCTGATATCAATTTGTTGAATACTGAGTTTTGTAAGTAAATGAGAAACCGATATTTCCGATTCGGTGAGTTCAACAAAACGGATGTTCCTGAGATCAGGGTTTTTAAGCAGCTGATCGAAAATGCGCAATAGCCGGGTATCGTTATCTTCTGTTATATAGTTTACAGTGGTTGGGCTTTGAAAATCGCCGATGGCTTCAATCGGGTGAGGAACACAATCAAGCATGTGTTGTAACTGATATCGTTCCACAAATGGTTCAAGTTCGCCGGCGTTGTCAGCAAACAAATGGATTTTGAGTTTTTGATGGTTAATATAGTGGCTTTGCAGCGCCAGATTGATAATAAGCCTGCGACTGATTCCGTTGAATCCGAAAATGCCCGCTTCAGGCGCTGGGTCGCTGATACGGGTTATTGCTTTGTAGTTGTCGGGCGCATGGGTGAGCATGGCCTTACGGATGGCTGTATCGATGTAATTAACATATCGGATGTTCAGCAGCTTGTGCTCTTTTAAATGCGCCCTTGTTTGTTCTACAATGCCAAGACCAGTGCAGTATTCGGCCCATTCAGGATCATTGAACAGGATAACTACATCAATTTTTGAAGTGACCTTATGATAATCGATGCTGTGCACCAACTCATTAACAAAATGCAGTGCCCGTGTGTCATTCTTAAATGATATTACAATGTACCGGCACGCATAAAATGCAAACTGATTCAGGCTTTTGTTATCAGGTGCACCAATGTTAAGCTGGTAATATTTGTTGGGATATTGAAGCCCCGACTTTTCATCAGCCGCATTGTGGTTGAGCAGCACAAACTGCTTTCCGGCGGCATACAGGTTATTGGCCAGCTCAGTATTGCTTTCAGCGTCGCCGCAAATTACGATATGATTTTCAAAATGGCTTATTCTGTTCATTCTCAGTTTGTCGGAGAACAAATTGAGAACGCCGTTAACAATGGCGCCAGCCAGCGATAGCGGGGCCAGAAACCGTGCAATATTGAGTGGCCAGTTCAATACTGTGGGCTCAAAATTACAATTGATCACAAACAGTTGCAGCACGTTGTAAGCAATATCTGTAATATTAAAGGGCTGCCCGAGTGCAGAAAAATAGCCGACAAAACCGGTAACGCCAAGTGCTATCGAAATTGCAATCAGTAAATAGGTAAGATACCTGCTCAGGAGAATGCGTATCATATCGCATTAATTTATATGTAATTAACGACCAAATTATATAAAAATATACGAATAGCAAAGGATTCACCTGTTTAATTAGAAAGCAGGTAGAAAAAATATCAAAAAAATTGAGTATTGATTGTTAACCGCAATAAATCTGTGCTACCAGGTAAGGCCACCTCCGATAGTTTATACTTCTTCGTACCAGAGTCCTTCCGGAGTGTCGCTTATTTTAAGCTGATGCCGGTGATTTTGAAGCAATAGTTCAAATTTTCCGGCCAAACCCGAAGCAAAATCTGAAGGTTCGATTAAAAAGCGCACTTTGTTAACGCCGTTAGCCAGAATATTAACCGCTTTCCTGATTCGGCCGGCAGTTTGTTCAAAATCGGCGAGGGTTATTTCATATTGTTGATTGTCAGCGTTATCCTGCCCCGGGCAAAGGCGATATCCCAATTGTAAATTAAATTGTATGGCATTCTGATTGCTTTTGAGAATATGGGCAAATTGTTTATTCCAGTCAAGAAAATAGAAATTTGATTCAATCCCCGCCACCGAAACCAGGTAAGGTACAAACGAGGCATAGTACTCAGGTTTACCTAAAAATATGCCCGATTCTGAAGTACGCTCCTCCCAGTTGATGTTTTTATCGTTGAGCAATCCCATTTTTTCGCCTTTATAGTGAATCATCATGTAATTGTTCTTCAGGTTGTTGATGGAGTTGAACCACACTTTCTGCTGTTCGGGTGTAATCATTTCGCGGTAGGCCATATTCAGCCGCACCGGATCAGAGTTGCGCCACTGCCGCACCAGCTCAATATCTGTTTCCTTCAGCCGCTCAAGAGTAATCCCGTATTTGAAGAGTTTCATTTTGCCAGGTTGATTTTCGCCAACTTCTATTTCAGCACTTCTTTAATCGAGTAGGGTGGTTTGCGGTTTTGCACCATGTAGATCCGGCTCAGATATTCGCCGATAACACCGAGTGAAAGCAGTATTACACTCGTCGAAAATAAAATGGCCACAATAAGCGCGGTAAATCCGAGAGGTACATCCATTACCAGCTTTTTATAGATGAAAAACGAACCGGCAATAAAACTGAGCAACGATGAAATTAGTCCGCCGTAAACCATAATTTTTAGCGGGATGGCTGTGTAATAAATCACCAGGTTCGAAACCAGTGAAACCAGCGAGCGTGGTGTGTACATCGACTGCTGATGCCTGCGGGCATGGTGCTCAACGTGCACAAAATCAATGTGGCTGGTGTACCAGTTAAAGAGTTCGTCGAGGTAAATAAAATTAATCTGGTGGTTGAGCAGGTTTTTTCCCAACTGCGACTTCATCAGTCGGAACGACGAGCCGTTGCCCTTGGTGCGGAATATGCGCCGCGATCCCCTTTTTAAAACTGCGCTGCCCACATTGCGCGCGATGGAATGGTTTTTATTGTTTGAGATGCCATATACCAGGTCGGCTCCGGTGCTATGCATGCAGTCGATGAGTTTTTCAATTTCCTCGGGCGGGTTTTGTAGGTCGTCGTCGAGGGTAAGAATGTACTCGCCTTCGGCAAGGCCAATTCCGCACAACGTGGCATTGTGCTGACCGAAATTTTTGGCCAGCCGCACTGCAGCTACCTTATCGGGAAACGATTTCTGCAATGCGCTCAGTACTTCCCAGCTATTGTCAGAGCTACCATCGTCCACAAAAATCATCCTGAACGACTTCTGCATCCGTTGCATCGTTTGATGGGTTCGTTCAAACAGCTCATTCAACGAAGGTGTGCTGTTAAAAACCGGTACTACAATGGAATAATCGGGCATGGCAATTTCTAATTTCTAATTTCTAATTTCTAATTTCCAAAAACTCAATAATTATATCTGATTTATTGGAAATTAGACATTGGATATTTGGCATTTATTTGAGCTTTTTAAAAAGTTCAAAACGTTAATCGCTTACCCACCTCCCAGCACCAGGCTTGTTGCACTCACCCATTTGGAAGCATCTGCAAGATAATAAACTATTGAATTGGCTACATCAACCGGATCGCCAAGTCCCATAATCTGGCGGGCTTCTATCATATTCACCGCTTCCTGCGAATAATTTGTTGCAGTTTCGTCGAGCATAGGTGTACGCACAAACGCTGGTGCTACACAGTTTACACGTATTCCTTTTGGGGCAAGTTCGAGCGCAAGTACACGTGCATAAGCTTCAAGCGCTGCCTTTGCACTTATGTACATAGCTCCGCCCACAAATGGGTATCGTGTTGAAATAGAAGAAATAAACACAATGGAACAATTATCTTTGGTCAGTTTCTTTTTTCCGAGCAGTCCGGCTGTAAGCAGCACTGATGCATTGAAACTGATACTGAAGGTGTTGTTGATGGTTGCTGATGTTATAAACCGGGCAGGGGATAGGTCAGAAATTCCGGTGCTGTGCACCACGCCGTTGAGTGCCGGAAGCGCGGCTACCAGCCTATCAATATCAGACTGTACCGTTAAATCGGCCATTTCCATCTGATGACCATCCCCTTTAAGCAGGCTTAGGGTTTCCTCGAGCCGCTGAGCATTCCGGCCGGTAATCACAACCCGGGCGCCAAATTCGCTGGCTGTTATGGCCGTTTGCCGGCCCAGGCCTGACGAAGCCCCCGTGACCAGAATTGTTTTTCCTGAAAGATCAAAAGCGTTCATGGGTTCAAGTTAAAAGCTCAAAGTAAAATGCTTAATATGAAAAGTTTGGACTATGATGTCTGAATTGTGATTATTCTTTTGGTTTAAAAACCGATTCAGGTTTAAGTTCGGTGAGTGGCGGAACCAGTATGTTTTCGGTTTCCAGCAACACCGTTCCCCACGACAGGCCAATGCCAAAAGCCGAGAGCAGCAGTTTGTGCGGCTTAGCCTGCAATGACTCCCGTATCTGGCTAACCATGGTCAGCGGAATGGAGGCGCAACTGGTGTTGCCAAAATCGTGGAGAGAAAATGGCACGCGTTCCGGTTCAACTTTCAGCATTTTGCGGATGGTTTCGTTGATCAGCCGGTTGGCCTGGTGAAACACCAGTTGGTCAAATTCGCCAAGGTCGCGGTTAAAGTGCTTAAGTGTGGTTTTGATATTGGGTACTACTTCGCGCAACGAAAAGTTAAATACTTCAATACCATTGAGTGCAATCTGCAACTTGTTCCGGTAGATGCCTTCCCCGTATTTTTTTTGGGCAAAACTTTGTTTGCCGGCCAGATTCCTAACGCCGCCATCCTGAATGATAATGGCATCGTAACCACTGCCATCGGTTTGCAGGTTAAACTGCATAGGTGCACAACCCGGCTTCACCTCCAGGGCGGTAGCTGTTCCTGCATCGCCAAACAGGGGATAGGTGCTTTTATCGCGGTAAGCCGAAGTCACATTCGATAAATCGCCCACAAGCAGCAAGGCTTTCTTAATTCCGGTTGCCTTCATCATGCTGCTGATAACCGAGAGGCCGTAAATATAACCGGAGCAGCCGAGATTAATATCGATGGCCAGGCAGGTTTTGGGCAGATTCAGGCGGTCCTGGAGTATTGTTGAGGTCGAAGGAATGATATAATCGCGACTTTGCGAAACAAAAATCAGCAGTTGAATTTCGCTGCGATCCCAGGCAAGTTCGCCCAGTAATTGCTCAGCAGCCTGAAAACACAGGTCGGAGGTGGTTTCACCGGGTGCGGCAACATGGCGTGTTTCAACGCCTATGGTTTTAATAATCTGGTCGCGGTCTTTCTTACTCACCCAGGTATAATCGTGGTTCGAAAGAATTTTTTCGGGCACACAAGCCGAAATACCTGCAAGCCGGATATCGGGTATTTGAAAAACTGCCATAGTGTTTTAGTGTGAATCTGTGCAATATCGGATTGCACATAACGACTCTCACAAAAATACACTATTTATGGTTAGAGTAAATGAATTTGAAATGCAGCTAAATTTTTCAAAGAGAATTGTTTTGAAAAACTTGTTTGAAAAAAGTTTCAAAAGTCCAATTGTATGCTATGTGCCAAAATCTCCGGTACTTTTTACTATTGCATGCCCCTTACTCCTGCCAGTAAAACCCTTTGAAGATATCGGCTTAAATGGGCCTTTTTATAAACCCAATACTTTAAATAGTGCTTTAGAATTAACATCTAAGCTACTCTTGCTTCAATAATTGAATATATATCCTTCACCGTTTTTGAGTTGGCAATATCCTCTGCATTAATGGCTACGTCATACTCGGTTTTCACCATCGCAATCAGAATAAGGGCATTGATGGAGTTCCATTCAAACACTTCCCTGAAATTACTCTCAGCGGTGAGGGTTCCGGGTTCAATGTCGTCAAATTCTTCTTCGATGCGTGTTATAAAGTCTTCAATTTTCATACAATTTGGTTTTAAGGGCAAATGTAAGAACTTTATTGCGTGCAGGCAGCCTTGGTGTTAATTTTTAAAAACCGGGATTATCTGTATTTTTGTGGCTCAGGCAATTGCTGATTTCAGGATTTGTTCGTACATCACTTGAAAAGAAAAAAGCTCCTCCTTATTAACCCTGTCAGCAGGTCGGCTCAGGGGCTGGCCTGTGATCCCAGCAGCAGTTTTATGCCGCTCGGATTGGGTATTATTGCCGCCCTCACACCCGGGCATTGGGAGATACAGCTTATTGACGAGAGTTTTGAAGAATTTGCCTTCACTAAGGCTGATCTTGTGGGGATAACAGCTTTCACGGCCAATGCCGTGCGCGCTTACGAAATCGCTGCAATCTACCGCTCTAAGGGTATTTACACGGTAATGGGGGGCATTCACGCCAGCATGGTGCCCGCCGAAGCCGCAAAATATGTTGATACGGTTATTACGGGTGAAGCAGAAGAGGTGTGGCCACAATTTTTGTCAGACCTTGAAGCAAGCCACCCACTGGGACTTTATGAAGGAGGTGTTGTTCCGGTTGATAGAATCCCTCATCCCAGAAGGGATATTTTCAGGTATCCGTATGTAAATGACCTCATTCAAACCTCCCGCGGCTGCCCTATGGGCTGCGACTTTTGTTCCGTTACGCAGATGTGCGGCAAAAAATACCGCGAGCGCGAAGTGGAAGATGTGCTGGATGAGTTGGAGGGAACTACGCGTCCGCTGCTTTTTATTGTAGATGATCACCTGGTGAACAACACCCGGCATGCCCGCGAGAGAGCTTTGAGGCTGTTTAAGGGCATGGTGAGCCGTAAACTGAATAAGCTTTGGCTGGGGCAGGCTTCCATCAACTTTGCCGATGACGATGAAGTGCTATACTGGGCAGCAAAAAGCGGTTGTACACTCATTCTGCTGGGTATTGAGGGAGAAACCACCCAGGCACTGAAGGATGTAAACAAACGGCTGAATCTGAAACGGGGTGTTGATTCCTATCGTAAAGCCTTCCGGAAAATTCACCGCCATGGCATCGCCATTCTTGGGGCCATGATTTTCGGGATGGAAAGCGATGGCCGGCAGGAACTGTTCAAGCGTCGCGACTTTATTCTTAAAAGCGGTATTGATGCCATCCAGGCCAGCATTATGACTCCTCTGCCGGGTACCGGACTTTTTAACAGGATGGCCTTGCTGGACAGAATCCGGCTCAACAACTTTCCCGACGACTGGCAGCATTATCATTTTATGCATGCTGTTATGGGAACCTCTAAACTGAGCCGTGATGAACTTCAGGAAATAATGGATGAAGTGTGGCTGAGTATGTACAACAAAGAGAATCTCCGCCGTTTGCTTTTCAGGACTCTGATCAGAACCCGCAATCTGAAAGCAGCCTACTGGGTTTACGGAGCTAATCACAATTATGGCCGAATGACGTTGCAAAAGAAAATTAACGACCAGCCCGGCGGAATAACCCGCAACATGGAATGGGTTTCAGGAAAACGCACGGTTTATCTGAAGATAACCGATTACCTGCTGGCGCTACTTTATGCTGTTTCGTGGAACAAAATGGTTCAAAAGTTTAAAGGCAGGGCATAAACCACAAAATACCGCGGGTTTGCACTGCCATGATCTTTCAATGATAACCTTTAACGGTTAAACCAATCAAGAGTAATAAATAGCTAGTGAAACGAAGAAAACTACTTCTCATTAATCCGGTAAACCAGCAGCGCAGGGGCTTTTCCAACGATCCCTCCACCAGCTTTATGCCGATCGGACTCGGCATTGTAGCAGCGCTCACACCACCTCACTGGGAAATTGAACTGATCGATGAAAGTTTTGAATCTTTCACATTCCGGCAGGCTGATCTGGTAGGGCTCACTTCGTTTACAGCCAATGCCTCTCGTGCATACGAAATTGCAGCGGAATTCAGGCAAGCCGGCATTCCGGTGGTGATGGGCGGTATTCATGCCAGTATGATTCCTGAAGAGACCGCACATTATGTTGATACCGTGGTTGTTGGCGAAGCAGAAACCGCCTGGCCAGTCCTGATCAGCGATTTTGAGTCAGGTACGCTGAAACCCATGTATAAAGGAGGCCTTACCGACATTCAATCCATTTCTCCGGTTAGGCGCGATATTTTCAGGTATCCTTACGTGTACGACCTGGTACAGACTTCGCGCGGTTGTCCCATGGGCTGTGATTTCTGTTCGGTTACCCAGATGTGTGGCAAAAGTTACCGCGAACGCGAGGTGGATGAGGTGCTCGATGAACTTGAAAACACCACCCGGCCACTGATCTTTTTTGTGGATGATCACCTGGTTAACAATACCAAAGGAGCCCAGCAACGTGCTATCAGACTGTTTAAAGGAATGGTGGAGCGGGGCATCAACAAAATGTGGTTTTCACAGGCCTCCATCAATTTTGCCGATAACGAGGAGGTGCTTTACTGGGCCGGAAAAAGCGGCTGCAAACTTATTCTGATGGGTATTGAAGCCGATAATCCAGAGGCTCTCACGGATGCCCGAAAAAGGCTCAACCTGAAACGCGGAGTAGATTCATTCGGGCTGGTTTTTAAAAAAATGAACAAATACGGCATCGGAGTGCTCGGAACCCTCATCTTCGGTTTCGAAAGTGATACCCGCGAAGCCCTTTTCAAACGGCGTAACTACATTCTCAGCAGCGGCATCGATGCAGTTCAGTCGTCCATACTTACCCCGCTTCCGGGAACTACCCTGTTTGCACGCATGAAAGAACAGAACAGAATTGTTTACAGTAATTTTCCGGATGACTGGCGACATTTCCATTTCATGCATGCTACACTGGGAACAGCCCACATGAATACCCCGGAGATAGAATCCGTAATGAAGGAAATCTGGCTGAGCATCTACAACAAGGAGAACATCCGCCGGATGATGTTCCGCACATTGTGGCGCACACGCAGTTTTAAAGCCGCCTACTGGGCTTATGCTTCGAATCATAACTACGGACGCATTGCACTGGAGGAGGTTATCCGCAGCCACCCCGACGGTGTAGACGCAAACATGGAATGGAAAAATAAACCCCGCAACCTCTATCTCCGGCTGACCGATTATGTGATGATGCTGATTTATGCCATCTCATGGGGCAAAATGCTCAGGAAAATGGATGAACAGGTAAAGCGGAGTTCAGGTATCATTCAATAAAGTGTCTTATCCCATCAATGCAGGATTCATTGTAAATGCTTAGATTTAACTGATTCGCTGATCTTCAAATTCACCCGCCAGATACCGCTGCATTAGTAAATACCGCTGTAGTTTGCCGCTCGAAGTTTTCGGAATTTCATTCGATTTTACCATTACCAGTTCATCCACGGTTATGCCAAGGTTGCTGCGCAGCAGGTTTCGCAACTGGGTAAAGGTTTCGCGGGCCTTTTCGCCCGGCGATCCGGCCAGGAAAGCAATTACCTTATCGTGACCTGTTTCTTTGCTGGTTGTGCCGCCAAAACACACTTTTCCATAACTGATCTCAGGCAGTGTGCAGGCCATTACTTCCAGGTCGTTGGCAAAGTAATTGCGCCCGTTTTTAAAGATAATATCCTTATGCCGTCCGCTAATGTAAAGATTGCCTTCAAAGAAAAATCCGATATCACCGGTTCGCAGCCAGCCCTCGCAGAATGCCGCCGCCGTGGCATCAGGGCGGTTAAAATACCCGCTGGTAATGCTTTCTCCTCTAAGCTGAATATAGCCGGCTGTACTGGCGGGTACCAGGTGATCCTGGTCATTTACAACCCTGATTTCTATATCGTTCAGCGCTATTCCAACTCCCGATAGCAGCCTCGCTTCACTATGCCCGGCATCCACCCTTTCGGCTTTGTTTTGACGGTCAAGCAACGAAGCATTAAAGGCTGTGATAACCGATGGTTGCATAAGTGGGGTAAATGAAATAGCCAGTGTTGCCTCTGCCATGCCATAAACCGGCATCATGGCATCGGGCGAAAACCCATGCGGTTTCAATGCATTGGTAAAATCGTTCATAATCTGAACCGAAATAGGCTCTGCTCCATTCAGCATGGCCTTCATGGGCGAAAAATTCCACATTGATTGCGTTTTCTTACGGCTGAGATAGCGCAGAACCAGTGCAAGCCCGAAATTAGGACACCCGGTAACATGTATTCCCTGCGCACTCATCATATCGAGCCACAACCCGGGGTTCTTGATAAAGTCAATGGTTTCAATGTGATGCTGAAATATCATGCAATACAGCGGCACCAGGTGATATCCGATAAGCCCCATATCATGAAACAAAGGCATCCAGTTGCCGGTATGATCAGGAAAATGCAGATTTAGACCTATCCGTATGGCATCCATGTTCACCATCAGGTTGTGGTGTGTGAGTACAATGCCTTTTGGATCACCGGTACTTCCTGAAGAGAACTGGATAAATGCTGCATCAGTATCATTGAGCGCTGGTAACACGGCCTCACCTTCGTATTTTAACCGGTTAAGCTGAGTGGTACGATGTGTGGGTAATTCGCCTGTATCGTTCATTCCTGAGCTTACAAAAACCAGTGGTTCGCCAAGCTGAGTGAATACCTGCATAAGTTTAACAACTGCAGGATTGTAACCCGAAAATGTCATGGGGGGCTGCAACACAGTAGGGATAATCCCCAGCAGAAAGCAACCCCATAGTAATATTATGGTTTCGCGGTTTGAGGCTGTTGCGATAATTACAAAATCACCTTTAACCAACCCGGCCCGCTGTAGTCCTGATGCTGTGCGCATGGCTTCGGTATAAAATTGCCGGTAGGTTACACGATCACTCAGCCCTTTTTCATCTATAAAGTCGGTATAAGCCTGATCAGGAGCATTTGCAGCCCTTTTAAGGATATCGGGCAATGTAAGCCCCGGCTGATAATATGGACTGATTTCGGGCATACGGTGCTTAGTTTACTTTCTTCCCTGATCGCCTGGCCAGTTCAAGATAATAATCGGCTTTGGTCGAATCGCCCACTTTTATAAAGTAATTCCTGAGCTTCATGTTTAACTCAAAATTACCCGGATTGATTTTGGCTGCCTGTTCAAAATAATCGAGTGCTTTGGCTGCATCGCCACTTCGCATGGCGTAGGTGCCTAGATTGATGTAGGGCACGTCGAGGTTGGGTTCAAGTATAATAATGTCTTCATTCAGTTTGATGGCTTTTTCATCATCACCGGTTTGATGATAAAGCTGCGCCAGATTCGACATGGCTCTTATTTCATAAGGCTCAAGCTCAAGTGCTTTCTCATACTCAGGTATCGCTTTTTCAGGCTGGTCGGTAATCTGATAGGTATACCCGAGATTGTAAAAAGCTGCGGTAAATTCAGGATTGTAAAAAGTAGCTTTTTCAAAATACTGAATAGCCGAATCAGGCTCATTCAGAATAAGCAGATAAACTTCACCCAGATTGTTCCATGCATCAGCATACTTAGGATATACGGCGGTTGCCCGCTTAAAATGCCTGATACAGATTTCGGCATCCGGTATAACCTGCTTGCGTGCAATGCCTGATTTAAGCCGGTCAATAATGGTGCTGCGCAGATTGGTGGCATAAATAAAATTGGCCTTGGCCGATTGCTCAAGGTAGGGCATATCAGCAGCGTAAAGCGTTAGTTCATCCTTCCAGTCGTTATTGCGGGTTATTGTTTTTGCAGCGGCAGGAGTTATAAGCACTATCAATAAGAGCATGAGTACGTTGAATGGCCTGCCAGAGATCTTTTCCTGAACCGGGCTCAAACCGGCCAGCTTGAACATTGCGGCAGCGACAAGCAGTGCAAGCCCAAGCGATGCAATGTAAAGCGAACGTTCGGCAACAACGCCGGTGAGCGGCGACACAATATTAGCATATACTGCAATGTTGATCAGATAAAACAGCAGGGCAAATGAAACAAGATGCTTTTTTCTGAAAAGCCTGATTGCAATGCCAAGCATACCTGCATGTAGCAGCAGCGAAATCCATACCAGTGGGTTGCTCAACCCGGTTACAGGTAACATATTGTAACCATAGTAAAATAAAAGCGGGTGCGGATAAATTAGTTTCTTAAGATAGAATAGCAGTGTCATCATCCCTGTGCCAAGGCGTTCGGGCAGCGCAGTGTCGAACAAAAGCGGGTTTTCGATAAACTGCTGCGGACGGCTGGCTGCCCCCAGAAATAGCCTCGGGACAATTAGCGCAGCAGCAAGAATCAGCAGCATTGATAAGGCAGCTATTGTGATTTTTTTACCGCTCAGATTGGTAAAGAAATATAAAACCAGCGGAATAAGCACCAAAAATGTCATCACATTGGCTTTTGACAAAAAGCCAAGCCCCAGCATGAGCGCTCCCCACACTATCATCCGCTTTTTTCCTGTATCAGCATAACGGATAAAATACCATAATGCTCCGAGTGCTCCGAGAAAGCTGAGCAATTCTTCACGGTTTTTAAGGCTGGCAACCACTTCGGTATGCACCGGATGGGCCAGAAACAACAGTGTTGAAATCAAAGGGAACAGCACATGATACCCACTGAGCAACCTCCTTAGGGTTCTAAAAAGCAGGATCCCGGTGAGTGCATACAGCAAAATGTTGATAAAATGACTAACCGATGGGTTTTCGCCGAAAATCTGGTATTCAATGGCGTAGGTAACCTTGGCAATAGGGCGGTATCCGAAATTATGCTGTCCGCCTTCTTCGGCGTTGAGCGAGATATAATAACTCGAAAATATGCCGGGAATGGCTTTTATACCCTGGGTAATTAGGGGGTTGTTGCCGGTTACATAGGAGTCGTCAAGTGCATAGCGGTTGCCAATGGTGTTTCCGTAAAGCACAAAACAAACTGCGGCAATCAGCAGATAATACAAACGGTTCGAAGTGGTTCCGGATGCCGGGGTCTTTGCCATTTTAGGTTCAGCAGCAGCCGGTTTAATATTCTTCAGGTCCATAGGTTCGTTTGTGAGTAAAAGTCACGCGGTCAACAGGTTCAAACAGGCATTTACACCTTGTTTTCGGCCGCAAAGTAACATAAAATACCTGTTGGTTCAGCACCCGTTATTTTACACAGCTTAGTGTCATGGTCCTTCGTTGCCCGAAACCAATATCTGATTGGTTATAAAAACAAACTCCTGCACACTAAGTTGCTCAGCCCTGCGGTTAAGGAGGTTGGTAAGTTCATCGCCAGGGTTAAATGTGAACGATTTAAGTCCGTTTCTGAGGGTTTTGCGTCGTTGATTGAATGCTGATTTAATTACTGCTACAAATTGCTTTTCGTCGCAGCCAAGCTCCTGAACATGGTTGCGTTTTAACCTGATAACTGCAGATTTTACCCTGGGCGGCGGAATAAAAACGTGTTCGCTCACTGTAAACAGATATTCAATGTCGTACCACGCCTGAAGCAGCACGCTCAGAATGCCGTAGGTTTTGCTGCCAGGCGGAGCGGCTATCCGCTCAGCAACCTCCTTCTGAATCATGCCAACCACCTCGGGTATGCGGTTACGCTGTTCAAGCACCCTGAAAAAAATCTGACTCGAAATGTTGTAAGGGAAGTTTCCGATAATTGAAAAATTGCCTTCAAACAATTCATCAACCGGTTTCCTTAAAAAATCGCCCTCTATAAAGCAGGCCTCTGATTGCGGATAAGTGGTCTTAAGGTAGGGAATGGAATCCCGGTCAATATCAATGGCTATAAAATGTTCGATAGGCAGCTCAAGCAGATATTTTGTGAGCACGCCGGTGCCAGGGCCGATTTCAAGCAAATTTGAACACGACAACGAAACACTTTCCACTATTTTTCGGGCAATGTTTTCGTCCTTTAAAAAGTGCTGTCCTAAATGTTTCTTTGCTCTTACCGGTTCCATTTTATTTCAGATTTTGGATTTCGCTTGTCTCGTGAGAGCAGAGCGAATACGAGAGATTTCGGATTTATGTCTGATAGTAAAAAAATGCAGATAGCTATTTTCAACATTAATTTACCTGATCGCCACGTAGTGCCCTGAATCGTTTCCGTGCATCAACAGTAAACAGGCTTCCCGGAAATTTAACCAGTAATTCTTCGTACGAAGCCATTGCTTTTTCCTTATCACCCATTTGGTTTTCGTACAATTGCGCCAGTTTGTACAATGCATCATCGCCGTATATTCCATCGCTATACTGCCCGATAATCAATGTATATATCTTTTCAGCTTCGCTGAACTTTCCTGTTTCTGTATAGATTTTTGCTTTGAGCATCAGTGCATCATCCACAATGCTGTGTTGCGGGAACGCTTGCAGTAACGAGTCGAGTACCAGCAGGGCTTCAGCGGGTTTATTGCGGTAAAGCAGCAAATCAGCGCGGGCGTAAGTTCCCAGAGCCACTGTTGAGCTGTCGTCTTCAATATTATCACTTATCAGCAGCGACAAAGCCATGGCATCGTTGGCTATGAGTTTCGAGGTAGCTGCCCTGAGTACATCAAGCTGTGCCCTGGCCCACTCAAATTCACCGATATAAAATGATAAACGACCATTTCTGAAGCGGGCTTCGTGGCCCAACGGATCGTTTTTAAAGGCTTTGTCAACCTGCGAATAAAGCAGGGTTGCCTCCCATGGCTCACCGGTAAACAACATGATGTCGCCCAGTTCCAGTTTGCATTCAGCCTGAAAATTCCGGTCCTGCATGGCTATACCTGTAAGTTCTTCGAGCAGGGCTTTGGCTTCATCAGGTTTATTCAGGTAAAAGGCTTCGAGATGCGCCAGACTTCGCATCAACGGATAAACCAATGGGTTGCGCCCTGTTTCCTGAATGGTGTTTTTAAATTTTTCTTCAAGCTTCAACAGTTCAGTTTTGTCGATCGGGAACCTGTGCGTAGCAAGTTGATATTCAGCATTCAACAACTCCACCTTCGATTGCATTACCAATGGCACATCTTTCGATCGTGCAATCACATAATTAAAGGCATCAGATGCAGTAGCGTAATCTTCATTACTCACACAAAGTTGGCCGAGCGCAAAAACCCTTCCTCCATTCTCGTCGATCCGGCGGTCAAGTGCCCGGGCCTGAATAAGGGCTGTACCAAAATCCTTCATTTGTATTGAAAGCCACATCATCATCTCCGAAAGCATTACATTGTCGGGCGATTTCTGAACATTTTTTAGCAATGTGGCCCTAATGGCTTCACTTTTGGTTCCCTCAGGGTCGGTTGAGAGCGTGTTTTGCAGTCTCGACTGAATCTGTAGCTGCATTTCAGGATTGGTCTCCATCAGGCTTAGATACTCCTCGGTCATTTTCTCGAAATTCCCCTGAATTTCGTAAAGCATGGCCAGTTCAAAACCAAAGGTATAAGCCGGAGCAAGTTGCTGACGTCCCTTGAGATAGGTTCGCGCAGCATAATCATACTCCCGGCGCGACATAAAGGCATTGGCCAGTTCAGCTGTTTTCCGCTGATTGGCCGGCAGGTCTTTGATGGCCTGCTCAAATAGCCGGGTAGCTTTACTTTGCTGGTTGTCGCGCATAAGTACATACCCCTGATCAATTATGTATCTGTATTCGTCAGGATTTCGCCGGGCCTGCTGCTTTACAAGTTTTTCAGCCTTATCCGTTTCATTCAGTTCCAAGTAGGTTTGAAACAGATAAGTGTAGTTGAAAAGACTGGGTTGCTCGTCAAACAGCTTCTCAAACAGTGCAGCCGCTTTTTCAAAATCACGGTTATTGTAGTATTGCAGGGCAAGTTGCTGATCTGTGACTGCTTGCCCCGAAACCGTAGCCAAAGGACCGGCTACTGTTATAAAGAGCAGAAGTAAGAAAAGCAAACGGTTCATTGGAAGTAAAAAGTAAGAAGTAAAAAGCTCAAAGTAAATTCATACTCCCGATCAGGGGTTAATGGTCGGTTGTCTGACATCTGAGACATGAAGCGGGTAGTCTGGAAATCGCAATCAGTATCTGCTTACCTTATCATGTCAAACCCGGTATATTTTGCCAGTTCGGCAGGGATTCTGATTCCTTGCTCCGTCTGGTTGTTTTCGAGCAGCGATGCCACTATACGGGGTAACGCAAGGGCGCTGCCGTTTAGTGTGTGGCAGAAGCGGGTTTTCCCGTTTTCGTCCTTAAACCTCAGTTTCATGCGGTTGGCCTGAAACGATTCGAAATTCGAGACTGAGCTCACCTCGAGCCAGCGCTGCTGGGCAGCCGAATACACTTCAAAATCGTAGGTGAGCGACGAGGTAAAACTCATATCGCCTCCGCACAGTTTCAGCACGCGGAAAGGCAGTTCAAGCTTACGCAGCAGGCTTGCCACATAGTTGCTCATCTCTTCAAGTGTTTCGTACGATTTGTCGGGGTGCTGTATCTGCACAATCTCCACCTTGTCGAACTGGTGCAGACGGTTGAGGCCGCGCACATCCTTGCCGTACGATCCGGCTTCGCGGCGGAAACAGTTGCTATAAGCCACATTCTTAATCGGGAAATCAGCCGCTTTTACAATTACATCGCGGTAAATATTGGTAATCGGAACTTCAGCTGTTGGAATAAGATAAAGCTTATCGACCTCGCAAAAATACATTTGCCCGTCTTTGTCAGGCAACTGTCCTGTACCATAACCCGAAGCCTCATTCACCACCAGCGGTGGCTGAACTTCGCGATAGCCGGCTTCAACGGCATTGTCGAGAAAGAAATTAATCAACGCACGCTGCAGGCGGGCTCCCTGTCCCTTGTAAAACGGGAAACCGGCACCGGTAACTTTATTGCCCAGCTCAAAATCAATAATATCGTATTTCGAGGCCAGGTCCCAGTGCGGAACAGCACCATCGTAAAGTTGGGGCATGGTGCCTTCGCTGTGCACAATCTCATTGTCATCAGGTGTTTTGCCACGGGGAACGGAGGGATGCGGTACATTGGGCAACAGCACCAAATGGTTATTCTGTTCGGCCGTGAGGTTATCAAGCTTTTCAGAAATATCTTTTGCAAGAATTTTAAGTTCGGCCGTCCGGGCTTTGAGTTCACCGGCTTCGGCAGCCTTACCCGATTTAAACAAATCGCCGATCTGCCTGGCAATGGCATTCGATTCGGCCAGGTTATCGTCGAGTTCTTTCTGTGCTTCGCGGCGGCGGGCATCTATGTCGATAATGGATTGCAGTGCAGCGGCAGCATCCACGTTTTTAATGGCCAGGCGGGCAATTGCTTCTGCCGTGTTCTCACGGATATAATTTAGTTCAAGCATTGGATTGTGTTTAAGTGGTGCAAAGGTAATCAGAAATGGTGTAAATAAAAGACAAGGGCTGTTTAAATGGAAAATGCGGACCTAAAACCCCACGATAACTTTCTTATATTTGTTGTAAAGAATTTCAATAGTCACTTATATGAAAAAGCTATTTACTTCCGCCTATTTACTATTCAGTTTAACAGCGTTCAGTCAGGGTTGTTATCAGATTGTCGATACAACAAAGATTTGGAATACAATTGGGATTGGCTATGTTTCATGGGGAGTAATAGGCTGTAGCGGTACAAAAACAACCCAGTTTACCGATGCATTTACTCCCGGAGACCAGTATCTTGATGTGATGGAATGCATGGATTCATTATTGCAGGTATGGGATTTTGTTGGAAATATCAGGGAGGATACCAATACAAGGCAGGTTTTCTTTCGCAGGTCAGATGAAGAAGGCTTGATTTATGATTTTAATCTTCATGTAGGTGATACTGTGCAACCTGAAAATCTTTACATCAACTATGCTCTTGCACCCCTTGTTTGCGACAGTATCGATCAGGTAAACATGAATGGTGTACTGAGAAACAGATTTTATTTGTTTGGCATTTCACGGACAGTGGAGGATTCTTACTATCCAAATGAAATATGGATTGAGGGTATTGGAAGCAATTACGGCATTTTATACAGTGGTTTTGGATCTGTGCCTGTTGGTGGAGGAACCGTAAGCATGCTTTGCTGTTCTCAGAATGGAAGCACAATTTATATGGATTCGATGTTCAATAAGTGCTACTATGATACTTTTTATCCGCAGATTATTCAGGATAAATACGATACTGCCTATCACGGTAGTTATTACGAGTTTAAAGTTTTGGTTGATACTGGAGATGCCTCAGCAATTGAATTAATCGGAGAAGTCATTCCTGATGGTTTTAGTTTTGATGCTTCCACCGGATTGCTCACCGGAAGCCCTTTACAACCTGGTACATTTACCTGCGTAATCACAGCAAAAAACCTTGAATGGAATGCCTTGACGGATATGATATATGAAGATATTATTGTTATGGAGCCTTCTGAAATTCCGGAATCCGAAAGTCCAGGAATTCCAAAAGTCTATCCGAATCCCTTTTATGCCCAACTGAATGTTGAACCTGCGAAATCGGATAATAAGCCATTGCTTTTTGAATTATTTAGCTTTGAAGGGAAGTTGATGCGCAAAATATCAATAACAATTACTGATAAATTCGACCTGAGCAGCCTCAGAAATGGGTTATATCTGGCAAAAATAACAGATTACGAAGGGAAAGTGCTACTTATTGAAAAGTTACTGAAACAGTAAGCGCAATGTTTTAACTTTACAATTTTAGCATCAATAAGACTGCTAAAGATCACTTTTAAAGTTATGATTGCAACTATTTCTGAATTGCGGCGCCCAGTATCTCCCAAAGGTCACTGGGCTTCTGGCTGAACAGGTCATTGAACAGAATCACGGAAGCTACAATGAATCCGATAAATCCGACAACAATCAGCCATTGTGTAAATGGTGTTTTCTGGATTTCATGCCGGTCTTTAATTTCGCAAACTTCTCCGGGGCAATACTGCGCCTTTTCTTTTTTAATCCATTTATAGAAAAGGCATCCGAGGCAAATGCCGAATGCCGATTCGAACAGCAGAAACACAAGACAGATTAAACAAATAAGGCCGGTGATAATGCTGTATGAATTTACGAGCACCACCAGCAAAAGCATAATAACTGCAAGTGTGAGGCCAATTACCCAGGCGACCTTCTTTTGTGCAGCGCCCACATATTCAGGCACCTGCCTGTTTACAATCCATCGCCCGATAATGAGTGTTGGTGCATATTTTGGATTTACAAACACCCGGATTATGAAATCGAGTAAAAAGGCTAAAACAAAATATTTCAGAAGCAGAAAATCGCCTTTCAGAATGGCGGTCATTATTGAAATTATAGCAAACAGAAACAGAATACCGGCAGCAGCCCTGATTTCGCGTTCGTTTAATACCGGAATGGTATAACCTTCAACGGTTTCTCCGAATCTATCTGATTTTCTCATAGTTTATTTTTAAGCATTACTATAACGATTCATCGCCTAAAAAGTTACAACTGCAGAAGAAGTTCAGGCTAAATTTTTGCAAACGTATTTCTCCGCAGAGGCATTTTCGTCGATGCGTCAATTCATCCCGGTCTTCAGCAGTTTTTGATTCCTCGTGCGGCAGAATGATTGCAGTACCTGATTGTTTCAAGGTAGGGATAGAACTACGGTAAGATTTCTCCTTTGTCATTGTGAAGGGTAAGTACGTTCCTTACGAAGTGTCAAATTCCTCCTTAATTTTCCAACCTTCTCCTTTATATTCGGGAAACTAACCATACAGCCATAAGGCTCCGACAGGGCTTCCTTTCCTTCCATCATCTAATCGGAGCAGCAATAACCCAAAGAAAAATTGAGTTGCACCTACCGTTTTAACTTCTATTGAATTAGACGGAAATATTCTTATATTTGCACATAATTAGTGACGAAAATGTGATATTAATCACATAAATTACACTTAAAGTGTGAAAAATGAAAATATCAAGGGAAATACTCAACGATTTAAGGGTTTGGAAAGACAACCCGGTCAGGAAGCCTCTTATTCTTCAGGGAGCCAGGCAGGTTGGTAAAACCTGGATATTAAAGCATTTCGGGGAAAAGTTTTTTGAAAACACTGCATATTTCAACTTTGACCAGCAAACAGAGATCAAGGACTTTTTCGAAAAAACAAAAGATCCGGTCAGGATAATTGAATTTCTTTCGATAATTAATGGAAGGCCTATAATCCCGGGAAATACCCTGATTATCTTTGATGAAATACAGGAATGCAATGCTGCGCTTAATTCACTTAAATATTTTAACGAAGAGCATCCTGAATATATTATTGCTGGTGCAGGATCGCTCTTAGGTGTTGCTTTAAGCCGTGGGGCTTCTTTTCCCGTCGGAAATGTTGAATTTCTTGAAATGTACCCTCTAACATTTAAGGAATTTCTTTCAGAGGCCGATGTTGCTATGCATGATTATCTTAACAGCCTGCAGAAAATTGAACCCATTCCTGAGATTTTCTTCAGTCAATTAACCGATAAACTTAAACTATATTTCATTTCCGGTGGAATGCCGGAAGCGGTTGTTGCATTGTTGGGAAATTTTGACACTCAACTTTGTCAGCGTGTGCTTCAGAATATAATAAATGCATATTCTCTTGATTTTTCAAAACATATCGATACCAGAGATGTTGCCCGGGTCAATTATATCTGGTCCTCACTTCCGTCACAATTATCAAGAGAGAATAAGAAATTTCTTTATCAGACGGTTAAACCGGGAGCAAGAGCCAGAGAATATGAAGATGCACTTACCTGGTTGGTAAATGCAGGACTTGTCTATAAGATTCACCGGATTACAAAGCCGGGACTACCCTTAAAAGCGTATGAAGATCTGACAGCTTTCAAGATATATCTATCTGATACAGCTATTCTGCGAAGGCTTTCATTGCTTGATCCGGTTGCTATTTCAGAAGGGAACCGGCTTTTTACAGAGTTTAAAGGCTCATTGACTGAAAATTACGTTCTCAATTCAATGCTTTCGCAGTTTAAATCAGTGCCATTTTATTGGAGGTCTGGAAATGAAGCTGAAGTTGATTTTCTTGTTCAGTTTAATAATACCATTATCCCTGTCGAAGTAAAATCTGATCAGAATATCAAAAGCAGGTCATTGTCGGTTTACCGTGAAAAGTACAATCCGGAAATCAGCATCAGATTTTCATTGCGGAATTTAAAGAAAGAAGAAGGATTGATTAATCTTCCGTTATTTATGACTGATTATGTTCAATCATTTCTGGATTGATTTTTACTTTTCGCTAAACCTTCCTGCACACCCCATGGTTTATAAAAGCCTGCCTGATTTTAAGGTCATCAGGACAGAAAGTGTTATCAACCGGCTTTTGAATCAGGGTAGTGGGCATGGTAACTGGTCACCCAGCTAAACCTCCGCCGCTTTATATCACCCCACCCCAACCCTCTCCTCTGGTGCCTGAGCGTTTGTCGAAGGCAAGGAGAGGGAGCTTTATCCTGCTTAATTTATAAATTAATCTCAGAATAAGCACAAATTACCTATACAATAAAATTCCAGAACCCTCTCCTTGAGGAGAGGGCAGGGTGAGGTGTTACCTGATCAACGTCACACTCCCCCTCAACTTATTCACCTT